>Ga0315284_10010148_pt1 | contig 13414 bp, 13 predicted proteins | sample YL17G09_16_MG_FD_203696 | JGI IMG/M metagenome (GOLD analysis project Ga0315284, IMG submission 203696) | Sediment microbial communities from Yellowstone Lake, YNP, Wyoming, USA - YL17G09_16 | ecosystem: Environmental > Aquatic > Freshwater > Lake > Sediment | place: USA: Wyoming | collected...
CCGTTCTTTCCTATGGTCGTAGCAAGGTGAGTATCCTGCACGTTCTCTGGGATGGCTTCGATCAGAGCGGACGGGCCCATATCGGTGCGACGGAAGACGATTCCATGATCTATGGGCGCTGGCTTCAGTGTAAGGGAAACATCCAGGCCGGTGTGTAATCCAACCCCCCGGCAAGAAACCTCTCGGGAGAGAGTATGTTGGTGGCTCATCTTCTGCCTTTCACCCAATCACCGAAATTTGACGGCGAGCAAATCCCCGCACTGTGCGGGAACCTCGAACCATAATCCTTTTATTTATTGGTGCAAATAATATGCCAACTACATTTGGACAATCTCTATCTCACATAATCCTGCATCCCCTTTGAGAAAGGAACCTCAGGGTGTGCAACTCACCGTATGGGAAATGTATTATTTTTTCAACGAATCGTTGCTTGCGGTGAGGATTCTTTGCGACAGAAGTGAAGGAGGAGGACCCGTTCCAGTACCTCCCGACATGGCAGCTCTTTGACGGGAGAGAGAATGTCTTGCATTCTCTCTTCATCCTGGGGGGTCAATGTACGGAAGTTCGCAGAGAAGGAATCGGTCCTTCCGGAGGGGAGAGGAGGGGACTTGACTTCCCCCACTCGCAGGACTATCTCTCTCAAAGCAGCTTTTCCTAACTTGTTATTGAGTTCCACGAGGATCTGATGCTTCAAATAGTTCAGCTGATGGAGCCATAGAGAGTCCTCTACCGCCACAAAGAGGCGACTGTCACGGACTCCGCTTGGCTGGGCATGGGCGGAGATTGCAGGACCGACCACATCGCCCCACAAACTCCACACTCGATGCTGCTTCAGCTTCACCTCCATGCCCAGATTCTTGAGGGTTTCATCCAGAAGGCGCGTTATAGGAAGAGGCCTTTTGAGTCTCTTTCTAACCATCGTTCTTAGCCATCCTCAAGTGGCGAACCATTAGTGGGAGGCGAGATACTCAACCTTTTCTTCTCGCTTCCGGGAACTCCTTGCCTCGGATCCCGGCATCCACGGCAAGATTCGCTAACAAATCCGCTCGCTTGTTCTCTGAACGCAGGATGTGCTGGAGCCTGAACTCCTGAAAATCCTTGGAAAGAGAGATCGCTTCCTGGAAGAGGGCAACCAATTTCGAGTTCCTGACCCGATAACGGCCTTCCATCTGCCGATACAGAAGCTCCGAGTCTGTGAACACCTGAATCCTGGTCGCCCTCATCTCCCGGGCCTTCTGCAACGCCAGCAAGAGGGCGCGATATTCAGCCACATTATTCGTCGCCTCCCCGATATAGACATGCTCTTCCGCCAACGTCTCCCCCTCGGGCCCGAAAATGACCACCCCGGCCCCTGCCGGCCCTGGATTCCCCCGGGAAGCCCCATCGACATAAATCAGAAGCCTCTGATCTTTGGTCATTCTTTCCAGTAGAGAATGCGATTACAATTGGCGCAGGTTATAATTCGATCGTTCCTCTTCGCTTCTTGGTAAGATTGGGGGGTCAGGGCCACGAAACAACCGGAGCAGAAACCATCCTTTACCGAAACCACCGCCAATCCCTGGCGGTTTTCATAGATTCGCATATAAGTTTGGATGAGAGTCCGATCGATATGGGAAATCCTTTTGCTCCGGTCTTCCAATAAATGGGTGAGGCGTGTCTCGATCTGGGCCAACTTCTCCTCCCCCGCCTTTTTCTGCTGCTCGCACGCCTCCCTCTCTTGGGCCAGCCTTTCTTTCTGGGTGCCTACTTGTTGCGTCCGATGATCGATAGTCTCCAACACCTCCAGAATCTCATCTTCCAAGGTTGACTGTTTTTCCTTGAGGGTTTCGATCTCATGCAGGATGGCGGAATATTCCTTATTGGTCTTCACCTCCAACAGGCGACCTTGTCGCTTTTTCATCTCCTGCGCCTGGCTCTCTAATTCCCTCTCTTCGCTCCTTCTTTTCTTCTGCAAATCCTCCAGCTCGGCCTTGGCTGCCTCCAGATGGGACGCCTCCTGCGAGTATCTCTGTTCCAAAGCCTGGATCTCTTGGGGTATAGCCTCTTTTTCCCTCATCAGCTGAGAGATCGCGATATCCAATCCCTGAAGTTTGACTAGGCACTCGAGCTGATTCTCCACTGAAATCCTCTCTTTGAGGCTCGCCCCAAGGTCCCTATCGAGCACTTGCGCATATTCTGGTGGGCCCACCAGGATTCGAACCTGGGACCAACCGGTTATGAGCCGGTGGCTCTGACCAGCTGAGCTATGGGCCCATTGATTTTCTAACTTCTCAAGCAAACCCACAATCCGGCGCTTTCTTATCCCTCCAGGAAGCTTTTCAGTTTCCGGCTGCGAGTTGGATGCCGCAGCTTCCTAAGTGCCTTTGCCTCAATTTGCCGGATCCTCTCCCGAGTGACATCGAAGCGCTGGCCTACCTCCTCTAGGGTATGGTCGCAACCGTCACCGATTCCAAACCGAAGGCGCAGGACATTCTCCTCCCTCGGAGTCAGGGTGAATAACACGTCCTCGGTTTGACTGGTCAAGTTAATGCCGATTACCGCATCCAAGGGAGAAACCGCAGCTTTGTCCTCGATGAAATCCCCCAGATGAGAATCCTCCTCTTCCCCGATAGGGGTCTCCAGAGAAATCGGTTCCTGCGCGATCTTCAGTACCTTCCTCACCTTATCTGCCGGGAGGTCGATCTTCTCCGCGATTTCCTCGGGGGTGGGCTCCCTTCCCTTTTCCTGCACCAATTGGCGAGAGGCCCGAATCAGCTTGTTAATCGTCTCGATCATATGTACGGGTATTCGAATCGTGCGCGCTTGATCCGCAATAGCCCTTGTAATGGCCTGCCGGATCCACCAGGTCGCGTAGGTGCTGAATTTGTACCCCCTCTGATATTCGAATTTATCCACCGCCCGCATCAGGCCAATATTTCCTTCCTGGATCAGATCCAAAAACTGAAGCCCCCGATTGGTATATTTCTTGGCGATGCTAATCACCAGGCGAAGATTAGCCTCCACCATCTCCTTCTTGGCTTCGAGGACTTTCTGCTCTCCGGTCGTAATGGCATGGAACAGATCCTTCAGTTCGGCGCTGGACATCTCCGCTTCCTGCTCGGCTCGCTTGACCTTTCTCAATCCTCCCTTGAAAATCTTCTCCAGTTCGGCCATCTTATCTTTCTTTACTTTAAACCTCATGCAGAGGCTTTCCAAGGTCTGTTTGCGATTGGAATCGAAGATCCTCGGGGCCTCCTCCGGGGAGAGTCGCAGGGCCCTCTGTGCTTCGGCCATCTCGGCCTCCCCTTGCTCAATCCGCTCCACCAGATTTTTCATCCGGGAAAGAATTCGATCGATCACCTTCTGATTCAGGTTCAGTTTGCCCAGGAGCTCCGCTTGATGAGACCGCAAGCGAGCAACCTGCTTCTGGATGGCCTCTGCCTTTTCCCCTCGCAGTTGAGCCCCCATGGAGTTGACCAACTTCTTCCTCAGCTCATCGACCTTCTCCTGTTCTGCCTTTAGACCTTTCAGGATCGGCGCAAGTTCGGCCAACAGCTCCTTCTCCTTTTGCTCGGAAGTCTCATCGAATTCATTCAGCGAGACGATATCTCCCGCCCTCAGTCTTCCCGAGAGAAGGCGTTCTCCTAAGAAGATGATTTCCCTGACAGCAATCGAGGCCCGACAGACGGCACTGGTAACCTCTTTCCTCCCTTCCTCAATGCGCTTCGCAATGCGGATTTCTCCCTCGCGGGTAAGAAGAGGCGTCTTCGCCATTTCCCGAAGATACATCCGGACCGGATCATCGGTGTGCCCTGTAAGGGAGGGGGTCAAGTCCAGTTCGGCTGTCCCCATCTCCTGTTCCTCTCGGGTTTCGATGGATTTCACGACCTTGGCCTTCTCGGGTCCATTGATGATCTGGATGTCCATTTCGCCAAAGAGGGTGATGATATCATCAATCTGTTCCGAGGAGGTGATGTCCTCCGGGAGGAGGCTATTCATCTCCTCAAAGGTCAAGAACCCCTTCCTTTTCCCCAAGGATATGAGCTCCTTTACCTCGGTCAATTGTCCACGTTGCGCCATTGATTTCCTTCCTTCCCTCTTCATGACCGTCTCCATGAAGGAGATCGAAAAAGTTCATTGTGCTCAATCAGTTAGATGCTTTCTCCTTACAGAAGGATGCTCTTTGATGAGCTTTAAGACGGTCACGGGATCCCCACTCTCCTCCGCCTCTTTGATCTTTCGCGAAAGTTCCCTCGTGCCAACCTTCTCTTTCCGCTCCTTCATCCTCCGAACGCAATTCGCGAAGGCTGCTTCCACATCATCCAACCGGGGTGATTCTTTGGCCCATATCCGGGCGCAGAGATTCCTCACCTCCTCATCTGCCTCCTGGCACAAGATGTGGCGGAGTTCCTTCTCCTCTCCTGCCCCATATCGAAAGAAAAGGGTAAAGACCCTCTTGATTTGTGGATCGGAGATCTCGGAAAGATCTAATAGCTGGGCCCACCGTTCCCTTTTTTCCGAATGAAGGAGCGCTATCTCCAATGCCTGTCGCTCTTCCACCGGAAACGCTTTCAGGGAAGCAGCCGCGGCAGGAACGGGCTGCGGGCCCCGCTTTGTCATCTCTTTCATCTCCTGCAGCAGGAGTCCCTCTCCCAAACCCGCCTTCTCCGCAAGCTTCTTCAGGTATTTCGCGGCTGCTAAACGATCTTTCATCTTCGCCAGTATAGGCAAAATCTCCCTTACTTTGCGCACTTCCTCTCCGATCTCCCGATCTACTTTCTCGTTACTGTAAGCGTTCCAGATGAAATCCAACCAATCCGAGGAGCGATCGATCACGTCCTCCATCGCCGACCGTCCCTCATTTCGGAGAAGGCTGTCAGGATCTTGGCCCCCGGGAAGCTTGGCGACTCTCACGACAAAGCCCTCGTCCAATAGCACCTCGACGCTCCGGACAGAGGCCTTGACACCTGCGGGGTCTGAATCGAAGAGCAAGAGGACCCGGTCCGCATAACGCTTCAGGAGTCGGGCCTGCCCGGAGGTAAGAGAAGTACCCGATGAAGCGACCGCAATCTCCCAGCCGAACAGGTGCAAGGAAATGAGGTCAAAATATCCCTCCACGATGAAAGCCTGCCCCTCATCCCGAATCTTCTTGTAAGCAAAGTTGAGGCCATATAAGGTTTCACCTTTGCTGTAAATGGAACTGGTAGGGGAATTCATGTACTTATTCTCGCCATCGGCGAAAGCCCGGGCCCCAAATCCGAGGACCCTTTCCTGCGTATCGAGGATCGGGATCATAAGCCGATCACGGAAGCGATCGAAATAAGCTCCAGGCCGGTTTCCGGGAAGAATGAGGCCAGCCGCCTCGAGGAGCGAAGAGGGCTTTCCTTTCGCCCTCATATGGCCCAGAAGGGCGTCCCATGAGGCCGGTGAGTATCCCAGGCGAAACTTGTTCCAAGCATCCTCTAAAATCCCCCGAGCCTTCAGATAATTTCTTGCCTTGACTCCTGCCGAGGACCTGGTGAACTGGTCCTGAAAGAATTCGCAGGCCTGACGATTGACCTCATAGAGGTCCAGCTTGGGTGAGGGACCCATCCCTCTCTCAGCTCCTTTTTCCGGAAGACGAATACCTGCCCGATCGGCCAGATGACGAATCGCCTCGGAAAAACTCAACCTCTCGTACTTCGTGAGGAAGGTAATGACATTCCCTCCCTCCCCGCAGCCGAAGCAGTGATAGATCTGCTTTTCTCGGGAGACCATGAAGGAAGGTGTCTTCTCGGAGTGGAAAGGGCAGAGGGTTCGATAGTTCTTTCCTGATAACTTCAGGGGAAGGTAGGCAGAGATGGTCTCTACGATATCGGTCCGGGAGAGTACTTCTTGAATAATCTCTTCGCTGAAATTGGCCAATAGTTCCTCTATGATTTTATTTTGACGATGGTCGCACCCGCACCCCCCTCATGGAAGGAAGCCAGGTGAAACGCTTCGACCATAGGATGGTGCCGCAACATCTCCTCAATCCCTTTGCGAAGGATTCCCGCCCCTTTTCCATGAATGAGTCGAACTTCCTTGAGTCCTGCCAGGGCTGCGTCATCCAGGTACTTTTCGGCTAAGGACGTGGCTTCCTCTCTCCGTTTTCCGATGAGATTCAACTCCGCTCCGATGGAATCTGCACCCGTCAACTCCCAGTGAAGAGAAACAGGCCTTAGAGAAGATCTCCCGGTCTCGGTGGTCGGCTCGATTTCCCTGGACGGAACCTGAATCTTTCCCATCCGGACTTGCACCTCCACCATTCCTTGACCATCCACCTCCCCCAAGAGGATTCCCTCTTGCCGGAGCCCCTTGATCCGAACCTTTTGGCCCTTGCGCAAAGAGCATTCCGGCCTGCCTTTCTCCTCCCCGCTCTCCTCACTCTTTGCCTCCCCGAATGGGGCCTCTTGCGCCAAGGCGGAGAGGATCTGCTGTCCTTCCTTGATGGAGTTGCGAGAGGCGTCCTGGGTTCGAATTTCCCGGATGACTCCCTCGATCCGGCGACGAGCCTCGGCGACAAGGCTCTCTATTCTTCTTCTGCCCTCCTCGTCGATCGCCCTTTTCTTTTCCCGAGCCTGCCGGAGAAGCCTTTCAACCTCCTCCTTGGTCCGGGATGCCTCATGCGCCTCCTCCTCCGCCCTCCTCTTGTGCTCCTCTATGAGAAGGCGATCCTCTCGAATCCGTCGAACCATGGCCTCCCAGTCAACGATCTCCGACGAGAGCAGCCTGCGCGCCGACCGAATCACTTCGGGGTCGATACCCAGCTGCTGCGCGACGTCCAGCGCAAAGCTCTGACCGGGAAGTCCTATATTTAATCTATAACTTGGCCTTAAAGTGTCAAGGTCAAATTCTACAGAGGCATCTTCCATTCCCGGGTGGGAATAGGCGTAGGTCTTAATGGCGTCCTGATGCGTCGTGGCCAGGATCATTCCTCCCCGTTTATACAGCTCTTCGAGGATGGCGATGCCCAGAGCCGATCCTTCGTGCGGGTCGGTGCCGGACCCCAATTCATCCAAGAGCACAAGGGATTGGCTGTCTGCCTCTCGCAAGATCTTGGCGATCTGAGAGATATGCGAGGAAAAGGTGGAGAGGCTCTGCTCGATATCCTGCTCCTCTCCGATATCCGCGAAGATCTGGGAAAAGAAAGGCAGCTCACTGTCAGCGGAGGCGGGGATATGGAGTCCCGCCAGGGCCATGAGAGACAGAAGCCCTAAGGTCTTCAGAGCCACCGTCTTTCCTCCCATATTAGGGCCGGTAATAATCAGGATCCGATAGGGATCGCCCATCAAGATATCGATGGGTACAACCCCTTCCTTTTCCCCCGGGCCCTGAACCTTTCCCTCCATCTTTTTGATCAGGAGGGGATGTCGGGCTTGAAACAGCCGGAGGGACCCATTTTCTCCCAGGAGGGGTCTTTTGGCCTTCATCCGTTCCGCTAAACGGGCCTTGGCACAAAGCAGATCCAGACGGGCCATCGCCTCCACCCCCTGCTGAACCTCAGGGGCTTTGCTCTTCAATTCGCCGGTCAGATCTTGCAAGATTCTCCGGATCTCCTCCTCTTCCTCCAGACGGAGCCGCTTCAAGCGGTTGTTGTCATCTACCAGAGAGAGGGGCTCCACAAAGAGAGTCTGGCCGCTCGCCGATTGGTCCTGGATGAAGCCCCGGAGGGCAGCCTTGAAGTTGGGCTTCACCGGGATGACGTAGCGATCGTTACGGAGAGTGATCAGGGAATCCGCGATCACTCCTTGATAATGGGGGGAAAGAAGGATTCCCTGGAGCTTCTCTCTGATCCTATCCCGGAGCAGAAACGCGTCATGGCGGAGCCTCTTCAGGCGGGGACTGGCACCATCCAGGATCTCACCCTCCCCACCAATGCAGCTGGCAATCTTATCTTCCAGTTCCGGTTGCGGGGTGATAGGGGAAAAACAGCCCTGCAACAGAGGAAAGGTTGATGATTGGGGCTTGAAATAGGAGCGTAATTTGTCCGCCACCTGGAGGACTTCTCTCACCTCCCTCAGTTCTGATCCGGACAGGATCGCGCCCTCCAGGAGCGAGCGATCCAGGTACGGTTGAATGTCCTTTACGCCTTCGAGGGGAAGGTCGCCCGCGGAGCCGATCAGCTGCCGCATCTGGTCGGTCTCTTCCAGGGATCGCCTTACCTCCGGAAGATCCGTGGAAGGCATTAGCCGACTGCTCAGCCTCTTGCCGGGTGAGGAGCGGGCTTGAGAGATTAGCATCTCTCGGACGGCCTCAAACTCCAGGACCTTCAAAGCATGGGTGTCCATCATACCATGGTAAATCAGAGACGGGAGATCCTCCGGAACCCGGAACAGGCGATGATATCGAGGTTCCTTTCCCTCTCCACCTCATCCAGGAACAAATTAATCCCTATGGTATCGCTCGGGATATGGCCAGCTATGATGACGTTGAGGTGGTTCTTTTCTGCCTCCGCCCGATGTTCCTCTCCAATATGCATTCCCACGATCGTCCCTATGTCAGTACGGGCTATCTTTTCAAAGGCTTCTTTTGAGCCTCCTGTCCCTCCGGTCATATCCACAAAGATCTTTCCGGCCCTCCTTTTCTCGGAACCGAGCACGAGATTCGGTCCGTTGTGGTTCCGGATTCCCTCCCGATATTCAGGGATCTCCTTTAACAGTTCCAGCACATCTTTGACCAGGAAAGGTTTCTGTTCGTCCAACATCTTCTGGAGATACGTAGTGACCATGTTATCGGCTGGGGTATGGACGCAAAGAAAGGGGATATCCAAGAGAGCAGCTACATCGACTGAACGGGTATGATTACTGGGCATAAGCCTGCGTTGTACCTCCTTGATCCTCCCCTCGAGTATTCCCTCTGCCACGGCAATGGGTACCCCATATTTATGCAATATATCGGCCTGCATCCCCATAACCTCGTACAGGGAGGCCAAGGCGCGGCCCTCAGGATGATGGGAGAGCAAGAGATCGACCTTTCTCCCTCTCTCCCCCAATCGATCCGCGAGCAGCACTTCCCCCACTTCCATATCGATACCTGTCAGTACCCTCTCCACTTCTCTTTCCTTCTCTCCGTAAAGGAGGCGGGTATCGGCATAGGGGTTATCCAGCCGTTCCAGGTCAAACTCCTTCTTCTGATCCTCCTTCAACTCTTCGAATTCCTTCTGGGCCCTTTCCAGATCTCTTTGGGCCACCTCTTCGGATCGTGGATCATTTTTCATCCCCGAATAGATTGCTTTCCTATAGATTTCCCCTAGTTTCATCGAAAAACCTCCTTTGACTCGGGAAAGGATCTATGAAAACACTACGGTCTCTCTACGGAAATCCGGCGGACTCCTGACCCCTCCTCTTCCAGGAGCCAAGGATTTCCTCCGCCCCGAGGAAAAAAAGGCAAGAAACCTGAATCAGGCCTCCTGCCCTTTTTGCGTGGGAGAACTTTCTTTCTACCGGGACGATTCCCTCTCTTCGTCTCTTCCTCTCTTGCTCTTGGCGTCCTTATTGCGCGGCCTTCCCGGTCGCTATGCTCCTCTTCATCCTGCCGGAGATCAGGGGATCTGATCCAAAACCTCTCTTACTATCCCTCCGTTATCTGACCCACTTCAACCTTATCTGGAAGATCTTCCTCTTATTATTGGGGGCAAGAACTCCTCCAGGATCTTTAACCCAGCCTCTTCCCTGCTACCACATCAACCCTTTTTCTTCTTTGGTGATCGGAATAAACGCCTACCTTTTAATGCTACGAGGACCTAGGGTCAATGACTTTAGAATATCATGAAAAGGCTCTTCTTCGCCTCCCCGGTCTTCGATGGCTGCCTGCAGGAGCCGGTAAATGGCAAGGCGAGGCTGGGCCAACCAAACTTTTCACCAAGGGACATCTTTTAATCCTGCGTCATGCGCATCTTCTTCGCCATCTTCTTCCGAGCTGCCAGGGACTTCTTTTTCCTGCGTACGCTTGGCTTTTCATAATGCTCCCTCTTGCGCAGCTCAGAGAGGACTCCCGCCTTTTCGCATTGCTTCTTGAACCTCCGCAATGCGCTCTCTAAGGACTCGTCCTCTTTGACCTCCACACTCGTCATTCTCCCACCTCCCCTTGCCCCTCAAAGATTGCTTCACTACGATTTCGACCGGAATACCTCTTGTTCCCCTTCTACTATCTTTTATTCCCTTCTTTGTCAACGTTTTTTATCCCGGCGGCCACCCCATCCTTCGGCCCGCAAGCAAGTGGAGATGGAGATGCCCGACCGTTTGACCCCCATTTCGATTACAATTGATCACTATCCGAAACCCCGAGCGATCCACCCTCTTCTCCCTGGCGATTCTATTCGCTACCCAGACCAGCCGACCCATCAAGGAGAAATCCTCCTCCTGAAGGTTCAGGAGGGTTGCAATATGCTTCCTCGGGACGATCAGAATGTGGAGCGGGGCTTGGGGGTGAATATCCTCAAAGGCCAGCACCTGCTCATCTTCATAGAGGATTCGGCTCTGGGTTTGCTTGGCCTCGATTCGACAAAAAGGACAATCCGCCTGCGGATCCATCTTAGCTACCTTTTCTGTAAATCTCATCCGGGTCGAAGATCCTCGGCTCTACCTCCTCGATCTGGTCGGAGCAGGGGCTATAACAACGGTAGAAACAGGATCGGTGTCCCGTGTGGCACGCCGCCACCTCCTGTTCCACTTTCACCAAAATCGTATCCCCATCGCAATCATAGAGGACCTCCCTCACCCGCTGCACGTGCCCTGACTCCTCTCCTTTTTTCCAGATCTTGTTCCGGGACCGGCTAAAAAAATGGGTGAACCCAGTGCGGAAGGTCTCTTGCAGAGAATCCCGGTTCATGTAAGCCAGCATCAGAACCTGACCTCCCTCCGCGTCCTGAACAATCGCCGGAATCAAGCCTCTCTCGTCGAATTTCACCTCTTTGAAGATCTCCACTTCCAATCCTTCCATTCGAAATTGATATCCAACGCCCGCCGAAAGGCCACAAATTCACCGTTTGTAGCCAATTTTGCGCAGGAACTCTCGCCGTGACTTCACATCCTCCGCCCCCTCGATCCCCTTGGGAGGAAAGCCGTCGACGACCCCCATGACTCCCCGTCCCTGTTCTGTCTCCGCAACAATCACCTGGACCGGATTGGCGGTCGCGCAATAGATGTTGCAGACCTCGGGACACGCTTTGACCGCATTGAGGACAGCAATGGGGAAGGCATCCTGGAGGACGATAGAAAAGAAGTGACCACAGGCCACCTTTTGGGAGATGATCGTTGCGGCCTCCTTCGTCTTGGGGTCGTTCCCCTCTACCCGAATTAAACAGGGACCCGAGGCCTCACAGAAGGCGATCCCAAATTTGGACTTGGGCAAGCTCCCCGCCAGGATCTCATAAAGGTCCTCCGTACTCTTGATGAAATGGGTGTGTCCCAGGATCACATTGTTCCCCTCCGGGATATCGATTTGAATCGCCTCGACCTTCATCCCTTGGCCCTCCCTTGAATCTTCCCCAGCGAGATGGGTGGGATTTTCCCATGACGGATCGTCCGCCTATTCGCTTCCAGGTTGTGTTTGAAGCCACCAGGATTGCACCCGCCAAGCACTCTTACATCCTTACCGGGATTCCCCTCTCCTTGAGATACTCTTTCGCCTCGTGGATCGTAAAATACCCATAATGAAAGATGGAAGCTGCCAGAACCGCATCCGCCTTTCCCGCGCCCAACACCTCATAGAGATGCTGGAGGGAACCGGCCCCCCCGGAGGCGATTACCGGAGTATGGACCGCTTCCGAAACGGAGCGTGTGAGTTCGATATCGTACCCGTCTTTAGTCCCATCGCAGTCCATGCTCGTGAGCAGAATCTCTCCGACCCCCAGTTCTTCACCACGCCTTGCCCACGAGACGGCGTCCAGGGAAGTGGGAACCCTTCCTCCTTCGACGTAAACCTCCCAGGAGAGAGAAGCCCCCAGCCTCCGTTTGGCGTCGATGGCCAGGACGATACACTGACTCCCGAACATCTCGGCGGCACGACGAAGAAGCTCCGGATCTCTGACCGCAGCCGTGTTCAAAGACACCTTGTCCGCCCCCGACTGCAACATGATTTTGATATCCCCCACGGAAGAGATGCCTCCTCCCACAGTCAAAGGCATGAAGGCCATCTCCGCGGTTCTCCGGACCACATCCACCATCGTCTTTCGGCCTTCATAAGAAGCGGTGATGTCCAGAAAAACCAACTCATCCGCCCCTTCGCGATCGTAGGCAGCGGCGACCTCTGGAGGATCTCCCACATCCTGGAGATCCAAAAACCTCGTTCCCTTCACCACCTTCCCGTTCATCACATCCAGGCAGGGGATGATCCTCTTAGCGAGCATCGGGTTCTCCGACCCGGGTCAAAGCGATCGCCCCGGACAAATCGATCCTTCCCGAATAGAGCGCCTTTCCGATGATCATGGCCATAACGCCTTTCCCCTCCAAAGCCATGATGGCCCGAACATCCTCCAGCGACGATATCCCTCCCGAGGCGATCAGAGGAAGCGAGGTGGCTTCGGTCATCTCTCCCAGCGCCAGAAGGTTGGGACCTTCCAGCATACCATCCCGAGAAATATCGGTATAAATGATGCCGCCCAGAGGACAATGGGAAACCTGACGCGCAAATTCGATGGCCCGGAGACTGGTAGACTTGATCCAGCCCTCGACGGAAACATAGCCGCCCCGGGCATCGATCCCCAAGAGGATTCGTCTCTCGAAACGGCGGCAGGCTTCCTCCAGGAAATCGGGAGAAACCACCGCCTTCGTGCCCAAGATGACCTTTTGGGCTCCCCGCTCCAGGACCGCACCGATAGTCTCCAGGCTTCGCATGCCGCCTCCCACCTGGATCGGAATCTGGACCGTCTGGGTTATCTTCTCAATGAGATCGAGATGCACCGGGAAACCTGAAAAAGCCCCATCCAGATCCACCACATGCAGGAATTCGGCCCCCTTCCCCTCCCAGTGACGGGCCATCTGAACAGGATCCTCCGAATAGACGGTCTTCTGGCCAGGGTCTCCCTGCAGGAGCCGCACGCACTTGCCCTCCTTTAGATCGATGGCGGGTATGATCATCATCGGACGAGCCCTCCAAAGTTTTTCAAGATCTGCAGGCCCAATTTCTGGCTTTTCTCCGGGTGAAATTGTGTGGCATACACATTCTCCCGGCAGATCACAGAGGGAAAGGATGTCCCGTACTCCGTGGTAGCAGCCACGTAAGAGGGATCCGGCGACTCCAGGTAATAGGAGTGTACGAAGTAGAAAAAAGAGCCTTCCGGGATGCCTTCCAGCAAGGGAATCCTCTTTTCCAGGTGGATGGAATTCCATCCCATGTGAGGAACTTTGAGATCCCGGGGAAAGCGTTTTACCTCGCCCGGGAAGATGTTGAGACCCTGATGCAGGCCGAACTC
>Ga0315284_10010149_pt1 | contig 13413 bp, 18 predicted proteins | sample YL17G09_16_MG_FD_203696 | JGI IMG/M metagenome (GOLD analysis project Ga0315284, IMG submission 203696) | Sediment microbial communities from Yellowstone Lake, YNP, Wyoming, USA - YL17G09_16 | ecosystem: Environmental > Aquatic > Freshwater > Lake > Sediment | place: USA: Wyoming | collected...
CCATGAAATTCCGCTAGCCATCTCGAGCATATTCAGGTTCTCCTTATATCCCCGTGACATGAAATAGAACACAAGCCCGAGCCCGGCAACACCTCCTCCGGTAAAACCTGACAACAATAATCCGTACACGACAAGAATTACCGAGATTATCATCGGTGCATCCGCTTTCTGGATTACTTCGATGTTAAGACTCCTGACAGGTCGTTCTTTCAATCCTTCCTTGGTGATGTAGATTTGAGAGAGCGCAAGGAGTTCAGCAATCCCCACGGTCAGCCCGGGGAGGACGAGTGCCTCGGCCAGATCTGTGCCCAGCAGGGCAATTACACCCAGTGTCGTTATCTCGGCGAGGTCAAGGAGTAGTAACCGGTGGAGGTCATCGGTCTCGATTGCAAGCGCCAGAAACCCGATTACTCCTGAGATCAGGACAACCAGCAACCCGATATTGTACTGGTCCCACATCATTCCACCTTCCGGTACAGGTAAGAAGCGATGGCAAACGCGATCAGCAGTATCGTTGGTTCAACAACCGTATCCAGTCCCCGGGTGTTATACAGGATTTCATCAATAATTCCCCCTGGGTGTGCAACAATCGTTGTGCCGAGGTGCTGTGTTGTTTCAGACAGGTAGAGGGAAAAGGGTGTGAGGTATGTTGTTACCAGTCCGGCAGTGGGGGAATTCTCAGGATACTGAGAATGGATCGTGACCATGGTGAAGGGCGGACCGCCACGATCGTACGGGTCAAGGGAACTATTACGGTCAATGGTTTTGGGATACAGCTGGTCCTGCTCGTAACTGAGGGGCAGCATGAGAATGCCGGCAAGAAAGATAAGGGCGCAGGCGCCGGCAAACAGCGGCACGATGTTTTCATAGTTGCACAGAAAGTGTGAGATCCGCCGTATCATGCAATGCCCTCCTTCTTCTGCATAATACGGACGAAGATATAGGTTGAGAGAACGGACACGGCAGCGAAGGTAAAAAGCGCAAGTGCTTCATTATAATGCAGCATGACCAGCAACAGTCCCCACCCAGGGATTTCAAGATTGATGAGCTGTGTCAGATAATTTTTTGGCCTGGGAAAGGCAGCAGCGATAGTTCCTGCAAACAGGACAAAAAGCCCGATAACGAATTCGGGGGTGTAGAGATCGGGAATCAAACCTGAACCCTCCGGCAGACCATCAGAGTAAATATCGTGGAGAGCGGTGCAATGAGCGCAGTAGCGATAGCAACATCAAGAAACCCCCGTTCAACAATAAAGGGGAAAACCCCTGCGATAAGAACCGAAAGCGAAATAAGTTTGTCGAAAGGGTCGCGGTTGAAGATTGCGGCAGTCATGCCTACGAGGATGAGAAGGACAGACGCGACCATCACGACATCATTCATGGTTTCCTGATACCCCCTGCCCACGTGCTTGCAATAGCATTTGATTCCAGGGTGGACCCGACAAAATATGCTGCTGCTGCTGCTATTGTGATGGGATGAGGTAGAAGAAGTGCGATGATGCCGGTAACTGCGAAAGAAACGACATTGAGGAACGGAAGCTTGCGCATCGTATTGCGTTCGATGATGACCCGGATCGCCGCGTATACCGCAATTCCTGCGCAAATATAAATCGCGATCATGGTTTATCCTCCGGAATTATCCGGCACCTTACCTTCCACAACCTTGCAATAAGCCTGCTCGCATGGACTGAAGATAATCCCTGGATGGTAAGGATAGCAATCACCATACCGGCGATGAAATCCGAAGCTGCGAACCAGCCCGACTGAACTGCACCGTATACGATAAATGTGGCAGTGATACAACCCGTTGTTCCGGCATAACCGGGATCGTAACAAATCCGGTTACCAACATAGACCAGCAGTGCGGCAAAAAGGCCTCCAGGAAGACCTGCGCAGTATACGCCGCAGCTTGCAAGGAGGGTCCCAGCTGATGCATCGGGAGAGGAGACGATATTGCCCATCATGTAGCCCCCGTTCAGGTTTCCGCCACCTTTCTCAACTTCCTGGGCTATCGCGGTTGCACCGCTTACACCCCCGCTGTGGGGTAATTTGAAGATAAGATCAATGGTCATAAAGTTGAGCCAGCAGATAATAGCAGCAATAAGAATCCGAAGGGGTTCATCAAGCATGGGATGCACCGTATAACCCTGATTAACACTGGAGATCAGAGGATTAACAGATAAAGATTGTGATGTGAATGTTTTTCTTATCCTTTTATAATTCGTTGAAAATAGAAAAAAAAGGTTAAAGACATATTTTTGGTTTTGATATCAGGTCTATGAGTACCCTCTCGATTGTTTTAAGGAATAATGTGTTCCGAGCATCCCAAGGCCTGTCGTCCTCTGTCAGTAATACTGTAGATAATCCAGTTCCCCTGCTGCTCACCAAAAATAAGTTCCTGCGCTTTGAGAATATTGAGATGGTACGAAAGTTTTGAATCCGCAATTTTGACAACCTCTTTGATTACGCAGACACAGAGCGGTTGCGAGAGGAGTGCATACATGACGGTCAGCCGGATAGGATCCGCAAGTGCCTGGTGAAGCCTGCTGGCGGTATGAAGTGCTAAAGGATCCGGTATCTGAGAAAGAAGCCCTTTCATACCACCCTGTTTTTCAAGATCCTTCTGAATGAGATCCGGAAGATCTTTTGCAGGTTCGCAACATTTTTCCTGATATGATGATTTCCGAGTCTGTACCATAAGTGTTTCAAATTAATATGAAATGGTAAAGTATATAGCCTTCTCCCGCTCACATTGATTCAACAAAAATTGAAATGACGTGAAACCATGGAACAGCAACAATCTGCCTGTAATTGCGGACCCGAAGACAAAACACGGATTATCTATTCCTGCTCCGGAATCGGATCGAACGTCGGTCAACTTGCCAATGCAGCAGCGTGCCAGCTGGCAATTGAAGGATATGGCGGGGGTTCCTGCCTTGCCGGTATAGGAGGGAGTATCGAAAAACTGGTAGGCATTGGTAAAACTGCTGATGAACGGATTGTTATTGATGGGTGTCCAGTCGCCTGTGCAAAAAAGATTATGGAAGATAAGGGACTCAGGATCGACCGTTATGTTATGATTACCGATTTAGGAATTGTAAAAACACCCGGACCCATCTTCAACGAGAATGACGTCAAGGCCGTAATCGCTTCGGTCAAAAAATTATCATTTTGATAGAATTATCCTGAGCTCCCTTGAGGTTCCCACATGAAAGTATTGATTACCTGTTCTGGTCTCTCCAATACTGGTCGATTGACTACACAGGTAGCAACAATACTCATATCCCGTCATCCGACTGATTTTACCTGGTTAAAAGCGAGTACAGACCCGGAGAACATCTCAGAAGCAGCCATTGATGCTGATCTGATCATCATTATTGAAGGTTGTTCTGATCGGTGTGCTTCAAAAAAAATCAATGACCTGGGTATCAAAGGAGATTTTCTTCTGGTTGCAACAGAACTCGGGATAGAGAAAAACGGGATGGCAGAGGTTCAATGGAACGACGTTGAAAAAATGCTTGGTGCCGTTAAACAGCAATTAACCGGTGTGTAACATCATGCAGGATTATTTACAGATGTTCGCTGACTGGGTAACCTACTCGGTCCTTGGACTGGTACAGGGAACCCCGCTCGCCTCTTCTGTGAACTTTTTTATTTACGACTCCATCAAAGTCACCCTGCTGCTAGCGGTAATCGTCTTTCTTGTCGCCATTGTGCGGACCTACATCACACCACAAAGAGTGAAGAAATGGGTTGCCGGGCGGACCGAAGGTGTAGGAAATGTCGTAGCAGCAGTACTCGGTATCCCCACTCCGTTTTGCTCCTGCTCGGCGGTTCCATTATTCATCGGCTTTGTGGAAAGCGGTGTACCGCTTGGTATTACATTCTCTTTTCTCATTGCCTCACCGCTTATTAATGAAGTTGCGGCCGCCATGCTTCTCGCTATGTTCGGGTGGCAGATCGCGCTGCTCTACATTGTCTCCGGACTCATTATCGCGATTGTCGCCGGTATTATCATCGGACGCCTCCATCTCGAGAGCCAGGTTGAGGAATTTGTCTGGAAATGCAAGATGCATGACCAACCGGACAAGGTGATGACATGGAAGGACCGGCTCACATTCGCGAAGAACGAATCAAGGGACATCACGTTGAAAGTGCTGCCCTACATCCTTATCGGTATCGCAATCGGGGCTATCATCCATGGCTATGCCCCGGCAGATTTCCTGGTCAACATAGCAGGGCAAAACAATCCGCTTGCGGTCCCCATTGCTGTGCTAATAGGAATACCGCTCTACTCGAATGCAGCAGGTATGTTCCCAATCCTGGAAGTCCTCACATCAAAGGGAATGGCTATGGGAACCGCGCTTGCATTTATGATGGCAGTGATCGGGCTTTCGCTTCCCGAGATGATCATTCTTCGGAAAGTCATCAAAATCAAATTGATATTGATCTTTGCTGGAATTCTGTTTGTCGCATTCACTATGACCGGGTACCTGTTTAATTGGATTCTTGGGTAGACTTATGAATAATTTGGGAATTGCGGTGAAAACTGAACCTCCGGATTAGGTTTATGGAAAAAAATAATGAAGGAATAAAAATGGAACCAAAACAACCCTGCTCGTGTTCGTGCACACCTGCCACACAATCCACAGGAGAAGGCATATCCAATGTAAAAGCAGTACCTGCGATTCTCAAAACTTCCGGCACACTAACCTTTGCCAATACTCTCGATCATTTCCTTGCCCGCTGGGGCTGGAACCGTAGTGGTCACCGGGTCGAACCTGGTCTGTACCAGCTCGGTGAGCCGACGTCAGATTCCCCGGTTTTTGCTTCGGCCAACTATACACTCAGCTTCGATGCGCTCCGCTCTGCACTTAAAGGTACAGATGCATGGATCCTCGTTTTGGACACAAAAGGGATCAATGTCTGGTGTGCTGCCGGCAAAGGGACGTTTGGCACTGATGAGCTTGTCAGAATGATTCATGTAACCGATCTACCGGCAATTGTCAGGCACAGGAAGATCATCGTACCGCAGCTTGGTGCCCCGGGGATTTCATGGCCGGAAGTAATGAGGAAATCCAAATTCCTGGTTGAATACGGCCCGGTACGGGCATCCGATCTTCCTCAATATTTAACAACACACGCTGCGACACCAGAGATGCGCCGTGTTGAGTTCCCGTTCAAAGACCGGATAGTCCTGACACCAGTGGAATTTGTCCATCTCGCGCTCCCGCTCTTTATTGTGACGGCTTTCCTCTGGTTTCTGGCCGGCCCTGTTGCCGCGCTTGCAGCGATATCTGCAGTAATTGCCGGGACTGTGATCTTCCCTGCACTGCTGCCGTTTATCCCGACACATGATTTCTCGACAAAAGGGCTCCTTCTCGGCGGACTTGTTGCAGTTCCATTCGCAGCTTCATTTGCTGCAGTTCAGGAAATCCCGTTCTGGGCAAATGCACTCGCTGTGGCTACGGCGCTCTTGCTTATACCGGCAGTGACCGCATATATTGCCCTTAACTTTACCGGATGCACGACATTCACTTCGAGGACCGGTGTCAAGAAGGAGATTTTCCGGTATGTTCCTGTCATGGCGGTCATGGCAGGTCTGGGGATCATGACAGGAATAATTCTTGGTGTGAGCAGGCTGCTGGGGGTAATCTGATGTTCAACTCGTATACGGAAACCACGCTCCATTATTTTCCCGATCGATGCATCAACTGCAAACGATGTACACAGGTCTGCCCTCACGGAGTCTTTGAAACGGGAGAGGAACATGCAGAACTCGTTCGTCCTGCGTCATGCATGGAGTGCGGGGCATGTGCCCTCAACTGCCCGGTACAGGCAATTGAAGTCCAGAGTGGTGTCGGGTGTGCATGGGCAATGATCAGTGCTGCCTTGCGGGGTAAGGATATGGATACAGAATGCAGCTGCGGCGGAGAAGACAGCACCTGCTGCGCCACCCCAAAGGAAGCACCATGTGATTGCGGGGAGAAGTAATTTTGAAATTTTCATCATTGACAAAAGGAAAATCATTCAAGGTAATGACAGATCAACAGGATAGTAAAGAACAGGAAAAACATCATGACAAAATCTGATGATGCTCTGGAGGATTTTAAGAATGGATTCACCTGCTCTTCGGCAGTATTTTCTGCATTTTCCAATGAGATGGGCCTGGATAGTGCGACGGCAAAGAAAATTGCCTGTGGCTATGGTGCAGGCATCTCAAAAACCGGCAATATCTGCGGAGCGGTGTCCGGTGCGATTATGGTGATCGGCCTCAAATACGGGAAAACAAAAAGGGGAGATGATGCAGCGACCGAAAAGACGCGGGAACGGGTCAGAAAATTCATCCAGGAATTCACCCAACGCAATGGATCCATCAACTGCACAGAACTGCTTGGGTATAACTTAAGCAAACCCGAGGAGTATGAAATGGCTCGTGAAAACAAACTGTTTGTGACGAAATGTCCTGACCTTGTGAGCGATGCCATCCTGATCCTTGAAAAAATACTCTGATCATTAACAACAGGTGAGTATCAGTGGAAACAGCTGTAAAACGTCTTTCATTTCTCGACCGCTACCTGACGCTCTGGATTTTCCTTGCCATGGCGGCAGGTATTGCGATCGGGTACTTTTCACCGGCAGTACCATCAATGATTACAGGGTTTTCAGTCGGTACAACATCAATCCCCATTGCCATCGGTCTCATCCTTATGATGTACCCCCCGCTCGCAAAGGTAAAGTACGAGGAACTGGGGATCGTCTTTCGTGACATAAAGGTACTCGGGCTCTCGCTCGTTTTAAACTGGATTATCGGGCCGGTACTGATGTTTATTCTTGCAGTAGTATTCCTCCGCGACCAGCCTCTGTTCATGTATGGTCTGATCCTTATCGGGATCGCCCGCTGCATCGCGATGGTGATCGTCTGGAACGACCTTGCCGCAGGTGACTGTGAATACTGTGCCGCTATCGTTGGCCTGAATTCGGTCTTCCAGGTTTTTTTCTATTCGGTATACGCGTATTTTTTCATCACGTTTCTCCCGCAGGTGCTCGGAATCGCAGGAATTGCAGTAGACATCACCATGCTCCAGATTGCCCAGAGTGTTTTCATCTATCTTGGCATCCCGTTTATTGCCGGTGTCGTTACACGATATACACTGATTCGCGTGAAGTCAAAAGTATGGTACGAGCAGGTTTTTATCCCAAAGATTTCCCCCATAACCCTAATTGCCCTGCTTTTTACGATTATCGTGATGTTCTCGCTCAAGGGAGAGTATATCATCAATGTTCCGCTTGCTGTTGTGACTGTGGCAATTCCGCTGGTCTGTTATTTCCTCATTATGTTCTTTGCGAGCTTCTGGATTTCACACCGTCTCCACATCAATTACCAGAAATCCGCCTCACTTTCATTCACAGCCGCTTCCAATAACTTCGAACTCGCTATAGCGGTTGCGATCGCTGTCTTTGGCATTGCATCACCAGTTGCATTTGCCACGGTAATTGGTCCTCTTGTCGAAGTCCCGGTACTTATTTCTCTGGTAAATGTTTCACTCTCGCTCAAGAAGAAATGGTACGGCGGTTTGAATGGTAATGAATGTCCGATCAGCAGGTAATAATTTGAATAATAGACAGGTTTCCTGAAATATTTTTTAATACTTACACGATTTTTTTCTGAACCCGATACTTCCAGCACGAGGTTAATCATAGTGACAATTTTTGAAACTCAGGCAATGGAATATATACCCCTTGAACGGATTACAGAATATCAAAACATATGGACTGATGCCAGATGACGGATGAACCAAAACCCATAATCATCCAGGAACGGCTTGATGTTTGCGAACTTGACCGTGCCCGGATGGCCCTTCTGAATCCTGCAATAATCGAGCAGAAAAAAGAAGCACGAACGATTGATGAGAATGCAAAACCTCTCCTTGAAATGACCATGCGGGATGGTATCGAGACCGTCTGGGACCGCTACGAGATGCAGCAGCCTCCCTGCAAGTACTGTGAAGCTGGCCTCTCCTGCGCCCGCTGCACCATGGGTCCTTGTCGCATCATTCCACCCCATCGTATCCGCGGGGTCTGCGGTGCCGATGCAGACCTGATTGTCGCGCGCAACCTGCTTGACACGATCGCAACCGGTTCCGCAGCCCACTCAGATCATGGTCGGGATATTGTTGAAACGCTCTACCTGGTCGGGACCGGAAAGACAAAAGACTACGGAATTGCTGACCCGGAGAAACTCAAAAAACTCTCTGCTGAATTTGGCATATCAATCACGGGGAAAAACCCGGAGAAGCTTGCCGCTGAACTCGGGCGTGCCATGCTCGAAGAGTATGGGATGGTAAAAAACACGCTCCAGATGCTCAACCGTGCCCCGAAAGCAACCCGGGATATCTGGACGAAACTCGGGATCTCTCCCCGCGGTATTGACCGTGAAGTGGTAGACTGCATGCACCGGGTTCAGATGGGTGTCGGGGCAGATTATACCGGCATGCTCCTGCAGGGCCTCCGCTGCAGCCTCTCAGACGGGTGGGGTGGGTCAATGATGGGGACCGATATTTCGGATGTGCTTTTTGGTACACCGACGATAAAAAGTTCAACCATGAATCTTGCGGTCATGAAAGCAGACCATGTGAACATCTCGGTCCATGGCCATAACCCTGTCCTTTCTGAAGTGATTGTAAAGGCAGTGGCCGACCCGGAGATGAAAGCTCTTGCACAAAAATACGGGGCGAAGGGTATCAATCTGGTCGGGATGTGCTGCACGGGAAGCGAGCTGCTGATGAGAAAAGGCGTTCCGATGACGGGGAACCATCTCAACCAGGAGCTGATCATCGCAACCGGTGCCCTTGAAGCGATGGTGGTGGACTACCAGTGCATCTTCCCGTCGCTTCCCCGGACTGCAAGCTGTTTCCACACCCTGATCATATCAACCAGTTCGAAAGCCACGATTCCCGGCTCATACTTCTTTGACTTCCACGCCGAGAACGCGTATCTCACCGCAAAAGCAATTGTCCGGATGGCAGTTGAGAATTTCAAGAACAGGAACCCGCAGCGTGTTATTATACCGGGAGAGCCTGTCCCGGTAATGACAGGATTCTCCAATGAGGCTATCAAGAACGCGCTCGGCGGTTCATTTAAACCACTGATCGACCTGATCGCTGCCGGTAAGATCCGCGGAGCGGTTGGAATCGTCGGGTGCAATAACCCGCACGTGAAACATGATTTCGGCCACATAATGCTGACAAAGGAACTGATCAAGAGAAATATCCTTTGCGTTGAGACAGGGTGTGCTGCAATCGCATCAGGAAAAGCCGGGCTTTTAAGGCCTGAAGCTGCATCACTTGCCGGCGATGACCTCCGTGCAGTCTGCGAGTCTCTCAAGATCCCGCCGGTGCTTCACATGGGATCATGCGTCGACAATTCCCGCATCCTCGTGCTGGCTGCGGAACTGGCCAATGCACTGAATGTCCCGATCCACAAGCTGCCCATTGCGGGAGCTGCACCGGAATGGTATTCCCAGAAAGCGGTCTCTATCGGGGCATACTTTGTTGCCTCCGGTGTATATACAGTGCTCGGTGTGATGCCCCATATAGCTGGCAGTCCTGCTGTCGTTTCGCTGCTTACCCAGGGGTTGAAAGGTGCAGTAAATGCGAGCTTCTCGGTTGAACCGGACCCGGTCAAGGCATCTGTACTTATCTCGGATCATATCGAACGCAAACGAACAGAACTCGGGATATAAGTGTTAAACCCCACAATATCGGCAGAAAAAAACCATCAAAGCCCTGCGGGCGGGATGGGAATCCGGATAGTTATTACTGGGAAAGGCGGAGTGGGTAAGACGACGATTACCGCACTCCTTGCCCACCTTTTTGCACAGGAAGGGTTCAGGGTCCTTGCTGTCGATGGTGATCCCCAGCAGAACCTCGCGGTGACGTTAGGGATACCTCCAAAGGTTGCTGAAACGATAGTTCCGGTCTCGCAGAGCATGGATTACCTGCGGGAAAAAACCGGTGCCGGCCCGGGAATTTCCCCGGGTGGGCTCCTCACCCTTAACCCCGATGTCAGCGATGTCATCGATCGCTTCTCGGTAAGTGTTGCAAAAAACCTTCACCTTCTTGTCATGGGAGGTGTCAGCCAGGCCGGATGCGGGTGTCTTTGTCCTGAATATACACTCCTTTCCGCTATTTTTCGTCATATGCGACTTCTCCCTGATGAAGTAGTCCTGCTTGACACGCCGGCGGGAATGGAGCATTTCGGCAGGGCAGTTGCAGACGGCTTTTCCTGTGCCCTTGTTGTAGCTGACCCATCCCATAATGCGCTTTCTGTTGCCAGAGACTCTGCAGGGTTTGCTCAGCAGCTGGGGATCAAAAATATAATTCTGGTAGTAAACAGGATGGGTAATCCGGCGGACATTGATAAAATATGTCAGAAAATTGGGGGGTTCACAGGTTTTTCCCAATTGGTTTTTTTACCGTTTGATCCAGAGATAATTCATCTCGAACCAGCAGTTAACCGGCTGTTGTCTCGTGAGTCACCTTTTATCAATGAAATTCGCAGAGTGAGTACCATAGTTACTGAAACGGGTGAAAAACAACCTGCCGGCGTATAAAAAACAATTCAAAAATACCCGGCCGTTTATCCTGTTTTTGGCTTACCGTGCATATGTTCGCCATGTACCCACCGCCCACCTTCTTTTGTCAGCTCCTTCTTCCAGATCGGGACACCTTTCTTGATCTCCTCAATGATATAACGGGAGCCGGCATATGCTTCAGGGCGGTGCCCGGCACACACAACAATTATCAGGATATTCTCACCAACTAAAAGCCGTCCGATCCGATGGATAATATCGACATGCAGGAGCCTGAACTGGTCTGTTGCATCCCGGGCAATTTTTTCCAGTTCCTGTAATGCGATATCTCCATAGGCTTCGAGTTCCATCTCCGTGATCTCATCATCCCGGACAACACCATCAAAGACTACGATTGCGCCTGTTCCCTGCTTCTTTGCAGCAGCGATGAGGGCACCAATATCAACATCACCGGTCTGAATTGCGATCATGGTTCTCCTCAGTTATCCTCCTGCAACTGGTGGAAAAACTGCAATCTCGTCACCATCTGCAATCACAGTCTTATCCGCATCCGCGATATCGATTCGTTTACCGTTCTTCATCAGGATCACAAACTCATAAAAAGCGCCATTCTTATCAAAGATGGCCGCATAGCCCTCGGGATTTTTCCTTGCAACGGATGTGATCAGCGACGTGAACATTGTCCCTGCTGGTGCATCAGTAATAATATCAGAACCGAGCAGTTCGCGGAACTGTGCAAAAAAGCGGATCTTAACTGTCATTTCTCTTCCCGGCTTTTTTCATCTTTCCATTGCCATCACATGCTTCGCATGAGGGATTCCTCTCAATGCAGATCTCTTCTGCATGTGCCTGTATCCCGTCCCAGATGAAGAGCCGGTTCGCCAGCAAATCACCGGTGCCGGTAAGGTATTTTATCACTTCATTTGACTGAATGGTGCCTATGATACCGGCTGTTACCCCGACAACAGGAAACTCTTCTGTCGGTGGGGCTTTGGGAAAAATGCATTTCAGGCATGGGGTTGTTCCGGGAATGATAGTGGTTACCTGCCCGTAAAATCCTCTGATGCCTCCATGGAAGAATGGGATCTGCTTTGCAATCGCGACATCATTGAGCTGGTAACGGGTCTGATAGTTATCCATGGCATCTACAATTCCATCTGAATTACCAACGAGTTTTTTTACATTCGATGCATCAATCATCACATCGATGGCGTTAATTATGATATCCGGATTGAGTTCCTGCAATTTCTCTTCAGCTGATGCAGTCTTTTTCCTGCCGATATCCCGATCGTAGTGGAGGATCTGCCGGTTTAAGTTTGTCCCGTCAACTACATCCATATCAATGATCGTAATCGTCCCGACACCGGCAACGGCGAGATAGATGGAAACCGGTGAACCCAGACCGCCTGCACCGGCAATAAAGATGTGCGCCTTTTTAAGCCGCTCCTGGCCCTCCTCGCCAAAGAGCATCATCTGCCTTTTGTAGCGTTCGAGTTCCCGTAAAGAAAACATTGTTCACCGGAATTTTTTTATTTAGGCATTTTTCCTGCTTAATGATCACATATGAGATCTTCAGTATATTCACGTGATGTACATTGTGCGCTGTGCTTCCATGTGTTCCCTTGTACCTGAATATGTGCGTTGATCTGTGGATTATTCTTTTCCTCCCTTTATACACCGGCACTCTGTTAGCTTTCCGATGCTTGGGATTCAGGAGTATTCCGTCGGACCCAAAAAAATTCCGTACATTCCACCAATAATTCACAATTGTGAATGCAATATATTATGTGACAAATCAGATAACTTAAACGTTGTGATACCATGGATGCACCCTGTCAGAAAATAGTCTGGGATGTGCTGCCGGCAATCCGTGCGGCGATTGCAGTAGAGCTTGTCAGAAACGGAGTGTCCCAGGTAGAAGCAGCGCGGATGCTGGAGATTGCCCCGTCAGCAGTCTCTCAATATATCTCCGGTAAACGCGGGTACCGGGTGGAATTTGAAGAAGATGTGAAAAAGTCTGTCGCCATTCTGGCAAAAGACCTAATCGATAAGAAACAGGTCAACCTTGTTGAACGGACCTGCGGGATCTGCCAGCAACTCCGCAATAGCGAAGGTGGTTGTAATGTCTCCGCTTCTTTACGGTGTGGTTCATAATTTATACTCCCACCCACCTGAATTTTACTTCTGATTCTGGTGTTCTGATGAATACTGCAGAAAAAACACAAACACTCAAAGAGATAATTGCATCAAAGGGATCGATGCTCGTATCATTTTCCGGTGGTGTTGACAGCGCACTGCTGGCGGTACTCGCAAAAGAGGTTCTGGGTAACAATACCCGGTGCGTCCTGCTCGACAGTCCGGTTGTCCCGCGTGCAGCAATTGCAGAAGCACGACAGATTGCAGAAGAATCCGGCCTCCAGCTGGAGATCATTCCTGTACATGTCATGGACGATGAACGTTTTTCAAAAAATCCTCCTGATCGTTGTTACTGGTGCAGGAAAAAATCAGCCCAGGTGCTGAAAGGGAAAAAAGAGGGCCTGCACTTTGCCTGCATTGCAGATGGTCTTAACGTATCTGACACAGGTGAGCATCGCCCGGGGTTGGCAGCAAGCACCGAAGAAGGGATAGTTCACCCCTTTATTGAGGCAGGAATTACCAAAGAAGACATCCGCACAATTGCACGGGGTTTAGGATTGAAGTTCTGGAATAAACCTTCCGCAGCCTGCCTTTCATCGCGAATTCCCTACGGGGATGAGATTACCACCAAAAAACTCGCGATGATCGAGGAAGGTGAGGAATTCCTCCATGCCAGCGGGTTCT
>Ga0315284_10010150_pt1 | contig 13412 bp, 7 predicted proteins | sample YL17G09_16_MG_FD_203696 | JGI IMG/M metagenome (GOLD analysis project Ga0315284, IMG submission 203696) | Sediment microbial communities from Yellowstone Lake, YNP, Wyoming, USA - YL17G09_16 | ecosystem: Environmental > Aquatic > Freshwater > Lake > Sediment | place: USA: Wyoming | collected...
CGGACAAACTCAGTGTGTCGCTTCCAGGCAATAAAGGCCCATCGAAGAAAACTATGGGCATGCTCCTCCAACGTGATAGCCGTGCGACGCGCCTCCGCCGTCTCATCACAGCCAACCCCACCGAAGTTGAGGAAATCGCCGAACAGGTCTTTGACGACTTGCCTATTGAGAAGCGAGCATCTGCGCTGTCCGAGCTAGTCGAACTTCTTTTGCAAGCAAGGGACCCGGTATCCGACGCGCCTCTCTTATCTGCGCGTTACCATCTCTTCCTCAGGTCGCTCGAAGGCGCGTTTGTCTCTTACTGGCCGGAGAAAAGGGTCTTTCTTAATCGCAAGGGGGGTGACGCGCAGTACATAGCCTTTGAGGTGGCACTGTGTCGAGAATGTGGTCAGCATTATTTTGTAGGCCCAAAAGATTTCAAAGGCGGCAATTTGGCGAAGACAGAGGCAATTCGCGATCCAAGCCATCTCAACTTTGGGGCCACCTTCTTTCGGCCCATTAAAGTTGACCAAGAAGAAGACAAAGAAGACGAGAACAGCGAGACAGCCAACAGACAGGTATTTCAACTTTGTGTTCGGTGTGGTGAGATGGGGAAAGACAAGCCGAAATGCGGACACGATAACTTAATCCGAGTGATCAAAGAAAGATCACAGGAGGATGAAGATAGAGCAGACCAGATGGTGGAATGTGGCGTCTGCGGCTACAATGCCGCCGGCCGTGATCCGGTGCGCGAAGTTATCCATGGCACGGATGGCCCACACGCCGTGATTGCTACGACTCTTTACCAATACCTTCCAGAGAAGCGGAAGAAAGTGCTTGCTTTTGCCGATGGACGTCAGGAGGCTGCATTCTTTGCATGGTATCTCGAAGACTCGTATAGAGACATTCTGGGCCGCAATCTGGTTCTGAAAGCGATACAAACCGCCTATCCGCATACTCAAGAGGGGCTAAGCCTGAGCACACTTGCTGCACATCTATTTCATCAGTTTCCCAATGCTTTCCGAGAGAAGGCGTCCGATGACGATTCAAAGATTCGCGCCAACATTTGGCGCGCGCTCTACCGAGAATATCTAACCGACGAACAAAGGATTTCTCTTGAGGGTGTTGGTCTGGTGCGCTGGTCGGTCAAGTGGCCGGATTGGTTCATGGTTCCAGATGTCCTTAGAAAATCCTGGTCACTAACCGAACAAGAGGCAAGGGACTTGATGTCCATTCTTCTGGATTCCATGCGAACCGACAGGGCCGTCGAGCTTCGAACCGAGAAAGGGGTCTCTCTGAGTTGGAGCGACCTGGGTCTCCAGGCCTCGCAGATGCGGTTCCGAATTGGCAGTCCCGCGCGTCCCAAGGGCTATAAGTACTGGCCTGTGAGAAGCTGGGATGGTGTAGATCAGTGGAATCATATCCGGCGTACGAAGCGCACAGCGCTACTTGCCAAGTTGCTGAAAAAAAGCCTGTCAGATGAAGAGATGCTTGAACAAGCTGTAGAAGCACTGAGAGAGATCTGGGAGACATTTCAGCGGTGCGAAGAGCAAGTCCCGCGTGACGACCGTTTGCTCATCCCGATTGATCACGCACGGAGGCTTAATCCTGATTGGTGGAGACTTCGTCTCATCACAGATGACGACACGATCTTCCAGTGTAATACCTGTGGCCGTCTCCAGACGGTCTCGATTCGTGCTGTCTGCCCGAAACAGGATTGTTCTGGCACACTGGAAGAAAAACGAATCAAAGATTTAGAGCCGAACCACTATCGTCTCCTCTACGAGGAAAAGTTGCCCGGCTCTCTGCGAGCAGAAGAACATACAGCGCAACTAGACCATGAGAAGGCTCGAGAGTTTCAAAAGGATTTCAAGGAAGGCAAAATCCATGTCCTGAGTTGCTCGACGACCTTTGAGTTAGGCGTGGACCTGGGCGATCTTGATACCATCTTCCTTCGCAACGTCCCGCCTGAAGCCTTCAACTACGCTCAACGCGTAGGTCGAGCCGGACGCCGTGAACGTCCTGGATTTGCTATCACCTACTGTCGCCCCGCGCCCCACGACCTTTATCACTTTGCCGAGCCTGAACGAATGTTGAGCGGCAAGGTTCGCCCCCCTGCCCTAAGCATCCGAAACGAAAAGATCATCACTCGCCATATTGCTGCAACGGCGCTTTCTCGGTTCTTCCGAGCTTTTCCCGGGAGATTCAAGCGCGAAGAGGATCGCTCCAACCGTGTAGAGAGGCTGTTCGTGGACATGGCTAACCCGTCTGCCGTTGCAGATTTCAAAGCCTTTCTCTACGAGCACCAAACCGAACTGGAAGAATCTTTGAGTGCCATTGTTCCACCTGATCCTGATATGGCCGCGCAAGTCGGCCTGGATAGCGGAGCATGGATTGATAGGATTGCTGGGGACAAAAGCCGATTCTCTGATGCTGAAGTCGAAACTGCAAGCGATTATCGAACTGTGCGCGATCTCCGCAAGACCGCATTTGACAAAGGGGACGATAAAACTGTTGGATGGGCAGGAGCACGAGCTAAGACAATTGCTGTAGAGGATGTTCTCTCTTTCCTCTCCCGGAAGGCCGTGATCCCGAAGTATGGTTTCCCAGTAGATGTTGTGGAACTGGATACGCAGAGGACTCAACACAGCGAAGTCTCCCTCCAAAGAGACCTGTCCATTGCCATTGCGGAATTTGCCCCCACAAGCAAGTTGGTTGCAAACAAGAAGGTGTGGACTTCCTATGGTTTGAAAAGAGTAGCAGAAAAGGAATGGAAGCGTTGGTGGTATGCACGATGTGCAACACACAACCGCTTTGAGCGTAAACCCTATCAGAAGGAAAAACAAGCTCCGCCATTTGAGAAATGCTGCGAGCGGATGGTCACTGGTCACCAGTACATCGAGCCCAAGTTTGGCTTTGTGACGAGTATGGATACGCCCGAGGAACCCAAAACTCGACCAGCCAGGGCCTTTACCACACGGCCCTACTTTGCGGGTTTCAGAGATCGAGAAGGCGACAAGATCGACTTCGGCGTCATTAGCCTGACACCGGTCTCGCCAGGCCAAATGGTTGTGCTCTGTGAAGGCCGACGCGGAGAAGGGTTCTATGTCTGTGAACAATGCGGAGCCGGATTCAGGGGACGCAAAAAGACCCACAAGACTCCATACGGCCAAGATTGTCATGGGAGACCTGACCAAGTCTCCCTCGGGCACGAGTTTGTAACCGATGTGTTACAGCTTCAGTTTCATCCCAAATACGAAGGGGATATAGAGCCTGGTTGGTTTGCATACTCACTCGCCTATGCTCTGGTTGAAGGAGCAGCGGAAGTTCTGGAGGTCCCGTCCATTGACCTTAGCGCAACGGTGGCGTATGGCAGCGGAAAGTATCCTATACCTCCGATCATCCTCTACGACAATGTGCCGGGAGGCGCAGGTCTTGTCGCTCGGCTTCAGGAAGAAGATGTACTCCGGGAGTGCTTGGAAATCGCTGAGAACAGAGTCAGTAAGTGTCCTGGCTGCGGGGAGAGTTCAAGCTGTTACTCGTGCCTGAGAAACTACAGAAACCAATTTGCCCATCAATATCTCCAACGAGGGCCGGTATTGCACTACCTAGAAACACTGCTATCGGGATGGAAATGACTTTACGCATTCCGGATTGAAGACTATTGTTTTATCAGGTGAAGCATCTTTTGGATCAGCGCGGCCCCGGTGTTCACCCCGCGCTAGCAAGAGCCGTCGAACGTGAAGGTATTGAGAGACGTGTTTTCGCGGCATAGATGGAGTTCATCCACGAAAGGGCGGGCGGCCTAACAAGCGCGTCCAGCCGACGTTGCTACCGCCGCGGATATGCCCCCCAGCGAAGGCTCTGGTTATTCTGGCGTGCCTTGCCCGCATAGGAGTCTTCAACACCCGCAATGCGGCTGACGCGCAGGCCGTTAGCCAGAGAGATCATATGGATAAATCGGAGCAGCGTATTCACGCCGTACTCGGTGACGACAACGAACGGACGCCCAAGAACGCCCGTCGCTATCTTGTGCACCTCAAGAAACATCTCTCCCTTCCTCTGCGTGTGACCGGCATCGAGGACTTCCCGTGGGAAGAGCCATATGTGCTTGGAGGCGGGGACCGGACTACGTGACGCTAAACGACTACTCTGTGTGGCACGTGAACTACTGAAGAGGCGAAATGGAGATCGAAATGAAAGACATCGCAAAGTGCATAGAGGCTCTGCGCGTTCAACTCGACCGGCACCGCAAGGATGGCCTCAAATCGGAGACCCACTTGACGACGTCAAGTCTATCACGCAGGTCGTCGGCTATGCGGCCAACGACGGGATAGAGTGGTGCGTGCTGACAAGCGGAGTGAGATACAAAGTCTACAAGGCATCGGAAAAGGCGAGGGCTGAGATCAGGAACAAGCGCAGCCCGATCGAGGAAATGAGACGGTTCTTGATGGTCATGTGCGGAACTCCTTAAAATTCTCCTCCGAAATATATCGTTCTCCGAACGATGCTATCAAGAAACGTCCAACAACGCGCGAGTCCCCGTCCCTCCCGGCCGGACCGGCGGCTTTCTTCGGGGAAAAGGAATTTCCAAGCTTGACATCCCGGCCGGGCCAATCTAGAATTCCGCTTGAGACGAAGGGGTTCAGTTGATTTTCTCCGAAATATCATCCGCGACGGCAAGGGGGCCACGGTGTGCGAAGCCCGGTCGATAGGCTTTGACCTGATTTATACAGTCCGTATAAACCCGAAAGCTCTGTGTTGAAAGATGGAGGTAAGCAGTTGAAATGAAAGACGATGGACGAAAAGATAAGGAAAGGGAGCGACTTCTTATACGGAAAGGGACAGCCTGTATTTCAAGAATTATGCAAACTGTATAATCATTGTTAGCACGCACGAATATGGCCACTCTCCGTGAACAGATTTTGGAGTTGATTCAGAAGATGCCGGGGCTCACGGATCGTGAGATTACGAACAACCTGCGTGGAAGGTCGGCGCCGCAGCAGCCGATAAACATCGCAGCCCGCGGGCTAGAAGGTCGCGGGCGTCTTGTTCGCAAGAAGCGACAGGATGGATTGATCGGAAACTTCTTACCCGAAGCAGGGAAAACGGCACCAATGCCAAAGCCAGACCGGCCGCCGAAAGCACCGGTCGGCGAGGACCTTGCGGAGGACAGACTGAAGGAGATTCTTGAAGCGTGGCTTAAAGCAGCGGGCTGGAGTACCGAGATCGCGTGGGCCAAACAACGTGGAACCGACATACGTGCATTCCGTGGTAAGGAGCGCTGGTTCATCGAAGTGAAGGGCATCGGGTCTCGTCCAGAAATGCGGGTCAACTACTTCCTCGGAATCCTCGGCGAGACATTGCAACGAATGGATGACCCTTTTGCAAAGTACTCGATTGCGTTGCCCGACGTACCGCAGTTTCGCAAACTCTGGGAACGCCTCCCCCAGTTGGCCAAGAGGCGCACTGAAATCACAGCGCTATTCGTAACGGCTCAAGGGGCTGTCACGGAGGTGGTCGAGTGAAAGTGCGTGCTAACCCCGGCATCGAGGGGACGTTCAAGAAGCGGCGCTTCGCTTGCTTCTTGCCCGCCCCTCATGCCGAACGTTAGGCGGCAGGAATAGGGATAAGATGAGCGACAAACCGATATTTACCAAGTACCTCAAAGAGCTTTCCGCCGTGGCCCTACAAGGCGACGCGAGGGAGGAAAGCTTCTACCCGACGCTTGCCGAAATGCTGGCGGCTATAGCCAAGGCAACCGGGCGGGCGCATGTGCGCGTCACCACCCTTCCAAAGCCCACCAATGCCGGGAACCCCGATTTTCGTCTGTGGAATGGCACGGACCGCATCATCGGCTATGTCGAAGCCAAGAAGCCGACGGAAGATCGGTTGGACGTTATCGAGGAGTCCGAACAACTCACGCGCTATCGCTCCACGTTCCCTAACCTCATTCTGACGAACTTCCTTGAATTTCGGTTGTACCGGAACGGCGAGCGCGTGGAGACCGTCCTTGCCGCCCGGTCCATGGTTCTCAACCGGCTGCGTACGACGCCGCCGGTGGAAAAACCGGACGAACTGCATGCCCTCCTCGACCGCTTTCTCGGTTTCTCGCTGCCCAAGGCGTTCACGGCCGAATCTCTCGCCGTCGAACTGGCCAAGCGCACCCGCTTCCTCCGCGATGTCGTCGCTCAGCAACTTCAACAGGAAAAGGACGCGCCGGGCGTGCTTGCCGGATTCTTCGAAGCCTTCCAGACCTACCTCATCGGCACGCTGACCCCGGAGGACTTCGCCGATCTCTTCGCCCAGACCATTACCTATGGCCTCTTTGCCGCCCGCACCCGGGCCGGGGACGGCTTCAGTCGCCGGGCCGCTTTCGACGGCATCCCGCACACGATCGGTGTCCTGCGCGGCCTATTCCGCTTCATCTCGCTCGGCGATCTGCCCGAGCAACTCGCCTGGTGCGTGGACGACATCGCCGAAGTTCTGGCCGTGGCCGACACGCCCGGCATCCTCGACCGCTACTACCATGAAGGCAAGGGCAGTGATCCCATCGTTCACTTTTACGAGACTTTCCTCGCGCAATACGACTCCGCCGAGCGCGAGCGCCGCGGCGTTTATTATACGCCCGAACCGGTGGTCGGCTACATCGTGCGTTCGCTGCACGGCCTCCTCAAGACCGAGTTCGGCAAATGCGATGGATTGGCGTCTGACGGTGTGACACTTCTTGACCCGGCGGCGGGCACCATGACCTTCGTCGCCCGCGCCGCGCAGCAAGCCGTCGCCGAGTTCGAAGCCAAGTACGGCGCCGGCGGTCGGGAGGACTTCATTCGGCGGCACATTCTCAAGAACTTCTACGCGTTCGAATTGATGATGGCTCCCTACGCCGTTGGCCACCTCAAGATGGGCTTCTTCCTGGAAGAACTCGGCCACCGTCTGACGGACGAGGAGCGAGTCCCCTTCTACCTCACCAACACTCTGGATAATGAGGAACTCGAACAGAGCCGCCTGCCCGGCTTCTCCGCCTTGGCCGAGGAGTCCCGCCTGGCCGGCGTCGTCAAGAAGCAAACACCCATTCTCGTGATCCTCGGCAATCCGCCGTATTCCGGTGAATCGAGCAACGTTGGCGAATGGATACGCGGTCTGATCGCGGACTACAAGCAAGTGGACGGCAAACCCCTCGGCGAGAAGAATCCAAAATGGCTTCAAGACGACTATGTGAAGTTCCTCCGCTTCGCCCAATGGAAGGTGGACCAGGCCGGACGCGGTGTCGTTGGGATGATCACCAACCACGGCTATCTGGACAACCCGACCTTCCGGGGCATGCGCCAGAGCCTGATGCGCACCTTCGACGACATCTACATCCTCGACCTGCACGGCAATTCGCTCAAGAAGGAGACTTGTCCCGACGGCAGTCCGGACAAGAACGTCTTCGACATCCGGCAGGGCGTGGCCGTTGCCTTCTTTATCAAGCGCGGCAGTCCCACGAAAACTGATGCTGTCGTGCGCCATGCCGACCTCTACGGTACGCGAGACCTCAAGTACGCGTGGCTCTGTGCCCACGACCAAGCGACAACGAAATGGTCGGAATTGAGGCCCGGTTCACCGTCTTATCTGTTCGTATCGCGCGATCATGCGCTTGAAACCGTCTATGGGCGGTTTCCATCTGTCCCCGACGTTTTCCCCGTCAACAGCGTTGGAATCGTAACGGCACGCGATGGTCTGACCATTCACTGGACGGCGGAAGACGTTTGGAGAACGGTGACCGTGTTTTCGCGGATGGACCCGGGATTGGCTCGCGAGGGATATGCACTCGGCGAGGATGCGCGAGACTGGAAAGTGAACTTCGCCCAAAAGGACCTGCTCGATTCGGGACCAACACGCGACAAAATCACTCCAATCCTCTACCGGCCTTTTGACGTGCGCCACACCTATTACACTGGACGGTCGCGCGGATTTATCTGCATGCCCCGCCCGGAGGTCATGCGTCACATGCTTGCCGGAGAGAATCTGGCGCTGATTGCCCCAAAACAGCACAAAGATGAGTTCGGTGCGATGGCGACGCAGACAATAGGCGCGCACAAGTCAGTTGCCGCTTACGACATCAATTACTACTTTCCCCTTTACCTCTATCCCACCGCCGACCGCGCCGATCTTTTCTCCCACCACGAACCGTGTGAGCGCCAGCCGAATCTGAATCCGGCTTTGGTCTCGGCGCTGACAGAGGCATACGGCGAGAAGCCCACGCCGGAAGAGATTTTCCACTACGTTTACGCCGTGCTGTACGCCCCGGCCTATCGGCAGAAGTACTCAGAATTCCTGCGGATGGATTTCCCGCGCCTGCCGTTCACGGCGGACGCAAAGCTATTCCAGAAGTTCGCCGCCCTGGGCGAAAGGTTGACCGTCCTGCATCTGCTCACGTCGCTCGAACTCGACCCGCCCGCCTGTCGATTCGAGGGCGAGGGCGATAGCCGCGTCGGCAAGGGCAACAGTGCGGGGCTGCGCTACGAGGCCAAAGAACAGCGTGTGTACGTCAACGCGACGCAGTATTTCGCGCCCGTGGCCGAAGCCGTGTGGAGCTATCAGGTGGGCGGCTACCAGGTCTGCGACAAGTGGCTGAAAGACCGTCAGGAACGTCGGCTTGAAGTTAACGACATCCGCACCTATTGCCGCATTGTTACGGCCCTCGGGCTGACGCTCGACATACAGGAGCAGCTCGACGCCCTGTATCCGCCTGTTGAGAAGAACGTCGTGACCATCACAAGGGATGTATCGCAGGTTGAATCAAAAAGCCCAACAAACGGGTCCACGCGACGGCGTACCCGCCGCGCGTGACCCGTGACGTTGGGCCGATGGAGTAATTGATGGCTACCATTGACGACGTGATCAGGTGGGCTAACTCTTTGCCCGCTTGGCAAGGAGACGCTGTACGTCGTCTGTTGGCGACGGGCGAGCAGCCGCTCAGTACTCAGGATTATTCTGAGATACTGGCTTTGGCCAAAGCGGACTTGAAACTTGCAGCACCCCCGGAAACCCTGAAGCCTGTTCCCCCACTTCCGGGCAAGTTCTCGGGCGCTCCAGCAAGAACGGTTGCCGTCAAATTGCTGTCGATTGACGACGTCCGAAACGTCAACATCATCAAGGCTGGCCAGACACAGCCCTTCGCGGAGAGTGGCGTCACGGTGGTGTACGGCGACAACGGCTCTGGTAAGTCCGGCTACTCCCGAATCCTGAAGCTGGCTTGCCAAGCCCGCGATAAGGACGATCGTATCCTTCCCAATGTCTTCGCGACAGCACCAGCCGGTATTCCAACCGCGAGACTGAAGATCAAGCAGGACAACGAGCAAAAGGACATTGTTTGGACCCAAGGTACCCCCGCCGACCCCGTCTTGACCAATATCACGGTGTTCGACGGTCGCTGCGCCCGCGTCATCACGGATGACCGCAATGAAATCAGCTATCTTCCCTACGGCGGCGACGTGTTCCAAAAGACTGCGGAGATCGTCCTGAGAGTCAAGGCTGACGTGGAAGCCGAGATCACGGACCTGACGCCGGTCAAGGATTCAGCCGTTCAGGCGGGCACTCCGTCGGCCACCTTTCTTGAGTCATTGTCGGAGACCACCAAAAACGAGGTCTTTCAGGCAGCTACGCTTTGGATCCCGCAGGATGATCTGGAACTGGCTGCCCAAGAAGAGCTCGCGCGGTCGTCAGACTCCGCCAAAGCGACCCAAGAAGTTGCCCGCCTCAACAAGATTATTGGGCGCGTCAACGATGCGGCCAGCGCTGTGGCTGGACTCGTTGCAGCGTGTACGGATCTGATGAACGAAGCCATCCAGAAGGTTCTTGCTGAAGTGAACGCCGCGGAACTCGCACACGCGTCTGCCGTGGCCGAACGGCAGACGCCCGAACCACTGCCCGGCGTTGCGTCTACCAATCAATGGGAGATTCTCTACAAGGCGGCGAAGCAATACTCCGAGGAGATCGCCTATCCCGGCGAATCCTTTCCGAAGACAGACGATGCGGTCTGCGTGTTGTGTCAACAACCACTAGACGACGAGGCGGTTGCCCGCTTTGGCCGCTTCAAGAAGTTCATGGAGGATGCCACAAACACTGTGCTTGCCGCCAAGCGCAACGCGCTGATGTCGCTGCGCGACAAGGCAGAACAGGTGGCTCCCTTGTCCGACGTGGCGTTCGAATTCATCTGTGACGATCTCGCCAGTCTGGACGCAAAGGTGGCAGATGATCTGCGAGCCTACCACGCGGCGGTTGCGAAGCGAAAAGCCGCATCACTCGCTTTGCTCAGAGAAAGAGAGGACCCGCAGAAGGCGATGTTGTTGCCACCCTGGCCTGCGTCAGTTGAGGAGGCACTACGAGCAGTTGCGCAAACGCTTACCCAGAAGGCTACCGACATCACGAACGCGGCTAAACCCGAGGAGTATGAGAAGCTAATCGTCAACGTCGCCGAACGCAAATCGCGAAAAGCACTCAGTACAAGGAAGGCCGATATCAGAACGTTTGTCGCAAAGGCACGCCACAATGCCGATCTGCGTCGCGCTGCCGCCACCCTTCGTACGCAAGAGATCACTCGGCAAGGTACAACGGTAATCCGGAAGAACCTGACGCCTGAGTTGCTAAATGCCTTTAAGACAGAGCTTGTTGCGCTAGGCGCGACGAGGGTACCTATTTCGCTGAAGGCCAGCGGAGACGTCGGAGAGACGGCGCACGAGATGTTGCTGGAAGGCGCCAACATGCTGAGCCGGGCGCGCACATCCCAAATACTCAGTGAGGGCGAAGCGCGCGTCATCGCGATTGCTGGCTTCTTGGCGGAACTTCAGCTTGCTCCACATGCCAATGCGATCGTGTTGGACGACCCGGTCTCATCGCTTGATCATGTGTTCACCGGGAAGATCGCTGCTCGGCTCGCACGCGAGGGGCTGAAACGGCAGGTCATCATATTCACTCACAACATAGCCTTCCTCATGGAATTGCAGGACGCCGGCATCGCGCTGGCCTTGGATGGTACGCCTGTTGGTGTTGCCGTGCATACTTTACACCGTGATAGCAAATCGGCTGGTGTCACGACAAACGGCGCACCGTGGTATGCCCTGAAGGTCAAGCAGCGGGCGCAATTCCTGGACGAATCAGTGCATAAGATCAAGCAGCTTTATCCGGACAATATGGCCGAATACAACGAGAAAGCGGCCCATATATATGGGTTATTGCGCGAAGCTTGGGAATCTTGTGTTGAGGACGACCTATTCTACAACGTGGTATGCCGATATCGGAACAGTGTGCAGACACTCAAGCTCATCGAAGTGGCCATTGAAGACCTCGACATCCATAATGTCGATCTCCACATGTCGAAGGCCAGCACTTGGATGACAGGCCATGACAAATCCAAGGCTTTGCATAATGACCGCCCTGCACCTGATGAACTGCTCGCCGACATAAATGCTCTGCGGGATTTCTCAAAACAGCTCATTGATCGCCGCGAGCAAACAAAGAAGCGCCGAAAGAAGCAGTTGGAACCACAATGACGAATGTCGAACCGATGAAAAGCCCAACAATCGCTTGCAGCCGACCGGCTGCGCCAGCGGCTAAAGCGCGGCGTTGGGCCTCATGATATGGATAGCGACGCGATGACAACTGACAACAAGGTCGTTTTGTTTGCAGATATCCTTGGATTTGCAGCATTAACAGAGTCATACCCGATTGACCTTGATCTCCTCAGGGCACACGACAGACTACTCTCACCTTCGCTCAATATTGATACGATACTTGAAGCATCCCGCAACCGATTGACCCACACCTTTTCAGGGTTTCATAGTTCACTGAGAGCAGTACTTAGCCTTGCGAGCATGTGTCATCCCTTAACTGCCATTACATTCTCTGATTCGGCTTTCGTTGCCACGACGTACGCTTATGAAGCTGTTAACATCGCTATTGACTTACTCCACGCACTACTGCCACAGAATATCCCGGTGCGAATGGGTATCGCGTATGGCTCGTTTGCCGCACTCAGATTTAGATCTGACATCACTGCCGATAGTGGAGATCATGCGGCCCAATTCCTTGGAACTGCCATAGTGCGCGCTCATGCTGTCGAAACGTGCGGGATTAAGGGACTTCGAATCTTGCTCCACCCATCAGTTATGCCCCTGTTGGATGACATCCACCACAATCCCGTACCCGAGGGGCGATCGCATCCGCTTCGTCATCTCGAATGTTTTGAAAAAGAGCGGCTAAACAAAGCCGGTGTCCTCCACGAAATCGACTACTGGCATCTCTCGCCCACAAGGGAAGCTGAGGCGTGGCGAGGGCTACAGGACATGTGGAATAAAGCACCACTCTTGGAAGTGGAACACTACGAGGTTACAGCTGAAGCCATTAATTGCATGAGAATCGCTCAGGGTCATGAGCCGCTAAAGAAGTTACGTCGGCGCACCCTGCCATGATAGGTGTCGGACATAGGGGGATGTTGCCAACTTAAACAACAACAGGGTAAGTAGGGTCAGCTCTTGGCACGGGGGGGCAACGGGGTCAGCCCTTGACAAAGGACATATGAAAAGACCCGAACCTTTGCCCAACAAGGCAATTCAGCCGACCTCGTACCTTGGCGGCTAATTTTGTCGTTAGCCAGAGAGATCATATGGATAAATCGGAGCAGCGTATTCACGCCGTACTCGGTGACGACAACGAACGGACGCCCAAGAATGATAATTGTCGCTGATCAGTGGAATACGCTCTCGAAGAGCAGGTCTATCAAATCGACAAGTCGGCGTACTCGGACATTTTTATGATGCTTGATGATGAGGAAACAAAAGACCTGTTCTTCTTGTATCTACAGAGTCAGGGATGGTATGTACTTCCCAATTCTCGCAAGGGAGACACGATGAGTTTTGAGTATCTTGCGGTTAACCCGTCGAACGGCGAGAAGGCTTTATCGCAGGTGAAGACGGGCAAAGTGGCTCTTAACAGAGACGCTTATGTTCGCTATCCGCACAAAATATTTTTGTTTCAGTCGAATGAGCGGTACACAGGTAGTGGCGCTGGAAACGTCGTTTGCGTTTCCAGAGAGGAACTGTTAAAGTTCCTGAACAAGTCACTTACTTGGCTTCCCAAGGCATTCCAAAGAAAAGTGGAGCTGGTAAATCAGTGAGCGCTGGGCGACGGGGTAGCCTGCGAAGAGATGCAGCGCCCAACAACCGCATCAACCCGGACTGGCAATTCCGCTGCGATCCATTGCCAGCCGGTTATGCGAGACGTTAGCCAGAGAGATCATATGGATAAATCGGAGCAGCATATTCACGCCGTGCTTGGTGACGACAACGAACGGACGCCCAAGAACGCCCGTCGCTATCTTGTGCACCTCAAGAAACATCTCTCCCTTCCTCTGCGTGTAACCGGCATCGAGGACTTCCCGTGGGAAGAGC
>Ga0315284_10010153_pt1 | contig 13410 bp, 13 predicted proteins | sample YL17G09_16_MG_FD_203696 | JGI IMG/M metagenome (GOLD analysis project Ga0315284, IMG submission 203696) | Sediment microbial communities from Yellowstone Lake, YNP, Wyoming, USA - YL17G09_16 | ecosystem: Environmental > Aquatic > Freshwater > Lake > Sediment | place: USA: Wyoming | collected...
CGTCTCCGGCGCGATGTGAGATGGCAAGGAGATTTGTTGTGGGATGGAGAGCGGCGCGGCGAATTTCACTTTTCTGATTGGGTGGCCCCTCCCCTGCCTGCTTCTCAGCATGAGGCCGACGCTACTCCCCGCTTTCATGCCAGCGGACATGCAAGCGCTCCAGCAGTTCGATGGCATAGCGGATGGGCACCGCCACGGTCTCAGACGTCCGTGAAGGATTCTGCCGCTCGACCACGCCGACCACGCCGCCCGAATCCAGATAAACCGGGCTGCCGCTGGCGCCGCGCTGCAAGGGAATGTCCAGCACGATCACATCGGTCTTCTCTGCGCTCTTTTCGAAAAGGGTCAAAGATGCTCGCCGGATGACCCTTCCCTTTTGCGTTGTGGGTTGCCAGGCGAACGCCGAGTGACCTGTGACGGCGACCGCGGTGCCTTCGGCCGGTGGCATAGCATCGAGCAGAACACAGACGTGCCCTTCGCCCAGCGGCCGCTCCGTCTTGAGCAGCGCCAAGTCGTGAAGCTCGTCCAGAGCCACCACGTCGCACGAAACGGCCTTCGCGGTCCGCGAGTCCGGCCCGGCCAGTTTGGCGACGATCTTCGCCTCCGAACTTCCCGCGAGGCACCGCCGCGCGTCCTCGACCACGTGCGCGTTGGTCAGGATGGTGCCGTCTTCGTTCACCAGAAAACCCGTCGCCGCGCACGCCGCGTTCTTGTCACCCGCACCCGGCCCAATCGCCAGGAGCTGCACGACCGCCCCCGCCGGATTACCGGCGTCTAACGTTCCCCGCTCTTCCGCTAAAACAGCAAAGGGAAAGCAAAAGGAAAAAGTAAAAAGGCAGAGGGCAGAAATCCGAATTTGGGAACGTCGAGAGAATCGCATCATTTTGTAGGGGCGGCGCGGTGCGTCGCCCTCATCCCGGGCGACCCTGCGGGCCGCCCTACCAATCCTGCACGCTGCCATCTTTGCGCCGCGCGGTGGGCAGATAGGCGCGCTGGTAGGGATACTTCTTGGCTTTCTCCTCGTCCACGTCGGTGCCGAGGCCGGGCGTGTCGTCCACATTCATATAGCCGTCTTTGAATGTCGGCGCGCCGGGTAAAACCTCCTGCGTCACTTCCGGGAAGAAAACCATCTCCTGCACGCCGAAATTGGGAATCGAAATATCCACGTGAACATTCGCGGCGTGCGTGGGCGGGCCGATATCGGCGGGGCCGTGCCACGCGGTCTTGACGTGGAACGCCTCAGCGAGCGCCGCCACCTTGCGCGCCGCGCTGATGCCGCCGATGTGCCCGATATCGCAGCGGATGTAATCGATCAATTGCTCGGTGATGAGCGGCACACAATCCCAAAGCGAATTGAAGAGTTCGCCCATGGCGAGCGGCGTCGTGGAATGCTGGCGGATGACGCGGAAGCTTTCCTTGTGCTCGGGCCGCAGCAGGTCTTCGAGGAAGAACAAGTGATAAGGTTCGAGTTCTTTGGCAAGCCGCGCCGCATCAATCGGCCCGAGTTTTTCGTGCGTGTCGTGGAGCAGCTCGACTTCGTCGCCGAGTTTGACGCGCAGGTGCTCAAAAAGCTTGGGAACGATACGCAGGTAAGGTCCAGGTTCGAAGAGCTCCGTTGCGGGCAGATCGGCTTGTTGCGCGACGCGCCCGGCGTGCTCCTCGGACTTGTGCTTTCCGGAAGTGCCGTAAGTTCCCGCCAGGCCCGGAATCGCCACTTGCGCGCGCACGCACTTGAAGCCGCGTTCGATGCCGCGGCGCGCGGCGTCCTCGACCTCGCTGAAATCCGCGCCGCTCGCGTGCGTGTAGGCGAGCGCGCCGATACGCGTCCGCCCGCCCAGCAGTTGATAGACGGGCATGCCGGCGCGCTTGCCCTTGATGTCCCAGAGCGCGAGATCCACGCCCGCCACCGCCGTCATCTGCACCGGGCCGCTGCGCCAGTAGGAGCCGCGAAAGAGATGTTGAAAGATGTCCTCGATCTGCTCGGGGTCGCGGCCAATCAAGAGCGGCGCGATGTGCTTCTCGAGCGCCGTAGCGACAGCCAGTTCGCGGCCGTTGAGCGTGGCGTCACCCACGCCGTAAAGGCCCGGCTCGCTGGTCAGAATCTTGACCACCACGTAGTTGCGCCCCGGGCAGGTCACGATCACGCGCACGTCGGTGATCTTGAGTGGGGGCAGGCCGCGAGGGCGCGGACTCGAGCCTCCGCCGCCGAGTCCCGTGCCTCCCGCCATGAGTGGCCCGCCAAGCGCCGCCGCGCCCGTCAGCTTGAGAAAATTCCTCCGGCCTGGACCGTGAGAGCGAGATGCCATATGCGCCTCCAGCAAGGATTGTATTAATGGCAGGGGGATTCTACGCCTCCGGCGCAAGCTCGGCCAGAGGAAGAAAAAGGGCGGACCTGGCTGGGGCCCGCCCTCAAGGTGAAGGAGGAATGAATCGATTATCGCGTGGTGTTCGCGGTCGCCCGTCGGGTGACGGGCTTTAAGCGAATCTCCAACTGCTGCAGGACCGGCTGCTCGACTTTGAGCACAGTTTCCGAAGGCTCGAACCCGGCTGCCTCGACGCGCAGCGTGTGCTCGCCGATGGGAAGCTGGAACGGACCCAGGCTATCCGTGGTCCCGACGTACAACCCGTCGAGCACAATTCTCGCCTTCTTCGGGTAAGTATCCAGCAGCAATGTCGTCACTTCTTCCTTGGCGTAGCCGGAACCGGGATTGTAGCCCGACTGGCGCGGGTCGACCGAGGGATATCGCTCCACCCACCAGTGCTTGGGGAGATAAGGGTCGGTGGAGGAGTACGGGACGACGTTCAGGAATGGCGAATAATATCCCCCGTAAAAGCCGTAAGAGCCAAAGCCGCCATACGACGGGTAGAAATAGGGTCTCACGTAGCTGGGGGAGGTGGACGCCGGAGCGGCTTTGCCAATCGGCGGAGGTCCGTCTCCCGCAAAAGCGGCTTGAGCCAAAAACATAACGCCCAAAAACATCACGAACAGTGAAATCCGGGATCGGTTGACGCGGCCCATAGGACCTCCTCGGTCGAGCCCGCAGCGGGATGCTGACACCTACTTTACTACCCATTGCGCGGGTCCGACACTTTCACCCACTTGCCTGGATGCTTCCCACCATCCCCATGTTGCCACAATTATGAATATTTTCAATGGTACGAAAGTACTAGCCTCCGGCAAGTCCATCGGATTGAGAATCATAGGCTTGCATTCCCGGATTGTCCACTGAACGCACTCCAGCCAAGCGACAGCGCGAGCCAGGGGTGCTTTGCGTGCTTCTCAGGGAGGAATCGCGCGAGCACTCAGGAATAGCCTTGACGCTGTTTTCCCTTGTGGGCTAACGTTTAATTTTCGGCCTATTCACCCGAGCTTTATCATGAGTGGAACCGATGGAACTCTTTGAGTTGACCCGCACGCTGGTCAACATCGAATCCGTGACGGGGAACGAGAAGGCCTGCGTCCGTCAGCTGACGGACTACCTGGCGGAGCGCGGCTTCCAGGTCGAGCTCCAGCCCGTCGAGCCCGAGCGCTCCAATGTCTTGGCCCTCCGCGGGACGCCCGAGGTCGTGCTGAGCACGCACATCGACACCGTGCCGCCGTTCGTGCCGGCGAGCGAGGACGAGGAATATATCTACGGCCGGGGCTCGTGCGACGCCAAAGGCATTCTGGCGGCACAAGTTATCGCCGCGGAACGGCTGATCGGCGAAGGCGTGGGGGATTTCGGACTGCTCTTTCTGGTGGGAGAGGAAACCGCGAGCGACGGCGCGCGCACGGCCAATCTTTCGCCGCGCGGCGCCAAGTACATCATCAACGGCGAACCCACCGAGAACAAGCTGGCGCTGGGGACGAAAGGCATCCTGCGGGTGGACATCACGGCGCGTGGGCGCATGGCGCATTCCGCCTATCCGCACCTGGGCGAGTCGGCCATCGAGAAGCTGCTCGATGTGCTGGCCGATCTGAGACGAATGCCTCTGCCACGGGACTCGGTGCTCGGACCCTCGACGCTCAATATCGGGATCATTTCAGGCGGGCGCGCCGCCAATATCATTCCCGATGAGGCCGCAGCCCAGGTGCTGATCCGCACCGTGAACGGCAGTGATGAATTGCGGGCAAACATCCAGCGCCGGCTCGAGGGCCGCTGCGAATTCGAGTTTGCGCGTGACACGCCGGCGCTTATCATGGAGAGGCTCGACGGCTACGAGACGGACGTCGTGGCCTTTACCACCGACCTGCCGAACCTGACGCGCTGGGGACGGCCGCTGCTGCTCGGGCCGGGCTCCATCAGCGTGGCGCATACGGACCACGAGCGCGTGCGGAAGGCCGACCTGGTGCGCGCCGTGGAGTTGTACTGTAAACTGGTTCGTCAATTGAAGGCACGGCCGGCGTGAGAAATGTTGGATTTTAGATTTTGGATTTTGGATTAGAGAAGATGGCCGATGCATCAGAACTTGATCCCTGGGTCAACTCGCCATTGCCCAATCCAAAATCGCAAATCCAAAATCTAAAATCGTAATGGGGACAGAAGGGAGCACAAACGGTCCCATCAAGCGGGGTCGCAGAATAAGCAATCATGAAAAAACACGAAGTTGGAATCCTGGGAGCGACGGGGATGGTGGGGCAGCGCTTCGTGAGCCTGCTCGAACACCACCCGTGGTTTGAAGTCGCGTGGCTGGCCGCCTCGGAGCGGTCGGCGGGCAAGAATTACGGTGAGGCGTGCAACTGGCGCGTCCGCGACCCGATGCCCAAAGCCGCGGCGGATTTGCCGGTCCATGAGTGCAAGCCCGGCAAGGCGCCGCAACTCCTCTTCTCCTCGCTCGATTCGAAAGTGGCCGGAGAAGTGGAAAAGGAATTCGCGCAGGCGGGACATGTGGTGGTTTCAAACTCCTCGAACCACCGCATGGACGCGGATGTTCCCCTGCTGATCCCGGACGTCAACCCGGACCACCTGGCGCTGGTGCGCTTGCAGCGAGTCGAGCGCAAGTGGAAAGGGATGATCGTCACCAATCCCAATTGCACGACGGTCGGCCTGGCAATGTCGCTCGCTCCGCTCGAGCGGAGCTTTGGCCTCGAAAAGGTGCTGATGACCAGCATGCAGGCCGTGTCGGGCGCGGGCTATCCCGGGGTGCCGACGCTCGACATCATCGGCAACGTGATTCCCTACATCGCCGGCGAAGAAGAAAAAGTTGAGCGCGAGACGCGCAAGCTGCTCGGACGGCTCGGCGATGGTCGCGTGGAGATGGGGAACTTCATCGTCAGCGCGCATTGCAACCGCGTGATGGTTGAGGACGGGCACACGGAATCGATTTCGGTGGCGTTGCGCTCGCCGGCGAAGGTCGAAGACCTGATCGAGGCGTGGCGGAAGTACCGCTCGCGCCCGCAGGAACTCCACTTGCCTTCCGCGCCCAAACATCCCATCATCGTGCGCGAGGAGCGCGACCGTCCGCAGCCGAAGTTCGACGTGCTGGCGGAAAACGGCATGGCCACGGTCGTCGGGCGCGTGCGCCCCTGCCCGGTGCTGGGGTTCAAGTACACGGCGCTCAGCCACAACACCATCCGCGGCGCTGCCGGCGCGGCCCTGCTCAATGCCGAGTTGATGAAGGCGGAAGGATATTTGGACTAGGTTCCTGGTGTCAGGTTTCAGGAAAGTATGAAGGCTGAAGTATAAAGGGTGAAATTGCGAATCCGTTTTTCAGCCTTCATCCTTCATACTTCATCTTTTTGACAACCGCACGAGTCGACACATGCCAGACGCCCTCAACCAGCCTGTGGCCGCACGCCCACTCAATCTTGCGATTCTTGGTTACGGCAAGATGGGGCGGACGATTGCTCAGCTTGCGCCCGAGCGCGGATTCGAAGTCCGGCTCATCATGGACATCGACGTGAACCCGCACGGGGCAGGGATCACCAAGGAGAACTTCAAGGGCATCGACGTCTGCATCGAATTCACGACGCCGGACACCGTGCTCGAGAACATCCGGCGCGTGGCCGCGGTGGACTGCAACCTCGTGGTGGGCACCACCGGTTGGCACAACCAGGTTGAGGAAGTGCGCAAGGTGGTTGAGGCGAGCGGCATCGGCATGGTTTACGCCGCGAATTTTTCCATCGGCGTGCAGCTTTTCTACCGCCTCGCGAAGCAGGCCGCAGAACTCTTCGCGGGCTTTACTATGTACGACCCTTACCTCACCGAGTCGCACCACAAGTTCAAGAAGGACGCACCATCCGGCACCGCGCTCGAAATCAAGCGGCACGTCCAACCCGCGTTCAAAGATCGGGAAGTTCCTGTTTCCAGCACGCGCGCCGGGTACATTCCCGGCGTGCATGAATTGGGATTTGATTCCGAGGCCGATACGGTGGTGCTTCGCCACACCGCCCGCAGCCGCCAAGGCTTCGCCGAGGGCGCGCTCTACGCCGCGCGCTGGGTGGTGGGGAAAAAGGGTTTGTTCAAATTCGCGGACGTGCTGGAAAAGGGTGCTGGGTGCTAGGTGTTGGGTGCTGTGTTTTCCTCTCCCCAGCACCCAGTCCCCAGAACCCAGCACCCTGGGAAGGAGGAGCCCATGTCTCTAGACATTCACGGCTGCGGTACGGCGCTGGTGACACCTTTCAGGCACGATGGCACAGTGGATGACACAGCGCTCCGGCGCCTCGTGCAATTCCAGCTTCGCGAAGGCATCGATTTCCTTGTCCCTTGCGGCACCACCGGCGAGACGCCTACGCTCGAACACGGCGAGTATACGGGCATCATCCGCCTGGTTGTGGAGGAAGTTGCCGGCAAGGTGCCGGTCATCGCCGGGGTGGGTGGCAACAACACGCGCAAGATCGCGTCGCTCGCCGAGGAAGTGACGGGGCTGGGCGTGCAGGGAATCCTCTCCGTCGCACCTTATTACAACAAGCCCACGCAAGAAGGCCTCTACCAGCACTTCCAGGCCATCGCCGAAGCGACCGATCTGCCCGTGATCGTGTACAACGTTCCGGGGCGTACGTCATCGAACATCGAACCGGCAACCGTCGCGCGCCTCGCGAAGATTCCCAACATCATCGGCATCAAGGAAGCTTCCGGCAGCATCACGCAGCAAATGGAGGTGCTCGCCGCCGTCGGGCCGGATTTCCGCGTGCTCTCGGGCGACGATGCGTTTACGTTCCCGCTCATGGCGCTGGGAGGTGTGGGCATCATCTCCGTGGTCTCGAACGAAATTCCCGGCCAGATGACCAAGCTCGCGCACCTCATGCTCGATGGCAAAATCGACGAGGCGCGCAAGCTCCACTTCCAACTTCTGCCGCTCATGCAGGCGAATTTCATCGAGACCAATCCCATTCCCGTCAAAGCCGCGCTCGCCATGATGGGCCTGATCGAGGAGGTTTACCGTCTGCCCCTCGTCCCCATGAAACCCGAAAACCGCGCCAAGCTGGAAAAGGCCCTCGCGGCCCAAGGATTGCTGCAAGCGCAAAGGGTGTAACTCGCGATAGAGGGAAACCGATGCCTCGCCGGCAGGACCAAGACCGAGTCGATCGATTCGGGCGCGCCTACAAGGGAAGTCAGCGTCAGATTCAGACCTATGTCAACCTGCGGCCAATAGAGCTTTCCCAACGCATAGTCGAAATCCTGACCCCATCGCCTCCGAGTGACGCGCACCTTGACTGGGTGTCACCACTAGCGACGAAGGGATATGCCGAGTACCGAGACTCGGAATTCCTCGAGGTGCTTCAACTGGGGAAGTATACTGATGCACTCTCCGAGTTTTGGCCCACTCAGGGCCCATGCTGGGATGCCCTTGCAACACTAAGCGGAGACCCGTTCAAGGGAGTAATTCTCGTTGAGGCCAAAAGTTACCTCAATGAAATCTATAGTGAAGGTACCAAGGCAGAAGGTTCATCACTTCGACAAATCGAAAAAGCCTTGGCCGAAACGAAAGCGTGGCTGGCAGTACCTGAATTTGCCGACTGGAAAGGCCCTTTATACCAATCCGCAAACCGACTTGCCCACCTGTATTTCCTGCGTCAAGTTGCCGGGGTTCCAGCTTGGCTTGTTAACTTGTATTTCCTTAATGACCCTTACAAACCGACTACGTTGAAGGAATGGAGAATCGGCCTGCGCAGGGTGAAGCATGAGATTGGTATGAATGGGATATTGGTACCTTTCTTTGTCGAACTGTTCCTCAAGGTAGCGGACTCCTACTAAGAGTGCATCGCTCACGTTTTCCAATCTCTCGAACCAGGTTCGATAGGATCCAAATGCAACTCCAAACACACATTGAAAAACTGTACGCACGGGTGGCCGTCGAATTCGGCGAGGAATATTTCCGCGCGTTTGACGAGCTGAAGGCGGCGCTGAATGAGGGGACTATTCGCGCGGCGGAGCCGGACCCAGCATCGCCCACGGGATGGAAAGTTAACACTTGGGTGAAGAAGGGGATTCTGCTGGGGTTTCGCATCGGGCGGATTGTGGAGATGCCTGTAGCGGCGATGTCCTCATCGCCGAAACGGCGGTCAGAGCCCGCCGCTACAACAAAAGCCGCAGACTTGAAGAACCAGTCTGCGCTACCTTCTACGAGTTGGCAGTTCCGAGACAAGCACACTTACCCGCTGCAGCAGATTCCCGACGGCAAGAACATCCGCGTCGTTCCCGGCGGGTCTTCCATCCGCGACGGGTGTTACATCGGCAAGGGCGTGGTTTGCATGCCACCGATGTATGTGAACGCGGGCGCCTACGTGGACGACGGCACGATGATCGACTCGCACGCGCTCGTGGGTTCGTGCGCGCAGGTGGGCAAGCGCGTGCACATCAGTGCCGCGGCGCAGATTGGTGGCGTGCTGGAACCCATCGGCGCGATGCCGGTGATTATCGAAGACGATGTGCTGGTGGGCGGCAACTGCGGCGTCTACGAAGGAACGATTGTGGGCAAGGAAGCGGTGCTCGCCGCCGGAACGATTCTGACGGGCTCGACGCCTGTGTATGATCTGGTCCGCGACACCGTCTATCGGCGCGAGGGCGAAAAGCCATTGATGATCCCACCTGGCGCGGTCGTGGTTCCCGGGTCGCGCGCTGTCACCAAGGGCCGCGGCAAAGAACTGGGCATTTCTCTCTACACTCCCGTCATCATCAAGTATCGCGACGAGAAAACCGATCAAGCGACAAGGTTGGAGGAATTGTTGCGCTGAGGGAGAAACCTATCTTCCATCCTGCCAAGGCTTGTCAAGCGCGGCCAGCGACTATTTCAGGATTTCGAGCCCAACCACACTGGGGCGGTCGGAGCCCGCGCCCGTCACCCACACCACGCGGCAATTTCCGATCCGGGAGCGTTTGGAATAGACATCGAGGGTCTGCCCCGGGATCAGGGCGGTGGTGGTGAGGATTCTCAGGCCGCGATCCGAGAGATCCAGGGTCGAGGCCAAGTGCTCGTACCTCCTGCCGCGCGACTCCACTCGCAGGGTGACGGGGATAACACCTGTCCAGCGTTCAATCTTACGCGGGATCGGCTGGGCAATTTCGGCCACGAGTTCCTCGATACTTCGAGAGAGTTGCTGGATTTCCTGTTTCAGTTGTTTCCGCTTGTCCTCAGTGCGGTTTGTCTTTCGGCCCTTCTTGAGCGCCGCAAATTCTGCTTTCAACCCCGCGCGCTTTTCCGCCGCTTCTACGAGTTGCCTGGAGAGTAGTTGGAGATGGTCCGCGTAATCGTTTCCAGTCATTGGGCAGATTTATACCACAAAGGCCAGGGAATTGCCGCAAGGAACTACACTTGAAAGCCGGTATGGGCCGGGGGGAGTAGCGGAGGGGTTAACCCCTGATCCTTGCGAGGCGCCCGCTAGGCGAGCCGAGCGAAAGCCGGTTTTTAGGGAATAAATCCTCTCTATACCCTGAATAGAAATTTCGAATTTTACATGGCGTGGGGCGGCGCCTATGCTGAGAATGCGGTGATGTCGCCCCGCGGACGATGGTCGGGTGGCAGGGCCGCATTGAGAGGCTGCGATGGCAAACCAATCTGTTCTCGTCCGAGTGCCCGCAACCGTGGGGAATTTCGGCGGCGCCCTCAACTGCGCTGCGCTGGCGCTGGACGCGCCCCTGAACGTCAAAGTCACCTCGCGCCTGGACGGGCACGCCGGTATCCGCTACTTCGGCGAAAACGGCGAGCGGGTGCCACGCGACCGGTCGAACCTGGTCGTGCGCGCCATGCAAGCGGCCCTGCACCTGAAAGAACTCGAGTTTACCGGCGCCGATTTCGAGATCTACAGTTCCGTGCCGGTGGCGGTCGGGCTGGGATCGAGCACCGCAGCGATTTTGGCGGGGCTGATTGCCGCCGACCAGCTCTTCCGGCTGAGCCTGGACGAAAAGACGGTTTTCGACCTTGCCGCCATCTACGAGGCCCGGCAGGACAACTTGCGCGCGGCGTGGCTGGGCGGGTTTGTGGCCTGCGCGGAAGAGGCCGGTTCGCTCGCTTACCGGCGCAGCGTCGTCCCTGAGAACTTCACCTTGAGTGTGGTCGTTCCCGAAACGTCGCTCGCTCCCGGCGCACGGCGGCCCGCGATGCGAGGGGCGAAGCCTGACCCAGAAGCTCATCGGAGCCGTGCGGCAGCTTTCTCCGAGTACTTCGCGCGGCCGGGTAACGGCCATTCCGAAAGCGTGGCAGAATCTCTGCCCCCTACCTGTGAAAAGGATGTTCCCGGTCTGGAAGATGCCCTGCAGGTACGGTTGCCGGGGGTTTTGAGCGTCTTTGCGTGCGGCTCGGGGCCGGCGGTCGGCATCCTGGCACAAGAAAACGCCCGCCAGGCCGTCGCCGCCGTGCGCGAATGCTTTACCCGCGAGGGGGTTGGATCCTCCAGCGCTGAATTTCGACCCACCAATGCCGGAGCCCGGGACTGGAACGCGGTGTCACCGGACATCGCGTCGCCCGCGGTTCGCGGGCTGGGCGCTTCGCTCCAGAAATCCACTTTGATTCCCGCGTAAACTTGGTCGAGAAGGGGGGTTGACAGGGGTCTTGGGGCTGTGTTAGTTTACCTACCGACTGGTCGGTATTGAGCATCTGGCCCCGCCGCTGCTCCTGACGGGTGAACCCATGGGAAAGGTGATTACAGGTTCGGAAATCCTCCTCGAGAGCCTCAGCCGCGAGAAGGTGGACGTATTCTTTGGCCTCCCCGGTGGCGCGGTCCTGCCGCTTTACGACGCGCTCTACAGCGCGGGCATTCGCCACCTGCTGGTTCGGCACGAGCAGGCAGCGGCGTTTGCGGCGGATGGCTACGCGCGTGTCACAGGGAAGCCCGGCGTTTGCCTGGGTACTTCCGGCCCCGGCGCGACTAACCTGATTACCGGCCTCACTTCCGCGATGATGGACTCGATTCCCGTCGTCGCCCTGACCGGCCAGGTGCCGCTCGCCATGATCGGGAAGGACGCTTTCCAGGAGGCCGATACGATCGGCATCAGCATGCCGTCCACGAAGGCCTCCTACCTAGTGCGCTCGGCGGCGGATATCCCCCGGATTATCCACAAGGCATTCAGCACTGCCGTCTCCGGCCGGCCGGGGCCGGTGCTGGTGGACCTGCCCAAGAGCGTGCTAATGGAGAAGGCCGAGCCGGTCTATCCCTCCACGCCGGGCTCCGAGAAACCCGAACGAATCCGCGAATGGCGAGACGAGGACATCGAGCGCGCCGCGGAGATGATCCTGGAAAGCCGCCGGGCGGTTTTCTACGTAGGCGGGGGAGTGATCGCCTCGGACTCCTGGCGCGAGTTGCGCGAACTGGCGGAGCTGACCCACACCCCCGTCACCACGACGCTGATGGGACTGGGCGCGTTTCCCTCCGCGCATCCGCTTTCGCTGGGCATGCTGGGAATGCACGGCTCGTATGCCACCAACCAGTCCATCTGCCAAAGCGACCTGCTGGTGGCCATCGGCGCGCGCTTCGACGACCGGGTGACCGGACGACTCAAGGACTTCGCCTCGGGAGCCAAGAAAATCCATATTGACGTGGACCACTCGGAGGTCAACAAGAACGTCCGCGTGGATCTGGCCCTGGTGGGCGACGCGCGAGAGACCCTGCGCGCGCTGATCGACGAATTGAAACGCCAGGAGCGACAGGGAAAATCCTCCACCCATACCGGGCGGCAGCAGTGGTTGCAGCGGATCGAGTCCTGGCGCGGGGAGCATCCCCTGACCTACGACAAGTACGGCCACACGGTAAAGCCCCAGTACGTGATCGAGACCCTTTCGAATCTCGCCGCCGAGGACGCCATCGTGGCCGTGGACGTGGGCCAGCACCAGATGTGGACCGCGCAATACTGGGACTTCACCGCCCCCCGCAGCTGGCTTTGCTCAAGCGGCCTGGGTTCAATGGGCTACGGTTTCCCGGCGGCTATGGGCGCGCAACTGGCCTTCCCTGACCGCCAGGTGATCGCCGTCGTGGGCGACGGCGGGTTCCAGATGACCTTGAACGATCTGGCCACCGTGGCGCAGTACCGCGTGCCGGTCAAGATCGCGATCATCAATAACCGCGCGCTGGGCATGGTGCGCCAGTGGCAGGAAATCTTCTTCGAAAAGCGCTATTGCGATACCGACCTGAATTTCGCCCCCGACTTTGCCAAGCTGGCCGAGTCGTACGGCATCCGCGGCGTCCGGGTTGATCACCGGACCGACGTGCCGGACGCGGTGCGCGATTTCCTCTCCGACCGCGAGCCGCGTCTGATCGATTTCTGGGTTGACCCGGCGGAGAACGTCTATCCCATCGTCCCGCCCGGGGCGTCGCTGGCGGAGATGGTGGTGGAGCCGCCGCGCGTCCTGGTGGAAGAGGAAGAAGCTCTGGACGATTTGTGGGCGGTGTAGGGGCACAAGGCACCATGGTCTTCCGTTCAAAGGCGCTCGAAACGAATCAAGGTTTAGGAGTTCGACATGCAGTGGCTGATGGCACTTGAAACCAACGGCGATCCGATCTCAGCCTGCCGGCTGATGAACATCTTCCGCCGCAAGGGAGTCAGCATCGTGACGCTGACGCTGGCCGCGCGGCCCGCCGGTTTCTCCCTGATGGCCCTGGTGGAAACCCCGGAGGCCGACGTGGAACACTTGTTCAATTTCCTGCGCCGCACCGAAGGCGTTCACCATGTCACCTATTACCGGCATGAGCCCTCGGGGAACGCTTCCTTCGTCTTCATCGACGAGGATCCGAACTCCTCCAACTTGGCGCGATTCCTGCAGGCCTTCCCGGAATCCAAGCTGATTTTTGCCAGCCAGGGGAAGTACCTCCTCGAGGTCCCGGCCGACCGGCGCCCGCGCCCGGCGGCTCCGGGTTTGAGCGAGCTGCAGTTTCTGCCCTTCGCGCGCGTCAAAACTACGGTCTTGCAGCCTGAGCTGGTCGTCGCACAAGCATCATGAGAAAACGCTGTATGATGAACGCGGAACGATGAACTGAGACTGAGAAAGAGGGTTTGT
>Ga0315284_10010154_pt1 | contig 13409 bp, 9 predicted proteins | sample YL17G09_16_MG_FD_203696 | JGI IMG/M metagenome (GOLD analysis project Ga0315284, IMG submission 203696) | Sediment microbial communities from Yellowstone Lake, YNP, Wyoming, USA - YL17G09_16 | ecosystem: Environmental > Aquatic > Freshwater > Lake > Sediment | place: USA: Wyoming | collected...
AAATACTATTCAGATGAAAAATAAAAAATATAAGCAATGTAAAATGATTTTACCATAAATCTCTTTGGTTTTTACTAAAGAGTTTTTTTATTGCTTAAAGCTTTTTATAAAAAAAAGAAGGATTTTTAAGATAAATGTAGTATTTTAGAATCAAGTGTGAAGACAAGACCCCAAGAAATTATTGACCCGAGAATTTATTTAAAAATCCTGTTAAAAAGGATATAAACTTTGTTAAAAGAATTATTAGAACAATACCTTAAGAATCTTACCAATATTTTTCAACGCGGTGATGCCCGTGAAGAAAGCTATTATGCTAACCTGGATGAATTAATCAGAAAAACAGCCGCTTTCCTGAAAGTAAAGAACATCGATATTACCATACTTCCCAAAAAAACGGAAGCCGGGAATCCCGATTTTCGTATTTGGGACGGGAAAAACCATATTACCGGTTATATCGAAGCCAAAGATCCTTCTATTGCTAATTTGGATTACATTGAAGGAACTGAACAGTTGAAACGTTATTGCGATACCTTTCCCAATGTCATCCTTACTAATTTTTATGAATTTCGACTATATCGGGGAGGTCAGCGAATCTCCCAAGCAATGATTGGAAGGTCTTTCATTGCCAGGCAATTGCATACCCCTCCACCGGTCGAAAATTGTGATCAATTCAAAGATTTGTTCGAGGCTTTCTTTTCCTTTTCTCTCCCCAAAGTGGAATCAGCCCGTTCTTTGGCCATTGAATTAGCCAAACGTACCCGCTTTTTATGTGATGAAGTAATTGCTGTGGAAATAGAAGAAGATGGGACCAAAGGGCAAAAACAAATCATTGGTGTTTTTGAGGCCTTTAAAAAATATCTGATTGGAACATTAACCGAAAGACAATTTGCCGATCTTTACGCCCAGACGATTACCTACGGTCTTTTTGCTGCTCGTACCAGGGCAAACGGTGAATTTAATCGCAGACTGGCTTTTGATTATATTCCGAATACTATCGGTATTTTGCGCGATGTCTTCCGGTTTATTTCTCTGGAAGAGCCGCCCAAGTCCCTGCAAATTATTGTCGAAGATATTGCCGAACTATTGCACGTCACCGATGTTAAAAAGATACTGCATGAATATTACAGTACCGGCAAAGGTAAAGATCCGATTATCCACTTTTACGAAACCTTTTTATCTACCTACGATCCCGAAATCAGAGAACGGCGTGGTGTCTACTACACACCGGAATCAGTGGTTGGCTATATCGTCCGTTCTATTCATTCTATTTTAAAAACCCATTTCGGCTTATCCGATGGCCTGGCCAGTCAAGAAGTTAAACTACTTGATCCTGCAGGTGGGACGCTCACTTTTCCTGCAGCAGCAATTCACCTGGCAGCAAAAGAATATATCACAAAATACGGTGAAGGTGGTTTACATCACTGGATTAAAAACCACATCCTGCAAGACTTTTATGCCTTTGAACTGATGATGGCCCCTTATGCGATTGGTCATTTAAAAATAGGGTTTATTCTGGATGAACTTAGTTATAATCTTGCAGATGATGAGCGTTTTAAACTCTATTTGACCAATACACTGGAGATGGAAGAGATTAAACAAATTTCCATTCCCGGGGTGAGTTCATTAAGCGAAGAAAGCCATTTGGCCGGTGAAGTGAAAAAAGAACAGCCAATCCTGATTATTCTTGGTAATCCACCCTACAGCGGTATTTCTTCCAATGTGAACGACTGGACGGAAAAGTTATTAAAGGAAGATATCGATGGTTGCCAGAGTTATTACAAGGTAGACGGTAAGCCGCTGGGTGAGAAAAAGCTCTGGCTCCAGGATGATTATGTTAAATTTTTACGCTTTGCCCAGTGGAAAATTCAGAAGTCTGGTTTCGGTATTGTGGGTATGATCACCAATCATGGCTATCTGGATAATCCCACCTTTCGCGGGATGCGCCAGAGTTTAATGAAAACTTTTGATGAGATTTATATTCTCGATTTACATGGCAATAGTTTAAAAAGAGAAACCACACCTGAGGGCGGTAAAGACGAAAATGTTTTTGATATTAGACAGGGTGTTGCCATTGCTTTATTTGTTAAAAATAAAGAGAAAAAAAAATCATTAATCTATCAAGCTGATTTATATGGTCTGCGACAGGAAAAATATAATTGGCTGGATCAAAAAGTATTTAATATAGAAAATTATAAAAAAATAAAACCACTATCTCCCTGGTATTTTTTTGTTCCCAGAAATACCTCACATATACAAAGATATTTAAAGTGGAAAAAAATTAATGAAATATTTCCGATAAATGTAACCGGAATTGTAACTGCACGAGATAATTTTGTAATTGGTTTTGATAAATTTGAAATAAAGAATAGAATGCTACAATTTAAAAATCTTGCTTTGCCAGATGAAATTGTTAAAGATACATATAAACTTAAGGATACAAGGAGTTGGAAATTATCATTAGCCCGAAATAAATTATCTGAAGACAAAAATTGGGATACATATTATCAAAAAATACTCTACCGCCCCTTCGATATAAGATATATCTATTATACTAAAATTATGGTTGATTGGGGAAGACCAAAATATATGCGTCATATGCTGGAAGAAAATATTGGGATATTGACATGCAGGCAAATATCTTCAAATAATTGGAGTCATGCTTTAATTTCCGAAAACCTTGTAGACGATTCTTTGATTTCAAATAAAACTAAAGAAAGAGCATATGTTTATCCTTTATATTTATATCCAGATAAAAAAAACAAAGATCTATTTAATTATATTCAAACTGAAAAGGAACCAAATATTTCGCCATTTATTTTTGAAAAAATATACGAATGTTATAATAAAAAGCCCACTCCCGAAGAAATCCTCTATTATATCTATGGTATTTTTTACAGTAATATCTACCGTAAGACCTATGCTGAGTTTTTAAAAATTGACTTCCCTCGTGTGCCGTTCACTTCGGATTATGATCTATTCATAGAAATGGGTAAATTGGGCAAAGAATTATCTGCCCTGCATTTACTCAAAAGCTTGGAGCTTGATTCGCCCATTGCCAAGTATCAGGGGTCCGGAGATAACGACCGTATTGAAAAAGTAATCTACAAAGAAGATGAGCAGCGTATTTATATTAATAAAGAAAAATACTTTGAAGGTGTTACACCGGAAGTCTGGAATTATCACATTGGCGGTTATCAGGTTTTACATAAATACCTGAAAGACAGAAAAGGCAGAATGATGGAAGATGCACCTCGCTATTGTCGTATTGTTACAGCCTTGAATAGAACTATTGAAATTCAAAAGCAAATCGATAATATTTACCCTGAAATAGAAAAAAATCTTGTTAGCTTTTAAAATATGTTTTGTAAATAAAAAGTTTTTATATTATATAGCAGAAGAAAGTTCTTTATTACGCTTTTATCATATTTTAAGAAATTACATTATGTCAAATGTGAAGGTCTACCCCTTATATTTATACTTAGGAGGATAATACTAAAGTGAAACTTATAGAATGGGAAATTTGGCATAGTTATTCTACTTATCTTAATGAGCAAAAGATAAATTTAGAGCATGCGGCGAAAGCATTAGTTGATTCTGGGCTAGCATTATGCTCAATGCATAGAGATGGAAGAACCTACTGGCAATCGGGAAAAGGTACTCAATCTGGCCAAACAAAGATAATATTAGATTCTAAACAAATGAATGCAAAAATTATACTTGAAACTGATTCTGGTCAACAAGGTGAATTTGCTAGTTTTGCTCAAGAAGCCTGGTATCAATCTGCAAATTTTAGATTTAAAGAGATGAGGCTTTTTGGAAACTCAAGGTCTCTTCCACCGCCATACATTAGAGTTTATTTAGGTCAGTGCAACCTGCTCTCTGGATATGATAAACAAAGAATTATATGTTACCCGATTATCAAATTGTTTGAGTCTGGGATTTTGTTGGTCGAACTTAGAACTATTAATCCCAATAGTAAAATTTCACTAGAGGAATTTATTTCAAGACATGTAAACCTTTGCACCGAGGCATTCAAGAAAATCGAAGTGCCACCGGCAGTTGCGAAGTATGCTACTTATGCTTATTACCAATATGCAAGAGAAAACATACCTCTCCACTTAAGGGTGAGAACTGTTTACTTGAGGAAACAACATAATCTTGCAGTTGACGAAATTACTAGGGAATCCGAAGAAGGTGATTTTACCTTCAAGTTCGCACCACTAAGTAAATTAGATTCAGAAAATGCATTTGAGAATCTTAGTTCTCTAGCAACCACTTTGTTTCATACAGTCAGTTATTTATTAAGTAATCCACGAACAGGAATCGACTACATTTTGAGAGGTCAAAAAAAGCTTGTTGAGGTTGGAGATTTTTGGGTAGGGAGGCCACACATATATATAGTTAGATTTGAAAACCAAAAGGAAACTGCCAAGGAAAATGAAGCCATTCATCGGGTAGACTTTGGTAGAATATTGTCCCGAACAATGTTTGATGACCGGGAAACTGCTATTAACAACTTACCAAAAGATAGTCGTTTATTTGATGATTTTAATGCATATATAAATCAAGCAGTTAGTTTGTGGGTTTGGTCTAAGTGCGGAATTCGTAAGCAAAAAGATTGGGCAGATCAAAACCGAGGACATTTGATATATGAACATCAGACTGTAATCGAGTTGTTAGAATATGGATATATGTTACATCGCAGTTTATATGAACGGTCTAGCCGCTATAGTAATGCGGACGATGTTTTAATTGCAAGAAAAAATCTTATAGGTTTGAAGTATGAAATGAGAGAAGCTAGTCATTTTGGGGAAGTAAGGGATATGATTACCTCTGGATGGAACCAAATGGGAGTACCTGAGCTTCAAAAAAGTATCGAAGAAAGCTTAAGCGTAAAAGAGGCAGAGACTTCGATGGTGGAGGCAAGAAGAATGAAAAATCTTAGGCTTATGTTAACCATACTTTTTGGACTATTGGCGGTGCCATCAGTTGCTAAAGAATTTGTTGATCCTTTATGGGATGTATTTGGTATCTGGCGTCCCCAAAATGAAGCGGAATCAAAGATATTTATGATTGTTATATCAACATTATTTGTTTCTCTTGTTATATTTGGGTTATTCAAAAAATTATCACCCTTTAGAAACAAAAAAGAAAAAAAGAAAAAATTATAATAGAAGGAGCCAACTGTGGACAACAAAGCCAAAATAGGGAAATAGGAGGAAAATAGAATTCAGGCATCACAGCTTCACAAAAAAGAAAAAGAATTAGAATAATGTGAAGTTGTGAAGGCCCCAACGGTTTTCCACATTGTAAAATTAATGATCGAAAAAATATGAGAATATAATAGGGACAGACACACATTTTCTTTTAAAATAGGCGAACTTTTTAAGATGGATTATTCAGCAGTTTCCCAGATTGCAAAAAGATTTGAACAAAAAAGTAAAGTGAATGATAAAATAAGGGGAAACTTGCAAAAGAAGATAATGGCCTTAAAAAAATATGAATGTCAAATGTGAAGACCTTTATTATTTTTTGTTCATTACCTTTACTGGCACAGTAGCCAATATATTATAGATATAACTAATCTTGTCAGAGAACGGTCTTTTGACAAGATTCATATCTTTCGGGGAACAGGAGCGTATTCTTGAAATTTTAATGCTTTTATGTTAAAACGTAATTAGAAAAATTATTATTTTTAGTAAAATACTGCAAAAAATTAATTTATAATGTTATGGGGAAATGAATAAAAAATTATGAATGAACAATTAGATTGCATATACTATTCACAAGTTTATCCGCGAAATCAAAAAGTACTAACTCTTCTTTCGCTAATATTTGATAAAATCTATTTTCCTGGGGTGTGGGTTCCCCAAACAGAAGTTGACGAACGTGCTGTAAATGACGAAATTGAACGAATAATTAAAAATCATCATGAAAAAAGAAAGGGAAAAATAAGTAATGATACATGTCAAGTTCTTGGATTAATGAAATTTGCTAAATATGCAAAAATACTCAAAGATATTTGTATATTTACTGGAAAACCTGGGTATGCAGGTGTCTTAGAAGACGGTGCAAAAGAATTAGTTATGGTTATCGAAGAAATGATATATGGCCCTCCACCTCCCAATTCTACACCTTGTCCATCTCTTGGTTTTGCGAAAGGGTTACCCGGTGAATCATCTGCTGAAAATTCTGTAAATGGTCCAAGCTGGATTGCTTATCCAGTAAACTCTATAATTTTTTCTCAAAAACATAATATCCCTTTGGTAAATGATTATCCTGAATTTCCTATGCCTTTTGTACCTACAAATGCAAAAAGTAATGCACAAGTACTATCTACATATTTAGCTTTGGAAGCTATAAAAATTGTCATCCCGCATCTTGGCACTTTGTCTCCTGAAGAAATTGTGCGTGTTCGGGAATCACTAAAAGACGATCTCATACCATTTAGAATGAAAATGCTAACTCTTTCAAAACAACTCAATGAGGTAATTTCATCACATTCATCTATACAAGAAATTCAGAAAGAAGCAAAATTTATTGTTGATACAACCATTCGTCCTGAAATTGAAAATGTTAAAAGAGCCATAAATGATGCGAGCAAATCATGGTGTACGCGTTTAATTAATCTGGCTGCTAACGGAATAGAATTATTGGGAAATTTTGCGACAATTAATCCATTAATGGCATTTGCAAAAGTTTTTGCAAGAATAGGCCAAGAATTAACTGAAATCCGAGATGAACAAAAAAACAAAAATAGTCTTTTAATTGGTAGCGGTCTAAGTTATTTAATAAAACTTAATAATAATCCATAACAACACACTCTATCGAATTGAAAAATTGGGTAATAAATAGGGGCAGCTATTTCCCTTCTCGCACCTTGCATTTTGCAATTATTTTTTAAAAAAAGAAGGACTTTTAAAACCTAATAGCGTATATAAATATATAAAACTATAAATAAAATTTAATACTGTAACCTGTATGAAGGTAGCAGGAGAGACTTTTTCTTTCCATCAAAAAAGAAAAGGAGCCGAAGAGGTAGGATACCAAAAGTATCCAAACTTTCAGGTAAAAGGACTGTTACCGGACAGAACTCTGGAGAGCTTTATACCAAAAAGCACCGACGGGACAATTCCTAGTCTTTAGGAATAACCTTACAGAGTTTGCTAAAAGCCATTTCCTAATTTTTATAGGAAGAATCTTTCAGGTAAAAAGACAGAGTAAGCGAGTAATATCATTATTTTTTTACCCTGTCTTTTTATTTGTAATTATTTAAAATCGCTTTATAAATATAAATATATACTGAAAAAAACAATGCAACAATAAAAGAAAATGTTTTTTTTGTGAACTTGTGAAACCTGACCCTAAAATATTCTAGAGCGCGATAGAATATTATATTCACCTTTGCTTTTTAGGCTTGCAGAAAAGACACAGCTCTTTACTTCGGGAAAAGCATTAAAGGAGAATAGATTAACCCATACCATAAAGGTTGTTCAAATTTCAAGGTCATTAGGATAAGGGTTACAACTTAATGAAGATCTTATCGAGGCAATTGCATTGGGTCATGATATTGGTCACTCCCCATTTGGTCATATTGGAGAAGAGGCATTAAACGAATGGATTGAAGAGAAAATACCGCAAAACAAGGGGCAGCAAACTTTAATTCAAAAGGATGTGTTGCTCTTAAATAAAATTTGCAAGGGCCATAAAGAGAGTGTCAAAAGATATTTTATGTGTGGGGACGACCCAAATGAGGTTTTGTTTATGCATGGTAAGCAAAGTTTTAGATTATTGGCATTTAAGCGAAAACCAGAAAGAAGGGAATATCTACGTTTTACAAAACCTGTTATGTATGGTATTTGGCGACATTCAAGAAAGAATTCTGAAATAGACTGTGAGTTTAAATTTAAAAAAACAGTCAATGATAAAAAAATAGCATTGTATGGAAAAGAGGATATTGCTTTGGAAGCGCAAGTAGTGCGTTACGCTGATGACATTGCGTGGATAATTTCCGATCTAACAGAAGGGCTGAATCAGAAACTAATCAACTCAAAAGATTTGACACCCATTATTGAATCTGTAAAAGATTCTTCTATTGAGCGCTTTCAATATCTCTTAGAATGTGGAAAATTAGATAAATTATATACATTTTTTATTTCTGATTTTATAGTTACTAATACAGAAAAATTAAAGGATAGAAATGATAAAAAGATAAGATTGGCATTTTCAGAGAATATTGAAGAAATTTTTGATAAATTCAAAATTTTAATTAAAGAAAAAGTTCATCTAATTAATTTTTTATCGAGAGGAAGTGAAGTTAATAAATCACGAATTAAAGCATTATGTGAATGGTACTTTAAGAATCCGGAAAATTTTTTAAAGGAATTTTTGTTTATGCGGGAAAAAGATGGCTTCCCGATTCAAATTCCTGTTATTGATGGACATGATATAGATTACACCGAATATGGAATTTGCAAGGACTTGCTACTAAAAGATATTATTTATAAAATATCCGTCATTGTAGATTTTGTATCTGCACTTACGGATATTGAAGTATGTAAGCTTTCAGAAACCATGCCCTATTAAATTGGTTTTTGGATATAAAATGTGACAGGCATGAAAGGGTAATACTAGCTCAATAATTAGTTAAATTTTTATAAATAAGGAAGACATGGAGCCAAATCTTTATCTTTGATAAATTTTTTATTTATCTGTCAAAAACAAAGATTTAGCCCCAATAGCCATACCAAAAGGAGTGAGTCTAAATGGAAGAATTAAGGACAGCTGTTAGCAGACTATTTAATAGTTTAGATTTTGAATATGTTAGAAAAAATAAGGCAGACTTTTTAGTTGCAAATGATATTAAGATCTATTGTAAGAGAAGTGATATTGAAAGTGAGAAATTGATATGGGGCGTTCATATAAGAAGGGTAAGAGAAGATTCAACTCATATTCTTTTTTATTCAAATAGTAATAAAATCTTTTTCTTATTTGATAAATATTTGATTGAAAGTTGGTTTTCATTACAATCTTCACAAACAAAGCATATGGGAAAAACCATTGAAAAACAATTTAAGTATAGTGCTAAGATGATTAATTCAGGTAAATGGTTATTTGATTTTCAGGGAACAGAATTTAAAAAAGAAATAATACCTTACGAGATGTAAAAATTAAAAAATTGCTTCTGCAGCATGGGGAGATTAGTCGAAATAAAAAAAGGTAACATGTTGTGAATAAAATATATATTCCATCAGATTCACCTGATAAGTGGAAAGATTTATTAGCGGAACCAAAAAAGCAATGGAAGAAAGGTTATTCGGCAAGGACTTTAGCATATTGTTGGCAAGAGGCAGATGGATTTCCAGAGAGTATTGTAACGACATTTCAAAATTCTAAAATAGATCTATTTGAAAATGTGGAGTTATTATTTGCTTTTCCGGAATACAAAGTTCCATTACCTGGGGGCAAGAGAGAATCTCAAAACGATATTTATGTTATAGCAAAAAGTAATAATAATCTTATTTCTATCATGATTGAAGGAAAAGTCAGTGAACCCTTTGATAAGACTGTATTGAATTGGATAAGTAATTCTGGTGGAAATTCAGGTAAACAGGACAGATTGGACTTTTTATTAAATAAATTAAATTTAAATTATACTCAAGTTCAACAAATTAGATATCAACTCTTGCATAGAACTGTTTCAGCTATAATAGAGTCTCAAAGAATTGGAGCTAAAAATGCTTTAATGCTTGTTCACTCATTTAGCCAAACAAATGAATGGTTTGATGATTTCGCTCAATTTATTAAATTGTTTGACCTAACTGCAATAGTTAATTCTATTGTTGGTCCTTATCAAACAGATAGAATAAGTTTGTATTTTGGTTGGACTAAAGGAGATAAATATTACTTAACAAAATAGATAAAACTTTGACTAATAGAGTATTTCCGTAATGGGCAAAGCCTACCTTATGGGACACGCCTTTTGTCCAAGGCTTGTATGGTAAATTATTAATAAGTGGGAATCATAGAGTAATTATAAACTTCCCTTATAAAAATAAATATCATAGGGATGATTTTATATTAAATTTGAAAAAGAAATCTAATTTGTTCATCAGGAAGATAGCCGAAATTTTGGGTATCAACCGAGATATAGTATCGAAGGTTAAAATGTGACAAAGACCATCCCCTGACACATTTAAATATTATTTTTTTTAAAAGGAACCCTAAAATGAATCGAATGTTGGTTACCGGTTTAGCCTTGGGAACAGAGGCAGGAGTTTGTCAAGTTTGTAACTTTGATTATACTTGGTTAATTAATTATCCATCAATTTTAATTTGGGCTGATAAAATTATGATTACAAAAAATATTTGGGATTCGGTAATTGATGAAAAATGGCCCAAACCGAGAGGACTTGCAAAATGCTTTAAAGTGATTTTTGAAATTGCTAAATCTGAAGGGATAATTGAAATCATTGATCCTTCATTGGTTTTTACTGATAAAACGAGAGAAAAAATATATGTGCAAATTGAAGAAGATTTGAAGCTGTTTAAAAAATATTTTCCTCAAAAAATCTCAACCCAAAAATTAGGCGAAAAAGAGAATTCTCCTACCGAAATTATTATTGATGGTGTTGGTTATTGTGAACCTAGTATCTGGTCAATATATGGAGGATTAATACTAGCAAAAGCATTAAAAGCAAATTGTTTATTTGATAATTGGGTGATGCATTATTGCAGATATAAATTTGGAATCAAAAACCTTCCGATTGAAGGAGATATTGGAAAGATAGTTAGTTTTAAAAATATTTTTGATTCATCAATTCCGAACACTTCTATTATTCCCTTTTATGCTACTGAAAAAAGTGGTAAATGTGCTTTGTGTAAATACGAAATAAAATGTAAAGATACATATCTTAATTCTTTAGAATCTGAGTTAAAGAAAATTTTAGAATGGCGAAATTATGATGAAATAAATCAGTTAAAAAATTTAGTAGAAAAGGTGATTAAGGAACAATATAAAACTAAAGATTTAATAGATCCTAATGATGTAATTACTAATTTTAATGACAAAAAAAAGAAAATAAGAAAAAAAATTTATACTGTTTTCCCGAAAATTAAAAGATGGGCTAATATTGCCACAATGATTTCAATTCCTATTTCAGTTGTTGGCGTAGCTACTGGCAATGCAATAATGACAGTTGCAGGTGTTAGCATAGCTGGTTTCTCAGGATTAACAAAAGAGCAAATTAAATTACTAGAGAATAAGTATAGATGGGTTACTTTTTTGCCTTCATTGATTGAAAATAAAAAAAGTATTGTAGAAAGAGCTGATAAAATATGACAAAAGAAATGTCCCCTTGTCCCGTGAAAACTAACGAAGTAACAGAACAAGAATTTAAAATTCCAATTGAGGAATTATTCCCCAAGTTTGAAGGTCATCTCAAAATAAAAAATAACACTAGAATCTTATTTTCTGGGAAATTTGGTATAGGAAAAACCTATTTTTTGAACGAATTTTTTGAAAACAAAAAAGAAGATTATGAGGCATTTCACTTATTCCCAGTCAATTATCAAATTACCTCAAATGAAAATATTATTGAATTCCTAAAGTATGATATTTTGGTTGAATTGCTCAAAAAAAATAAAAATATTATTCCAAAAAATGATTATGACAATTTAATCGATTTACAACGCTTGTTGCATCTTTGTGGAAAAGATAATTTTATAGAAATATTTAAGACAGGCGTTTCTTTAATCCCGAAACTAGGTAGACCTCTAAAAGATATAATAGGATTAATTGAAAACTTTTGGAAGTTTAAAAAGGAAATAGAGGCAGGAGATCAAGGTTTTGTTGATAACTTTTTGAATGAAATAAAGAAAAAAAACATATCAGAAACAGATCCTTTAAGCGAACTGTTAAAGCAAAAGATTGAAAAACAAAAAAATAAAAAACAAAGCGTCTTAATTTTAGATGATTTAGAAAGGATTGACCCGGAACATATTTTCAGAATTATTAATATTTTTTTTGCTCATTTTGATTCACACAATAAAGAAATTTCAAACAAATTTAGTTTTGATAAAATTATTTTGGTTGCAGATGTCCAAAATTTAAAAAGTATTTTTCATTATAAATATGGAGAACAAACAGATTTTAATGGATATTTTGATAAATTCTTTAGTGTTGAAGTGTTTCAATTCAAAAATGAGGAAATTATCACAAAAGTTATAGATCAAATTATTTCAAAGTTTCAAATTGAAGACACTAAAAATTTAAATGAAGCATTAGAAACTGATGGATTCGTAAGAATATTTTTAGAGGATATTTTAAAAAAATCTTTAAATCTAACAGGAAAAGAAAAGCTTAATTTAAGGCAACTATTAAAAGGTATAAAATTTCCTCTTTCAGCTTTTAAAAAGGGGCATTATAAAATAGGATTTGTTCATGGTAGGGAACAAGCGGTTCCTCAACTTATAAACATAAGCATTGAAGCGCTCATTTCAATTTTTGGGGGTCTAGATAGTGATTTTATATCTGTCTTAAAGAAGATTAAACAAAATTTAAAATCAAAAAAAGGAGATGATAATGAACATATACACAAATTATTTTCGCAATATCTTTTAAAAAAAATCTCTCCTTTTGATGCAAAGGCAGAGAACTTAAAATATGAATGGCAGAATTATTCAATAGAGATTAAAAATGGCGAAATAATAAAAGTTAATTCTCAAGGTTCTGAAATAAATGTAGAATATCTATTTTTTGATTTATTGATTGAATATGTTCAAAAAAAATCATAACAACAGGAAATTGAAGTTTTTTAATAAGCTTGATAAGGTGTACTTGCTCAATAATTCGATATTTTTTCTAACTTTTCGTAATGAGTCTGATAAATTCAGCTTCCCAACGCCTTCTTAAATGATTAGAATATAGCAGAAAACAGTCCTTTATTATGATTTCATCCTATTTTAACAAATTGGGTATGTCAAATATAAAAATCTATCTCCCCCATCATTTATTCTTCATGGTCTAAAAATTCTATCACATGCTCTCATCCACCACACATTTCAAGTTGTACAACCCAAAGAAGAAATAGTATAATTTTAATAATTTGTTTAACAGTACTACACAAATTAATTCAAGGGATAGGAAGAGTTGAAAATGAAAATATTAGCAGTGGATTTCGACGGCGTCATCAGTGACAGTGCTTTAAAATCTTTATTTGTAAGTCATAATACTTATTGTCAATATTTCGGTTTGAAAGTAAAGAAAAATTTTGGCGGAAAGTTGTTTACTTTTGAGAATTGGGAAGAAATGAAAAAACAATATAAAAAAGAAATGGATGATTACCGCCGCTTAAGGTCTTATATCGAATTATCGGGTGATTTTTTCGTTATTATTAAAATTATGGAAG
>Ga0315284_10010155_pt1 | contig 13409 bp, 20 predicted proteins | sample YL17G09_16_MG_FD_203696 | JGI IMG/M metagenome (GOLD analysis project Ga0315284, IMG submission 203696) | Sediment microbial communities from Yellowstone Lake, YNP, Wyoming, USA - YL17G09_16 | ecosystem: Environmental > Aquatic > Freshwater > Lake > Sediment | place: USA: Wyoming | collected...
CGCGGTCCGTTCACGCCTTGTCGCCGCCGGCCATCCGCGGATACACGAACCCGGCCAGCGCGGCACCGATCAGCGGCGCCACCCAGAACATCCACAGCTGCCCCAGCGCCCAGCCGCCGACGAACAAGGCCGGTCCGGTGCTGCGCGCCGGGTTCACCGAGGTCTGGGTCACCGGGATGCTGATCAGGTGGATGAGGGTGAGGGCAAGGCCGATGGCGATCGGCGCGAAGCCCTGCGGGGCGCGCTTGTCGGTGGCGCCGAGGATGACGATCAGGAACATGAAGGTCATCACGACCTCGGTCACGAGCCCCGCCCCCAGTGAGTAGCCGCCGATAGAATGGTCGGCGTAGCCGTTGGCCGCGAAGCCGTGGGCGACGTCGAAGCCCGGCCGGCCGCTGGCGATGAAGTAGAGGACGCCGGCGGCGGCGACGGCGCCGAGCACCTGGGCGACCCAGTACGGGATGAGATCCGCGGCCTTGAAACGCCCGCCCACCACGAGGCCGAGCGAGACCGCCGGGTTCAGGTGACAGCCGGAGACGTGGCCGATGGCGAACGCCATGGTCATGACGGTCAAACCGAAGGCCAGCGACACGCCCAGCAGCCCGATGCCGACCTCGGGGAAGGTCGCGGCCAGCACGGCGCTGCCGCAGCCGCCCAGCACCAGCCAGAACGTGCCCACGAATTCCGCCGTGAGACGGTTGCTCAGCTTCATGTCCGACTCCTCCTCTGATGAAGGGCTCGATCTCCCGGGCGCAGGGCCCGGGTGATCGGATGTCGGCCGCGGCTGAGTCGCTCGGCGGGGCGGCCCGGCGGGTCCCGGACCGTCCCTGCGCATCGCCCTGGGTGCAGCGGCCTCGCGTGGGGCTGGCCGGGCAGCCTACAACACCCGGGGGCCGGAGGGGAAGCCGGCCGCCGGCGGGGCGCTTCGGGCCGAGAGCCGCTTACGGCGAGCCCTCGCAGCCCGCCTTCGTGACGCGGCCGCGCGCCTGGCCGGGGAGCTTTCCCAGGATCTTCCAGAGCCAGCGGTGCACGCGGTGGATGGACGCCACGGGCTCCGCGAACATCAGGATGCACTCGCGCTGCACGACGGCGATGCCGTCTTCTTCGCACGCGCGCACGGCCGCGGGCGATTCCGACCCCGGTTGCATCCACACGCGCCGGATCCCCGCGCGCCGGACCTCTTCGACGACCTGCTCGGTCTGCTCGGGCCGCACGACGATCACCACGCCGCCGACCGGCTCCGGCAGGCTAGCAAGATCCGGCCAGCAGCGCTCGCCTCCGATCCTCCGGGCTTCGGGGTGCACGGCGAAGACCGTGTAGCCCTTGGCGCGCAACTCCTTCCAGATGGTGTTGCCGAATTTCCGGCCGCCGCGCGACACGCCCACCAGCCCCAGTTTCGGCTGCGCGAGGAAGTCCGCGATCTGCTCCCGGTCACTGGCCATGGCTTTGCGTGCTCCCCGCCGCCCCCGCCGCGAGGAAGAAGGCTCCCGCCGTGATGCCGGTGTCGTCCCAGGTCGGCCGCGTGTCCACCCAGGCGATCGCCGAGCCCACCGCGAGGGCGAGCGCCCCAGCCAGGACGCGCGTTCTAGTCCTGCGGGGTCTCAATCGGGATCTTCCATGCTGAAGAGCCACCACCGATTGGTGTTCCTCCCCCGCGTGCGCGGCTGCCGCTCGAAGTAGATCTTCAGCTTCTGCCCCGCGTCGGTCACCACCTCGAACCAGTGCTTGCGCACGTAGGCTTCGCCGCTGCCGTGGCGGCACGGCCCGGTGTCGCGCCAGGCGCGCAGCACCTCGACGATCCGGACGGTCTGGCCCTTCCAGAGGAACTCTCGCGGCAGGCCCGGCTCGCCCAGGGCCATGCGGGCCGTGTCGCTGCTCTCGGTCACCGGCTGGATCGCCACGCTGAGGAATCGCTCGGTCATGCTGGCATCCCCGCTCGAAACGCGCCACCCGGACGGCGCCGCCGCCGGCGCCTCGGCGGCCGCGTGCGATTCAAGCCGACTTGTGCTTGATGAACGTGCCCCTCTCGATCTCCTCGAACGCCGTCTGGAGTTCCGCGCGCGTGTTCATCACGATGGGACCCTGCCAGGCGACCGGCTCGCCGATGGGCTTGCCGGACACGAGCAGGAACCGCGCCGGCGCCTCCCCCGCCGTGGCGACCACGCGCGCACCGTCGCCGAACAGGACGAGTTCTCCGTTCGCCGCGACGGCGTCGCGCTTGGCGTCGGGGCCGCCCGCCCGCTCGGCCGCATGATCGAGCGCGCCTTCCCCCACCCCGAATCTCGCCGATCCCTCGATGACGTACGCGAAGACCGTGTGCCCCGGCTTGGTGGGATGGGTGAACTCCGCCCCCGCTGGGATCTCCACGTCCAGGTACTCCGGATCCGTCACGACGTCCTGCACGGGACCGCGCGCGCCCTCGACTTCGCCGCAGACCACGCGAACGACGACCCCGGAGGCGGCGCGCACCACGGGGATCTGCTCCGCCGCCACCTCGCGATAGCGGGGGTCCATCCGCTTGTAGGACGCGGGCAGGTTGGCCCACAGCTGGAACCCGCCCATGGCGCCCCGCTCGTCCCCCTTGGGCATCTCCTGATGGATGATGCCGCTGCCGGCGGTCATCCACTGCACGTCGCCCGACCCGATCACGCCCTGGTTTCCCATGCTGTCGCCGTGCTCCACCCGTCCGCTCAGGACGTAGGTGATGGTCTCGATGCCGCGGTGCGGATGCCACGGGAAGCCCTGCAGGTAGTGGCGCGGATCTTCGGCGCGGAAGTCGTCGAGCAGCAGGAAGGGGTCGAACGCGGGCACTTCTCGGAATCCGAACACCCGCTGCAGGTGCACGCCGGCGCCCTCGAGGGTGGGCTGGCTCTCGAGGACTCTGCGGATGCCGCGCGTGGCTTCCATCGGACGCCTCCTTCTACGGCTGTCGCTCAGGCGCCGTGCCAGCTCGCGAACGCCCGCATGGCCATGAACCGCGCCATGATCGCAGCGGTGGCCGTGCCGATCACGAACAGCACCCAGCGCCAGCGCCGCCAGTGGCCGCGCAGAGCGGAAAGCTGCACGAAGCCGTCGACCACGTACGCCAGCGAGTAAAGCACGTTGGCCAGGACGGCGAGCACGAAGAAGGTCAACATGAGGTCGAGGTCGGCGTGCGACCGCGAGACCGGGAGGCCCGCGACGAAGCACCCCCCCACCGTCAGCAGGAGCACAGCGTTGTAGATCAGCCGCCGGCGCTCCCAGTAACGCAGCGCGTCGGTGGCGATCTCCCCCAGGGGCGGGCGGCCCGGCGGGCTTCCTGTCAGCGTCTCTCCCATCAGCTTCTCCGTGCGTACAAGGCGTACGCCGCCGCGATACCGAGGAGGTCGAAGACGGCGTGCACCACCATAGCATCGACGACCCGCCGGCGGCGCAGGAAGATCAGCGCGCAGATCAACCCCGAGAGGCCGGCGGAGACGGCGCTGGTCGTCCCCTGATACAGGTGCCCCAGGCCGAACACCACGCTGCTGACGGCCAGCGCCAGGACGAGTCCCGCCCCGCCGAAGACCCGCTCGAACCGCGTCAGGACGAAGGCGCGGGTCAGCTCCTCGGCGAAGCCGCCGCCGACGATCGCCGCGGCGATCCAGTAGGGCGCTTCGTGCGGATCCCGGAACAGCGCTTTCAGACCCGCCCCCGTCCCGCCCCCCAGGATGGCCGCGAGCAGGCTGTTCAGCGCCGCGTTGACGACGACGAACATCCCCAGCGCTGCGACCGTGCCGTAGGCCAGGACGCGCCCGAACCCGTCGAAGCGCCAGCCCAAGTCGGCGAGCGTCTCGCCGCTGCGGCGCAGGAGGATCCAGACGATCGCAAGGGCAAAGCCGGCCCGGAGGCAAACCCACAGCGCCAGCTCCTGGACACTGTTCGGATGCGGCGCCCACCAGAGCTGACGCGCCGTAGACCCGAGCCAGTAGAGGACGATCACCGCCAGCGACAGGTACAGGCCGCGCCGCGCGCCGCTTCCGGCCGCTCCCTCGCTGCCAGCCGCCTCACCCTTTACGTCAGTCCCCATAGCCCTGGACACTCTCGAGAAGGTGATACTCGCCGCCGATCACGCCCGCGACCCGGCCGGCTTCGGCCGCCTCCGGGGCGTCGAGGAACTCCCGGGCTCGCGCGACGCTCTCGACCCGGAAGAGGAAGAATACATCGTCCGGGTCCGGCACGGCGCGCCAGAGATGGAGCAGGCGCAGCCCGGCCGCCCGGTGGGCCGAAGCGTGCGAATCGAAGACCGCTTTCCACCGGGCGAAGTCGGCCACGCGATTGCGACACAGGAGGAACTCCATCGCGTCACTCCTTCACGATCTGCGCGAGATGGTGCCGCATGTGCCGCAGATAGTCCCGCATCAGCCACTCCAGCGACACCGGCTCGCCCCCGCCGATGACACAGCGCGTCTGCAGACGCTCCGGCGGTACGCACTCCATCACCTGCGCCACATGCCGGTTCAACGCCACCCAGAGCTCGACCAGCTCGCTCCACGGCCGTTGCCGGTAACGGTGCGCCGCCACCCAGGTCTCCTGCTCGTACCCGGGCCAGACGAACGGATCGGCCGACGGGGCGCGCACGAAGCGCTGGTGGTTGTTCGCCGCCGAGTCGATGAGATGGCCCAGGATCTCCTTGTTCGCCCATTTCCCGGGGCCCCGATCGCGGGCGGCCTCCGCCTCGTCTATCGCCCTGAGGCGCGCCTGCGCGCGTTCCACCTCGTCACGCAGCATCCTCGCCAGATCGACCATCGTTCCTGTCTCTCCTTCGCGATCCCGCGTCGCCGCCTCCGTCACCCGGGCGATGAACTCCGCCTTGCCTCGCGTGTAGGCCACGCGATCGGTCGGCAAGGCGGCGGCCAGGCTCCGCTTCAACGTCTCGTACTCCCAGGCCGCGTCCGGATGCGAGATCAGGTAGTCCCGGAACAAGAGCCTGTCCCAATGCTCGGCGAAGCCGGCCTCGACCATGTGGACGTGGTGCGTGCGCGCGCCGGTCCGCGGGTCCCGCTTGATGAACCAGGCGTAGAACGGCGGCCCGTCGTCGCCGTGGGTGGGGCGCCAGAAATAGTCGTACCCCTGCGCCTCCAGGATGGGCACGATCCGCAGCCGCGTCTCGGATAGGCTGGTCACCTCTACCAGGATATCGACGATGGGCTTGGCGGCCAATCCGGGCACGGCCGTGCTGCCGAAGTGCTCGATCCGTCGGATGAGGTCGCCCGGCAAGCAGGCCAGCAGATGCTCCCTCTCCTGACGGAACCGCTCCGGCCACCGCGGGTCGTACGACGCGATCGCTACTTCCTCGCGCAGCACTCTGCCGATCTTCTGCTCCGAGGTTTCCATTTCACTGCGCGCGCGGCCGGGCGCCACCGGCCGCCAGCGCCCTCTCGATGCGGCGGTCCGGGACCAGCCACATGAACGCCACCGCCACGTAGAGCGCGCCTGCGATCCACGGCTGCACGAAGGCCACGGGAATGGCGATCAGGTAGGACCCCAGCGAGATCTTGCCCTTGAGGTCGCGACCGATGGCTGCCGCCAGGGCGGAGTCGCACCCCTCCGAAACCAGGATCCTGCCCTGCAGGATCCAGTACGCGAACGCGGCCAGGAGGAACACCACGCCGTACACGGCGGTCGGCGCCGGCGCGAAGTGCGTCTCCCCGATCCAGTGGGTGACGAACGGGATCAGCGACAGCCAGAAGAGCAGGTGCAGGTTGGCCCACAGGATACCGGCGCTCACCCGGCTGGCGGCATGCAGCAGGTGGTGGTGGTTGTTCCAGTAGATGCCGAGGTAGACGAAGCTGAGCGCGTAGCTGGAGAGCACCGGCGCCAGGGAGCGCAGCGCCGCGAGGTCGGCCTCGTGCGGCACCTTCACCTCCAGCACCATGATCGTGATGATGATGGCGAGCACGCCGTCGCTGAAGGCCTCGAGCCGTCCCCTGCCCATCGTCTGTCCCTCCAGGCGCGGCGCCCCGCGATTCCCCGGCGCCCCAGCAGCGCTCAGCGCTTGCCGTGCACCACGATGCGCAGCACGCCGCTCAGCACGCCGGAAAGCGTGATCAGCAACCCGGCCCAGAGCGCCGCGCGGCTGCCGGCGAATTGCCCGTACGCGAGCCCCAGGACTCCGAGCAGGAGCACCGCGGCGATCCCCACCGTGCCCCCGCCGACGCGTGACCGTATCGGTCGGATTCTTTCCATTTGCCGCCTCCTTCTTCTGCAACCACCGAGTGAGAGCGCCCCGCCGCGTCGTGCCGCTCCCGCCTCCCCCGCCGGCCGGCCCGCGCGCCAGCCCGACGCCGGCGCTGGCACCCAGCAGGTCTCCACCTCAAGGGCCGGACAATCTTTCGCTCATCCCCGGCCGAGGTCGCTCTTCGCCCTCCCCACCCAGCCCGGGGCCGAATCGGTCTTCTGCCGGAGGATGAGGTTCAGCTGCGCGGCGTGGTGCTGGACGTGGCGCAGGTTGTAGAGCAACAGCTCCGAAAAACCGACCTCGCCCCACCGGAACCGGCAGCGTTCGTGAGCCCTCTCCTCCGTCAGGGCCTCGATCGTCGAGCGGCACTTCTCGCGGCCGTGCTCGAGATAGGACTGCAGCTCGTCCTTCGCATACGGCCGCTCGGGGAGCAGCCCCGCCGGGTCCAGCTCCTCGAGGGTGAAGGGCGCGGGGGGCGCGAACCCTTCGACCGGGCCGGATAGGTAAAGGTCGAGCCAGAAGAGCGCGTGATACACGGTGTACCAGAACTCCGGACGCTGCGAGCGGTCGCCCCACAGCCCGTCAGGGCAGGCGCGCATGGCGTTCTCGATCATGTCGATGGCGGCCCCGAACTGCCGCCAGAGGATGGCCTTTTCGGTCGCGTCCACTTCAGGGCTCCAGGCCGCCGCCGGCCCGCTGGGCGGCGGGCTTCCGGCGAACGAGCATACCACGAGGAGGTTGTCAGCCGCGCCGGAGCGCGTAGAACACGTATCCGTAGCTATCTTCGGACGGTTCGAAGGGCTCGATCTCCTTGAGGGTCTCGCGGGTGAACTCCCGGACGGCCGGGTCGGGGTGGTCGTCCAGGAAGGGTGAGTGCGAGTCGATCGCGTCGATCACCGTCCCCGGCTCCCTCGCCAGCACCAGGGTCTGGCGCCCCGTCCCGCATCCGGCATCGACGATGAGGCGGGGCTCGCACGTGGGCAGAAGCCGCAGGACATGCAACGGATGGGAATCGCCCCCGGACCGGATTCGTTCCAGTCCATCTGCAACTCGCGGTTCCGGTGGAAACCCAGCTCGAGTTGAAACCGCGGCCGGCTGAGCATCGCGGGGAGGCTGACGCTCGACCCGACCAGGGGCCTCCCGTTCGCCGTGTTCCGCATGCGGTGCACGCCCATCGGGTGCGGGGCCTCCTTGTACTCGCGGATACGCGCTCTCCGGTCCATGGGCCTCCGTCCGTAGCCGCCGCGGCGAGTCGGGCGATCCGCCGCGAGGTCTCGGCCGGCCGACGACCCGCAGGGCCCCGGCCTAAAGCGACGGCTGGAGCAGGTTGGCGGCGCCGGCGTACGTCCCGCATGCCGTGCTCATCGTGACCACCCAGTCGCCCTCGGCGATCTGGCGCTCGAGGGAGGGGTCAGCTCCCACGCGTATGCGCGGAGACGTCCCATTCTCCCCAGTGCCTGACGATTTGCCCGGCTCGCACCTCGATGATCTCGATGCCGGTCATGGGCGTGAGCCGGCTGGTGGGCCCGACACCGAGGGGCGCGGCGCGATTGGTGCCTTGGGCGGCCCAGCGCAAGGCGACCTGCGATCTCGCTCCATCGACCACCAAGTCCGCCCCCGTCGTGAGGAGATCCGGGAACGCTCGCGCAAGCTCGGCCAGCCCTTGAGCAAACCCCTGCTTCGTGGCCGGCCTTCCGGCCGCTGAGCAGTCTTCGAAGTGCTCCGAGTGCAAGCGGTCGAAGAGCTGCCAATCCACGGGGGTACACCACAATGCAATCCACTGTGTGGCGATACTCTCAAGCTCCGCGCGCGTCGACATGAGGCACCTGGCGTGGGGCTGGGCGGCTGCGCCGCCGCCGCCGTCAGCCGCGAATCCCCTGCGTGAACGACCAGTGCGTCTGGACGATCTCCCACCTGGAACCCGCCTGGCGGTAGACCTCCGTGCAGTTCCAGCGGTGCGCATCCCCGCTGTCGCCATAGGACGTGAAGTTGAAGGTCAGAACCGCGGCCCGGCCGAGATGTTGCACGCGGGCGTTGGTCAGTTCGTACCGGGAGGCGGAGACCTTGCCGCGCAGGGCCCCGTAGTACGCCGTCAGCGCCCCGTGCCCGTCGAGACGCACGTCCTGATAGGGGTCGAAGTACACCACGTCCGGCGCCGAGATCTCCAGGAACCCGGACGGGTCGCCCCGGCACCAGCGGTCGAGCGCGCCTCGCTCCAACGCCATGATGGTGGTTGTCGGATCGCTGTCGTCAGTTTCCGTCACTGCCCCCACGCGGTCCCCCTTCCTGCGTCGGTCGCCAGCCCTCGTCGGGCGTCGCCGTTCCTCAGGACGATCCTGCCCGTCGGGACGTAGGCCGCCCTACTGCGCGTCGCGAACCGTCCGCATGATCCTCGCTACGGTGTCGTACAGCGTCGTCTTGCCCGCCGTCTGGTTCAGCGTTCCGATCATCGTGATGCCTTCGCTGGGCCGGATGTGCGCCAGGGCTACCGCGGCAACCTTGGGGTCCAGAAAGGAAACATGAACGTCCAGTCGAACAACGTCGTGATGAGCAGGTGAATCACCAGGTAGAGCGCGAACCCCGCGATCCAGTAGAGCAAGAGCTTCGGCACGCTGGGCTTGAAGAAGACATGAGAGAGGGCGAGGAAGGCGATCGTCGGGAGCGAGTATGAGATCGCGCCTGGCCAGTGGAGTACCGAGACGAGGAGCTTCCCCAGGAGATTGGCGACCGCAGCGATCAACAACGCTGGGACATAGGGAAGCGGACGGACGCGGAGCACGAGTCCCGCAGACACGACGATCGTGACGGCCATGAAGAGGATGGAAGCAAGGATGGCAACGGGGTCAGGTAGGGTCATCTCCTCAGATCTCCTCTGTGCCGCGCGGTGGGCTGCCGAACGCTTCGCCGCTGAGCCCCGCCGGCCGGCAGAACCCCCGAGGGAACCCGACGGCGGCGGCCCCGCGGCGATCGGCCCGGCGCCCAGTCGACTCGCTATTCCGTCGTCTTGCCGTCGAAGTGTTCGTTGTCGGCCTCCGCGTCCGCGCGGGTATGGTGGACGACGCCGTCCCGATGATTTGGCGGCGCATAGAGCGTGTAGAGCTTCAGTGGAGCACTGCCGGTGTTGATGATGTTGTGATTCGTCCCCGCCGGGACGACCACCGCGAAGCCCGCTCGGATCGCCGTCCGAACGCCATCGAGAACCGCCTCACCGGTCCCCTCCTCCACGCGGAAGAACTGGTCGAGCTGATGGACTTCCGTCCCGATCTCTTCCTCGGGCTTCAGCGCCATGACGACGAGCTGGCAGTGTTTGGCGGTGTAAAGCACCCGGCGAAACTCGTCATTCTTGACGGCGAGACCCTCGATGTCTTGCACGAAGCCTCTCATGGCGACTCCTCCTTCCTTGCCGTGCCCCACGGGGGCGTTAGATGCTCCTCAGAATCAGGATACTGTCTTCGGGCGGCCTAACGCGGCCGCTCAGCGGATTGTCGGGCGGCATGCCCTTGGGCCTCCGTGCGCGCGAGGCGCGCCAGGACCCGCTGCACGGTGACGGCGATCCTTGCTCGCCACGTACCCGGCATGGGCCGCAGCGGTCGGTTGAGGAGCTGCTCCGCCCCTGCGATGGGATCGAACGCCGTGAGGATCCGGGTGATCAGCCCGTCGCGAACGTCCACCACGTCAACTCCTTCGAGACTCACCCGCCGGCCCGTTGGCGCGTACCCGAGAGGCCGCAAGGGATGGAGACTCGTCCCCGTGATCCGCCACAGGATCGCGCAGCGGGTGCCGTCCGCGGCACTGCATATCGGAGGCTGGATTTCGTACCTGAAGTCGGGGAAGGCGTGCAGCACGTTCTCGCTGAAAGCTCTCACCGCCGCTCGCCCACGGGCAGGAGGCTCGGGCATCGCCGGGTCGTACCATTCAACGTCGTCCGCAAGAAGCGCCACGAAGTCGTCGAGGTTCCTGGCATCCCAAGCCGCCAAGAGCCTCTGGGTGACGTCCACGGCAGTTGCCGGGCTACTCATGGCAGCGCTCCCTCTTGCCTGCAGCCTGCCGGGCTCGTATCCGCCCGACGCCTCGCCGCTGAGCCGCGCCCGCAGCCCCGGGCGCGGGCCGTGCCCCGCACGGACCGTGACGGGCGAGGGCGACGGCTCTGCGGCCAGTTAGACCCCTTCCCGTCTAGCTCGCAGGTCGCAAGACTTCGACCTCGCGAACGAGGCGACCCGCAAGACGATCGCGTTCGACATCAAGATCGTAGGCTGCTTGCAAATTGAGCCAGAAGCGATCGCTTGTACCAAAAAAGCGCGCGAGGCGAAGTGCCGTATCGGCGGTAATCGCCCGCTTGCCCAACACGATCTCGTTGATCCGCCGTGGCGGCACGCTAAGCCCCCGGGCGAGTCGATACTGAGACATCTGCAGCGGTCGCAGGAAATCCTCCAGCAGGACCTCTCCAGGATGCACTGGGGCCAGCTTCTGCTTACCAGCCATGGCCACTCCTAGTGGTAGTCCGCAATCTCGACGTCGTGAGCATCGCCACCTGACCTGCGGAAACACACCCGCCACTGATCGTTGATCGGGATGCTGGGCTGACCGGCGCGATCTCCACGAAACTTCTCGAGCCGATTCCCAGGGGGAACGCGGAGATCCTCCAGACGCACGGCCGCATCCACTCGTCGCAGCTCCCGCAAGGCGATGCGCTGTAGATCCGCCCCGAGCTTTCTGATCGGCTGGCGGTCGAAGAGCCGCGCTGTGTCCCTATCGCGGAAGCTCCGAATCATGGAGTAAACATGACGCCAGGCGTCATGTCCAACAAGAGGATAGTTTGGCGACTTTCCCCGTGGGGCTAACGCCTTGCCGCTGAGCCGCGCCCGCCAGCCCCGGCGGGGGCCGTGCCCCACACGGACCGTGCCAGGATCAGGGCGGCGGCCCTAGTGCTGGTTAGGCCACATGCGGCGACCCACAGTCATAGCGACGTGTCTACCAGTGGAGCAAGAACACAGGCGCCATTGCTGCGAGAGCCGCAGCAACTTGCAGTGCCAAGACAGGCAGAGCTTGTCGCGGTGCCTGTGGCACCCACCTAATCGCAAAGAACACGACAATGGGTACTTGAGCCGTCATGAGCAGCTGCCAAATGTGAGCAGCCGCACCCTCATCTGCCTGGGGCGCGGGACCGTGCAGGGCGAGGAACACCAACACTGTAGCGAGGGCACCGAGAGACATTGCCACGGGAAGGAAGGCGCTTGGGCGCTTCAGTACCGGCACAGGATTCATCTCGCCACCCCGCGGTTCAGAAACTCCGTAATGCGCAGCGTGTGTGGCCTAACGCTTCGCCGCTGAGCCGCGCCCGCAGCCCGGCGGGGGGGGGGGCCCCCCCCCCCCGGGTCGGGGGGGGGGGGGCGGCGCTATCGGCCAGTTGGCGCGCCCCGCTATCCCGCCCGCCGGATTGGCTTGAGCTGCATGATCTCCATTGCCTGAACTGACCGCAATGCGTGCCACAGATCCCAATCCTGCTGCAGGCCAAGCCAGAACTCGGCGCTCATCCCCGTGACCCGCGCCAGCCGCAGAGCAGTATCTGGAGTCACGCTCCGCTTCCCGCGGATTACCTCATTCAGGCGTGGGAAAGAGACACCTAAACGGACCGCGAATGCGGACTGCGAGATCCCGAGTGGCTTGAGAAACTCCTCGAGCAGCATCTCGCCCGGATGCGTCGGCGGCCGCTTCGTGGGCAGCCGACGCTCCACCAAGGGCGCGCCCCTGCGGCCACCTCGGCTAGTGGCAGTTCGTGACTTCGACTTCGTCCGCATACCCATCCTCCCAACGGAAACACACCCGATACTGCTCGTTGATGCGAATGCTGTGCTGCCCAACACGGTCACCACTGAGCCGCTCAAGCCGGTTGCCCGGGGGAATGCTGAGTTCCCGCAGGTCTTGCACCCGGCTGAGTTGCGTCAACTTGCGGCGCACGACCGGCCACAGGACCTGCGGACACGCCCGGCGCGCCCGCCGACTGGCAACCCCGTTGAACAGATCCTCCGTAGCACCATCGGCGAATGAGCGTATCACAGTACCTATTATAACGGCGGCCGTGCTATCGATTCAAGCTCAATCTTCCGGCGTTGCCGCGCAAACGCCTCGCCGCTCAGCCGCGCCCGCAGCCCGGCGAGCGGCGTGCTCCGCACGCCGCATGACGGGCCAAGGGCGGCGGCTCTAGAGGCCAGTTAGGCAACCATTGCTTAGGTATATAAGTATGTGTATACTGCTCCCATGGCCGACAAGCCACTCGTTTGGCTGGGCTCCTCTCTCGCTCGCGTCCGGCGCTTCCCCCAGGATGCGCGCGCCGCCACTGGCTTTCAACTCCGGTGGCTGCAGTGCGGCCTGACGCCAAACGACTGGAAACTCGTTTCCTCCGTTGGCCCCGGGGCTTGCGAGATTCGGATTCGCACTGCCCTGGAGCACCGGATTCTCTACGTCGCCAAGTTCGCTGAAGCGATCTACGTGCTGCACGCTTTCGAGAAGAAGACCCAGCCAACTCCGCTGAGCGATATTGAACTCGCGATAGGCCGCTACGATGACCTGATTCGCCGGCGCCCCTCGCGCAAGGAGCCGTGAATGAGCACCCTCGCCCGCCGACCTTCTGGCAACGTGTTCCGTGATCTCGGCTTCAATCCTGATGAAGCCCAACACCTCAAGATCCGCGCCGACCTCATGATTGAGCTGACCAAGCTGATCCGCGCACGGGGTCTGACTCAGGCGCGAGCGGCCCGTCTGTTTGGGGTGTCGCAACCGCGGATCAGTGACCTCGTCAGGGGCAAATGCAACCGGTTCAGCGTCGATTCGCTGATCGAGATGCTTGGCCACGGCGGCGCTCGCGTATCCGTTCGTGTAACCTCACGAAAGCGGGTTGCCTAACGCTTCGCCGCTGAGCCGCGCCCGCAGCCCGGCGGGCGGCGTGCCCCGCACGCCGCATGACGGGCAGGGAGCGGCAGCTCTAGCGGCCAGTTAGATTGCGCGAACCCCAGGTCCAGACGTCATCGTGAAACGCGATGACCACATCACGTTCCGTGTCGACGACAGAAGACCCAGGGCCGCTGCCACTGGCCGCTCTCCGCGCGCCAGGTGGGAGCGCCGCGGAAGAAGTCGACCTGGGCTTCCTCCCCAGGCTCCGAGTGGTAGACCCCGACGGCCCGCCGCAGCCGCTCCAGCCGGCGGACGTAAC
>Ga0315284_10010156_pt1 | contig 13409 bp, 19 predicted proteins | sample YL17G09_16_MG_FD_203696 | JGI IMG/M metagenome (GOLD analysis project Ga0315284, IMG submission 203696) | Sediment microbial communities from Yellowstone Lake, YNP, Wyoming, USA - YL17G09_16 | ecosystem: Environmental > Aquatic > Freshwater > Lake > Sediment | place: USA: Wyoming | collected...
GATCAGCAATCGCAAGATAGGTAAGCATGAGGTTACCACGAGGGTCAGCCAGTCCTTTTCGCAATCCCGCGACGCTGAAGGATTGGCAGGGCGTTCCCCCAACGAGAAGGTCGATTGTTCCAGTTCCTTTCCTGATTTCTTCATCCGTATGCCACTCCTTGTATTTTGTCATGTCGCCCAGGTTCAGGACCGTGGGGTAATGGTGCGCCAGCACCGCGCAGGGGAACGGCTCTATCTCGCTGAACCATGCCGCATCCCATCCCAGGGGATGCCACGCGACACTGGCCGCCTCTATCCCTGCGCAAACGGAGCCATACCTCTTCATGTTTTTGCTCCTATCCCCGGCTTACGTTTTGCTTGCCCCTAGCCGGGGATTGGCTTCAAGTTAGCATGGCTTTTGCTTGCTGTCAAGCGTGAAATCGGCCGCATGGGGGACGTTCCGCCCCCCCCTACTTGACAATCGGCCGGGGATGGGCATACCCTGAAAGCGTCGGGGGGTTTTCCAGGCCCCCCGTTAGTTAAAAGATGATCGGGGCCGTGTGCCTGATTCATGCGGCCCCATCATCCACCTAATCAGGAGGTGCGACGAATGGAAGGAATTGCTGGCGTTCCGAAAAAATGGAAATTCGGTAAGTTACCCACGGAAATAATCGAATCCCGCATATCAACCCACGGAAAATTACTCGTAGCGTGTCTATTGTGGCATGGCGAGGGGGAAGTATGGCCCGGAATCCGCCGATTGGCCCTAATGATGACTTCTAGCCGCCGGACGGTTGACCGGGCGTTAAAGGAATTGACCAGTTATGGGCTAAAAATTCAACGTAGGCCAGGCGGGGTAAACCTGTACGACCTTTCCCGGCTGGGGGGGGGGATGCGCCAGGGTGACGTAACCCCCCCTGGGGGGGGATGCGCCAGGGTGACGCAGGGATGCGTCGGGGTGGCGCACCCACCTACGCCACAGGGACGCATAAACGATTTAATCTTGAATGACACACAAGAATTAGATTTCGTTTTCAACGGGCGGAAATTCAAGATTTAGAGCAAAACAGGGGGGAATGGAGTATGAAAAGTATAGCGGACGTGAATAGGCTACAGAGCGAAAGCAACCGCTATTCCAAGCGGTCCCTGGCACAATGCAAAAAGGTGGAAATGGCCAGGATTCGGAAAGAAATCGGTGGGATGCTGAACGAAATCCGGTTGAATCGGGCGCTTAAAAGCCGCTGGGTTCGCAAGAATTACCGGATAGCCGGATGGATCCCCCTGCATAAGTTACAAGTTTTGGTTACGATTATCCGGGACGATTTCCGGAAGATTCAGCCGACGGCCCGGCCATGACGCGGGACCGCGCAGGGGAGATAGCGACGGCGACCTTTTGCCGGAAGCGGTATTTGAATGGGCTGGACGGGAAACTGTACTGGTCGGATTGCCGCGACACGGACCCCCAAGACGATCCGGACGGGGGACCGTTTTACGAAACCCCGGAATCTGCATTGGGAACGGTACTAGCGGCGGCGGGACACCTTGTCAGGCCGGAAACGGGCGAGATTATGCTGGTACAAATTTAAAATAGGGAGCAAAAAATGGATCAAATGACGTTTGAAATGGACGAAAGAAAACCAACACAGCAGGAACGCATGGTGTACGCATTGCGGGACGCCGGGGCGTTGGGGGTGACTTCCCGCGAGTTCTGCGTTGCAATGGGGATATTCAAATATTCCAGCCGCATTTCGGAATTACGCCGGGCCGGGTTCATCATCCGGGCGGAACGGGTAAGGGGGACGCTCTATCGGTACGTTTTGGCGCGGGATGGCTGGGCGGCGGATCCCAGCGCCGCAGTAAATGACCGTTGCAATTCGAATCAAAGTGTGGGAGAATAAAACCATGCCGAAACCACAGAAACCGGGGCGCGACGCCAGCGACGACGGAATCGACGAAATGCCGGAACTGACTGCCGCCGAATTAAAAATCGAATCCCTCAAGGCCCGGATCGCGGATTTAAGCGGCGTCGCGCTTGCCCATGTCTATTCAACCATCAACGGAAAAAAGAAAAAATGGGGGAAACTGGACGCGGAACAGGTTCTGGTAAACCCGGACATAATCGCGGAACAATTCGGCGGCGGGGAATACACCGTCGAATTTATGATAGAAGGGGATTTCGTCAAGGGCGGAAGGTATGTTGAATACAATTTCGATGGGGGTCAATATGGTCCCCACAAGTCCCCCGCGACGGATAATTCCGGCCTGGGGCTGGGGACGACGGCGCTTATCGAAATCTTGAAAGAACAAAAAAACGACCTTGTGCGGGTAATGGAGAAACTAATAGATTCGCGGGGGCCGACCATGAGCGCCGACGCACAGTTGCAATCCGTTTTTTCGCTCATGGACCGCGTGAACAAAAATAACCCGGCGTCCGTAACCGAATCGGAGGAAAAAAAGATATTGCGGGAAATCCTTTCGACGGGACTTTCCACGTTGCGCGGGGATAAAAAGCCGGACCCGGAAAAGCGTTCCGCCATGGAAGACGTTTTTGTTTCCATAGCGTCGCACTTGGGGCCGGTTGCCGCACAAATCCTGGCGAAAACGTCGGGCGTGAAAATGCATAGGCCGGGACCGGCGGAAACGTCGCTTGTCCCCGGCAACGGGAGCGAACCGGAAGGGGGCGACATGACGTTCATGGAAAAAATGCTTGGGAAGGCGATAACCCCGAAAATAATCGACATTGCAAAAAAGAATATCACCGTCGATGAGGGGGTCAAGGCGGTATGGGCGGAAATCCCGCCGGACAAGGGCGCGGACGACCTTGTTTATTCCATAGTGTCAAAAGACGACGTGACGGGCTACCTCGCGCAGTTTGATCCCGGAATCCTTCCGTACAAGACCTGGGTTGATGAGGTCGCCGCGAAAATGAAAGCCGGAATGGTGGCGGTGGATGATAAGGAACCGGCGGCGGCGTGAACATGGCATATTTAGGCGAAACGGAACCGGAGGTCAAGCAATGGCCGGTATTACTGTCGGGGTACAGGTTGCCGGGGATCCTGGGAATCAACCAGACAGTTGGGGCAATGCTGAAATTCGCGGGTGAGGCGGTCCACCGCGAGGATGTCAAGCGGACCGCCGTGGAATGGACGCGGAACTGCCCCCGCGAGGATTTCGGTTGCTATGCCGCCGCCATGCTTGGAACGGTCCGGCCTCGCTGGGATTTCGCCGGACACCCCCAGGACTGCCAGGAACTTTTTACGCCCGACGTTCACCTTGAAAGAATCCGTACAACCGGCCGGACGTTTGGGGACTGCGTGAACCTTTCGGTTTTTTATGCGTCGCTCATGGCGTCCATCGGGGCGCGGGTCCGGTTCCAGGTTGTTGACCTTGGGAAGGGGAACGGCTGGGATCATGTTCGCGCCCAGGTGTTCGCGGACGGCGAATGGATTTCAATGGACTTTTCGGATTATGAATTGCCGGACTGCAAGTGCATGATGTTTGAATTTTAGGAGGTAATGAAAAATGGCTTATATGGGAACGATGGGGGATTGGGCGTCCGACGACGCGGCATGGAACGCGGCATTGAACGAACTGCCAACGGATGAGCAGAACCTCTGGCTGATATGGTCAAGGGCGAACCCGTCAATCCCAATATCAACGAAACTTGCCCAAGTGCTTTCGGGCGTCCTGCCCGGCGAGGTTGCGACACCCCAGGGCATGCTAGACACGGCGACGCTGGCAATCCATAACGTGACAACGGCGATAACCGCCGGGGCCGCCGACATTACCGCCGACGTTGGGGCGCTGAAAACCGCCGCCGCGCCCGTGGTTACGGCGGCGAAACAAGTGATAGGAACCATCGTCAAGGTTGCCCCGGAACAGGCTCCCGCCGCGGCGGTGGCGAACGACACCATAGACGGATACCTAAAATCCGTGGGGCTGGACGGGATTTCGCTCCCGGTAATAATCGCCGTCGGTGTCGGGTTGACCGCGCTTTCATACTCCGCCAGCCGGAAAAAATAGCCGTGGCTTATCTGGGCGACAACGCTTCATGGGCGGCGGCAAACAATTCATGGAATGACACCATGGGCCGCCTAACCCTGGCGAACCAAAATTCCCTGTTGGCGTGGTCCGCAAAAAATCCCAGCATGCCGATAGAACAAAAGGCCGCATATGCCCTTACGGTCCTGGCCGCCCAGCAGTCGGCCGCCGCGATCCCCCCGGCCCCGACGACCATAATGAATACGGCTTACGACCAGGCAAATTATACCTGGCAAAACGCCGTAAATTCCCTGCCGCTGGCGATGCAATCTCAATTGCTTTCGTGGTCCGCCAGTCAACCACAATTGCCGATTGAGATAAAGGCGATGGTAGCACAGTCGGCCATGAACCCGTATTTCAAGCATAACAATCCCTTCAGTCCGATTACGAACCTGGCTGACCATACATGGTACGTTTCGACGGCCAACAACTACGCCGACACGCTGGGGCTGAAAGACGATATTGTCGGGGCCGTCATGTCTGGCGGAAATCCTTTTGAGGCAACGCACAAACGGAATGAATACCTAGAAACATACTGGGGAATCAAACCGGCCGACAATACCCTGGGGAACCTTATGACGGGGCTGGCGGTGATTGCCGGGGTAATCATCACCGGTGGAATCGTCGTCGGACTGCTTGCCCCGGCCGCCGCCGCAAGCGCCGGGGCCGCCGCCGTCACTTCCGCCGCCGCGCCGGTTGGCGCCGCCGCCGCTGTTCCCGCTACTGTCGCATCGTCGTCGGGGATAATCGCCAGCGTAACGGGCGGCGTGTCGGCCGTCGGCGGTGTAATAAAATCCCTCACCGCCGATGTGGCTGATGCGAAAGCCGCCCTGGACACCGCGACGAAAACCGGGACCGACATCACCGCCGCCGTGTCAACCCTGTCAACGGCGGCGGAAACGCTCACGGGAGCGAAAGCCGCCGCCGTCCCCGTCCTAACGTCGGCGCAAAACACCCTTACCACCGTCGCGGCGGCATCACCGGAACACGCCGCCGCCGCAAGTGAGGCTCTGAAATCGGTGAACGCGGATTTAATGGGCGGGATTTCAACGCCGGTCCTGGCCGTCGGAATCGTCGCGCTTATCGCCGTGGCGATTTTCGCCGGGAGGAAATAATGGCGCTTGTTGATGATGTCGCAACGGAATTAAAATACGAAAATTCCCTTTTGGGGCAGGACCTGGGATACCTAATTGGGTACATACAGGCTGGGGGATTTTTCAACAATCCTTCCGACGCCGATATCGACATGGCGCGGGGACTGCGGGACATGCAGAATACGATTGAAACATCCGTCGCGCAATGGAACACCGCGTACAGTTCCTATAAGGATTCCCCCGACGAAACAGTAGCGGAAAAACTGTCCGCCAGCGGCCAGCAATTGATTTCGTACATGAAAGATTTCATACAGCAAGTCAATGCGGGAACATCGATGGAACTGTTTTCATCGATGAAAAGCATCCTGGGAACAATCGTTGGAATCGGGGTTGACGCCTTGAACCTTGTAAAAAAGCCGTTGCTGGACGTGGGGAATCTTGCCATGCTGATAATAAACAACCTTGTCCCCATCCTGATAATCGTCGGAGTTGGATATGTGGCGCTCCCGCATGTAATGAGGGCCGTGGAAGGGCGGAAACGGTGAGGGGATACCCGTTCCCCGTCATATACGCCCGGCCGTTGTACATCATGGCGAAACGGACCCCCTTATCGAAAACCAATTTCCGCCATTCATTCGGTCCGGGAACCGCAGTTCTCGCGGTCCCGGCCGGGGCAAGGATAACCGTTCGCCGTAAATCCGTAATCGTCAAGCACCGCATGGCCGTCATATTCAACCCCCGCGGGTCCACCTGGGGTTATTGACTTTAGGGGACGGTTATGATAATGTCGTGTAGGATGAAACATAAACGGCCCTGGCTTACTAACCCGGCCCCGTCCCTGATGGTAATGGGGGCGTTAAACCGGCCTAAAAAACACCGGAGGAAAACAGCAATGGCAAAACATCACAAGCGCGGGGGGAAGCACCACAAGCGTCCCATTCACGCCATGACCCCCTACAAGCGTAACCCCCCTTCCCGACACCATGCGCGGCCGTCCGCCATGTTCGCCTACAGCATGAGCAACGGCGGAACCCTGCTGAAGTTCTTCACGCTTCCCGCCGCCGGACACGTCGCCGGCGCCGCCGCTGGCGAAATCGTCCTGCCGGGAATCGCCAACAAGATATCGGAAGCCGCCGCAAAGGTTCCTTTCCTGGCCGCTTTCGTCCTGCCCGGAACCGTCGGCCATGCGCTCGTCGAATTTTTGACCGGCGCGGGGATCGCGGGGGTTGGAAGGCGTTTCGCTCCTAAAGCGTCGGAGGCCCTTGCCATAGTCGCCGCCGGAAGGCTTGCCGCCCACCTGGGTTACATCCTGTCGGGCGGGAAAGTCGGGATGAGCGCCTACCTGTCGGCATACCTTTCCGGACCGTCCGGAAGGCCCGGCGTTTCGTACCAGCGCCCGGAACAAATGAAAACCGTTTCGTTTCAGACAGTCAATCGCGAAGTCTGACACGGCCAGCAAAAAACAAAAAGGAGATAGCCCATGATTGGATGGATACTTTCGGACCCCGAAATCATGGCTTGGCTCAATAAGCCTGGCCGTGAGAAACTTTACAATTCCCCGAAGTATGTCAGCGTCGATATCGTCCTGGGATTGATAGCGACGTTTGACTATTTCGCGCCGCCCATCGGCAACCCGGCCGGTGATGCCATGACGAACATCGACGCCGGTGGACTGCTCGCGCCGGACCCGGAACAGTTCCTGGTAACGTCGCTACAGCATGCGGTTGATTCCACGGACGACACGGTTTCCGTCGGCGTCCTGGCCGACGCAATCACGTTTGCGGACAGCCAGCGGCTCATCAAGCAGGGCTATGTCCTGCACCTCCAGTCCTCGCAGGGTACGGAGATTTTCATGGACCGGTGTTCGCATATACCGGCCGGACCCGCCCAGCAAGGATTCCTTTCGACGGGCGGATTCTCACTCTGGGGAACCCCGGACATGGGCGACGCCATGCCTTTCGTTTACGAAGTCAGCACGAATGGCAAGATTCGGGCGCGCATGGACGCGGTCGGAGTTACTCCCGCCGGTGTCCTGCCGACGACCACGGCGACCATGCGGTCAACGCTGTATTTCAACGGCGTTCGTTTCAAGACCAAAGTAAAGTAGTCAAGCGGCCAAAGGGCGGCGGGAAAGTGAACCCCGCCGCCCCCCGGCCATAACAAAACAACAAGCCAACAAAAAGGAAAATCCGAAAATGAACAATCCCCAGACTGTCGCCTACCCCGTCGCATCAAACTGGATTCCCATTACATACACGCTTGACCCCATGGTCCTGCCTGGCGGTATCCTGGGCGCTCCCGTACAGCGTCGGGTTCAACTGGATGAACAAGCCTGGTTTATTCTCACCCATTTGCGGGGATTCTCCGATATCGCCGCCAACTGGCTTACGAACCTCAAGCGCAACCGTTCTGAACTGTTTTCCTCGCAGTCCATGCATAACCGGGCGCTCTGGGGAAACAACCTTTTCCCTTATAGGCTGGGGTTCCCGATAGTCGTCGCCCCCGGTGCGACGCTTGATGCCGAATGTCAGAACCTGGCGGCCGGTATCAATACGCTTTCCCTGGCGTTCCACGGAATCAGCGTGTATGGGACGAAAGACGAGGTTTATAACATCGTCGCCAGGCTCACGGATGGAACGCTGTCGCCTTACCCGCTGGAATTTTACGCCTATGTCCTGCGCGGGATATACCTTCCCGGCCAGGCCGCGCCCCTTACGGAAGTGATAACCGGGGAGTTCGATTTCGTCGCCACGGAAATAAACGGCAATGCGGACGCGCCAATGTCGGCCAGGCTGTCGCTCGTCGGAAGCGAACAGGGGGCGTTTGACGACAATTTCGTCGTCGGCCAAAACATGCTGGGGGCCGGAACGAACCCCAACTATATACAGCCCCGGCTAATCGGACATGCCAATACGATCCGGGCGGACGTGCGGAACCTTCTATTGATACCGCCGAATAACACGGTTGAAATCGACATCGTTGGCATGCGGTTCCCCGTTTCCGGGGATGTCAACCGGCGGAAATAATGGTCCCGTCACTTTTCGTACGTTCCAGTTTCGGGCGGATTTCCGTCAATCCTAAATACGACTTTGAGCAATGCGTAAGGGAACGGAATATCCGCGACGGGATAATGACGCGGGAACAAATCCGCGTCGTCCCCCTGCGGTGGATTGTCACCGATGCTTTTATCGACGCCATACCCCCGGCCCCGCCGAATGACTCCCGCGCCGTCGTCGTCGCCGTCCACCAGGCGGAAGTAACCCAGCAAGTTATCGGTTTCCATCTTAACGGGACATTTACCAGCCTTCAATCCCTGCGCTCATTCGGCATGGCGATAATCCGGGGCGTCAACCCGGCGGTCCTGGGAACGAATGACGGGGAGGGAACAAGCATATATGAGGAAGTCCACGACGGGACGATGGAACCGCTTATTATAAACGCCAGGGATGAATACGGCGCGGGAATCGACGGCCCCATGGGGGCATACCTGGAAGTCAACGAAAAATTATATGTAGTCATGTTTTATGAAATCAACGGCGTCCCCGGCCTGTTGTCGTCCTGCACGTTGCGCGGCGGCGTTTCCTTTAAGTTCCAGCCGACGGAACGCCAGAGGCAACAATAATGCCCCTGCCTAAAGACCCCGGCGACGTTGATTATCCGTCGTACATTGACCCGGTTACGGGCCTTCCCCTGCGCGGTCCCGCTTTCGACGGGTTCCTATGGGTGAACCGCCCGACGGTTGAATCGTTTTTTGATGACTTTGAAACGGGCGGATATTGTCCGGGCGGGGCCGCCACGAATATCGACGGGGTGAACGGCTGGGCGTATTCCCTAAACTGCCCGAATAATTTTAATATCATGGCAACCCCCGGAAGTTTAATTGGGGGCGCGGTATGCATCGTTCCTACTCCAACGGGAAACGTGCAATCCACCTGTTACGGCAAACCTTTACCAACGCCTATTCCAACTGGAACCGATTGCCGAATATCGTTTTGGATAGACTTCATTGCGGAGGGCGGCGTCCCCGCCGACGGGGACCAGAATGTCGGGGTATGGCTGTCGCCCGTAAATGATTGGCTTGACCCCGCCGACAATAATTATGTATTATTTTTGGGGACCGGAAGGATACAAGTTCAGGATTCCATGGGGGCGGTTCTGGCAACTACCGCCGCCGGATATATTGCCAACGGGCGGCATTTTATTGAAATAGTCAGGAATCATGTTCCCGTAACCTCCCAGGATGTTTATATGGATGGCGTACTGGCGTTTAACCTGGCGAACAATGACGCCACCATAAAGAATTTCATACTGATTAACCCGAATTGTGCGGCCAACTTTGCCAATTTGTTTCAATGCAATATCGACGGAATCAGGGTTGACATGAATACGCCGGTCCCGGTTTCATACCCCCTTTCCGGCGTGGGGGCCGTCACCCTGCGGAACGGGGAAGTTACGGACCCCATTGCGGTGTCCGGGATAACCCGGATCAGCGTGACAATACAGGGCGGGGCCATTGACCCGTCGGATCCGCCGCCATACGCCAACAACGGCTATAATGCCGCCGCAACGCTCATCATCGAGGCGACGGCGAATGGCGTATTGTGGGGCGCTATCGCCGCCGTCCCCGGCAACGTGAACAATACGGAGGTGCTTTTGAATTTCCCCATCGGTATTCCGGGAATCAGGTTCCGGGCCGCGCTCCCGAATGACGCGGACCAGGCCGGAATAACCTTCACCGTCGCGGCGTTCAAATGATAGGACTGATTCAAAGTGTAATTCAGGGAGGTAGTAACATGATTGACACGGTTGGCATGCTCACGAAGATAGTACTGGCACTTCCGGGAATCGTTTCCGCAATCCAGTACATAAAATCACGGGCGTCGATAAAGGCAACGCAGGGCGACGAGGCAAAGCCGGGATATGCCACGTCGGAATTTTGGCTGACAATCGCCCTAAACCTCCCGGCGGCAATTGCGGCCGTCCTGGGAATGAAATAGGAATTTAAGCCGTGGGGTTCTACTTTCCAAATGACGACGCCTATGACAAATTATATCAAGCGTCGGCGGAAAAATACGGACCCCCGGCCTCGCTTCTTAAGGGGATGACGGCCGCCGAATCGGAATTTGACCCGAAATCCGTCCGCTGGGAACCTTCCGGCCGGACGACGAAACAGTCTGGAGATTCGGACGCCTCACGGGGGTTGATGCAATCAACCCAGGCGGCGGTACTAGACCTGGGATGGCCGGTGGCCGACAAGGATTGGAATAAACTTTTTGACCCGGCCGCGTCGATTGAATGGGGAACGAAGGAACTGGCAAAAGCGCTTGCGAACCCCTACTGGAAACGGCCAGGCGGAAAGCCGGACGCCGACATGCTCGTCGTCGCCGGGCGGCCAGTAGAGGAAATGGCCGCCGCAACCTATAACATGGGATACCCCAGGGCGATTGAACGGACGACGAAACGGATTGCATCAATATACAATTACCCGTTTTCATACAGGGAATCGCCGCCGGACGGCTGGCATTTTGCTAACCAGCCCTATATCAATATGGTCATTTCCTTCTATGCAATGTATTCCGCGCTTGACCGGGGGGACGCGGACGCCGTCAACCGAATCCGCGACGAGATAAAAAAAAAGGAATTGGCGGCTGGGAACCGTGGGGGCTGGGAAGTGTGGCGCTGGCTACCGGCGGCGGTGCTTTATTGGTTGCCGGGGCAATCGGCTTAATGTTATATTTAAAGGGAAGGAAATAATGGACAATTACATCCTAGCGGCTTTCGGCGGGGCGCTCACCGTCATAATCGGGATTGGCGGCTGGGTATGCACCGCCGTCATATTCCAGGGGAAGAAAATCGCCCAGCATGACGTGTCCATAAGGATGTTTGACGAGGTAAGAACGGACGTGAAAGAACTGCTAAAGTTCGACGCCCTGAAGCGGTCAAGGGAAGGGGGCCAATAGTGAACTGGCTTGTTTTTGAATACGGCCCGGCAAAGTCCCGGTGCATAATCCACCGTTCCCGGCTGGAGAAGTTCTTTAGACTGTACGGCGGCCCCGGAACCCGGTTGATTGCCAGGGCAAAAGACAAGTCCAGCGCCCTGCGATTCGCCAACCGCCAGCGCGTTGCGGCAAAAAAGCACCGCCCCGTAAAAATCAATAAAGTAAAATCGTTTTTTGGCGGAAAGTTTCCCGCCCTGCCTTTCGGGGCAAAAGACTACAGGGGGATATATCAGTCGTCGTATCACCGCCCGGACGGAACATGGGAAGGGACCGCCCGTTCTAAAGCGGGGACAATGCTACATAGGGTCGGACCATTCAAGTCAAAGCGCGAGGCATGGAAGGCAATGGGGCGCGTTTTAAGATACGGAATTTCTGCGTATCGGCGCTGGAATATTCCGGATAATATGTCAAACCAGTCCGCGAAAGGGAATCCGGGCCGGGTCCATCGGTGGAACGTCGTCGAAAAGACGGCGCTGGGGGCCGCGCTGGGCGTTAAAATGTGGTCCCCAGGCGACGGATTGACGCGCTACCGGTTCTTTGACTTGAATACCATGTCACCGGACCAAACATATTATGGACCCGCCGACGGGCTACATACTGCGCTTGGAAAAAAGAACGCCCTGCAATTCATATCGACATGGCGGATTGCCAGGAGCGCCGGAATCCCGCCGTCCAACCCCTGCCACAAGCGGAACGGGCCGAAGGTGGCGCGGGTCCGTTGCGCTAAATGCGGACGTTCAATCCCGAAGGGTTTTGGGAAACTATGCGCCGACTGTAAGCAGGAATCAATCAAGCAGAATAGGCCCAGGGGAACATCGGCGCGTGGCCAGAAAATGCGCCTAGCCCATTTCCGCGCCGGGATGATTGCCGCCGAAACATACTATAAGGAACACAAGTTCGCGCCCGGATACATCTATTCGGCAAAAACTCCGCATGACTTGGGGTGGAATAAGATGGCGAAAAAATACCGGCTTGCGTACAAGCGTGCGAAGGTAAATCCGGAATTGCCGGGACGCCCCCGCGACTTGAACACAAGAGGATATCAGGGAACGAACGCGCAGTATTTTAACCATGAACGGTTCACAAAATTTCAGAAGGCCGGATATCAGATACATGACGACGGGCCGGGGAACCGGCTCGTCAAGCGGTCCGGTAAAATCATCTTCAGGCCACGAGATTATGCTGAAGATGACTTGTTGACCCGCGACGGGTTGAGCGTAGTAAACTACCTGATAAACGAAAAAATAATCACCCTGCCGAATGAATCGCCATTTAAGAATAACCCTAGACGGTTCAGGCGTCACCGCTTGGCGGACCCCAAGGATTTCCGCAAGGATACCTTTCGGACCATAACGCCAAAGGGGCGCCCGGACGTGCGGATCGTCCTGGCGAAACGGAAAGGCTCCCGGAAGATGAGCGCCCAGGCGATATTAACTAGAAGGAATGTTCAATAAATAAACATCGGAGGTTCGCTATGAAAAATATTCGCAATTCAATCGGGCGCGGGGTGGCCGCCGCCCTCGCGGTATGCGTCCTTTCGGTTTCCGCAATGGCCCTTGTTATGAACAAGGCCCCCAGGGTAACAAACCAGCCGGGGACCGTACAACCCTACAAAATGGTTTTGGTATGGGGGTTCACTTGCACCGGCGCGTCGAATTGGGTTGACAATCCAGGAAACATAATGAACTGGACTGTCACCGCCCAGGTCCCGCTTTCAAACACCCATTGGTCAATCGGCCTTGAGGGGACAATGGACGGCGTGAACGGGTACACCCTGGGGATGAACACCCAGGCGAACGGGTCCGGATCAACGTACAATTACGCCAGTTTTCCGCCGGCCGACAAAGTTAGAATCCGCGTCCCGGCGCTCATGTCCGCGACGACGTATTGTTCAACCACGGTTTACGGATACCGGTAATGAAACGCGCCCTGTTCACCCTCGCCCTGCTGTTCCCGGCCTGGGGGATGTCCTATGTGATCGCCCCGTCGGTGCAGTTATCTCCGCCCGACATAAACCCGGTGACAATAAAAGGCGGAATGACCATAACGGGGGGCGTGGTAAATCTCGCGCCTGGGGCCAACGGCGTCACCCTACAGGGGACGACCACGGTGTACCTGGGGCCTGGTATCAACGGCGTCACCCTACAGGGGACGACCACGGTGTACCTGGGGCCTGGTATCAACGGCGTCACCCTACAGGGGACGACCACGGTGTACCTGGGGCCTGGTATCAACGGCGTCACCCTACAGGGGACGACCACGGTGTACGACATCTCATGGTCGCAATCCCCTACGG
>Ga0315284_10010157_pt1 | contig 13408 bp, 10 predicted proteins | sample YL17G09_16_MG_FD_203696 | JGI IMG/M metagenome (GOLD analysis project Ga0315284, IMG submission 203696) | Sediment microbial communities from Yellowstone Lake, YNP, Wyoming, USA - YL17G09_16 | ecosystem: Environmental > Aquatic > Freshwater > Lake > Sediment | place: USA: Wyoming | collected...
TTCGCCGCGACAACTAGTGAGCGTGGCGGCAAGTTTAATACCGTTCTTAGAGCACGATGACGCCAACAGGGCCCTGATGGGTTCAAACATGCAGCGTCAGGCAGTCCCTCTCTTATATGCCGAGTCACCACTAATAGGTACAGGCATGGAATACAGGACAGCTAAAGATTCGGGAGCTGTGGTGGTGGCGCAGAATCCCGGCACAGTAACGAGTGTGGATTCCACAGAAATAGTCTTAAGCGGCAGACACTATAAGCTGGCAAAATTCGAGAGGTCGAATGCCAATACGTGCATCAATCAGAGGCCCATAGTCAGTCTTGGCGACAAAGTTAAAGAAGGGGATATAATAGCAGACGGCGCAGCCACACAAAACGGAGAATTGGCACTCGGGAAGAACGTCCTTGTGGCCTTCATGCCGTGGAGAGGCTACAATTTTGAGGACGCTATATTAATAAATGAGAAGCTGGTGGCCGAAGACAGATACACATCTGTTCACATAGAAGAATTTGAGATAGAGGCGCGGGATACTAGGCTTGGCAACGAGGAGATAACGCGCGACATCCCCAATGTTGGCGAAGAGGCGCTGCGCAACCTGGACGAAAACGGTATCATCAGATTGGGCGCAGAGGTCGAGCCCGGGGACATACTCGTCGGTAAGGTTACCCCTAAATCCGAGACAGAGCTTTCGCCCGAAGAGAAACTGCTCAGGGCCATATTCGGAGAGAAGGCCGGCGATGTCAGGGACTCTTCCTTAATTGCTCCTCCAGGCGTTGAGGGGATCGTCGTAGATGTGAGAGTGTTCTCAAGGAGAGACGCGCGCTCCAAGACCAAAGAGGAGAGGTCAATAGAATTGAAAGAGATTAAGGGCCTTGAGCAATCGTTCGAGACACAGATAGAGAAGATAAAGCAAGAAAAGTATAGAAAACTTCACAATCTATTGGTCGGCAAAAAGCTTACGGCAGGGATATTGGACGAAGAGTCCGGGAGGACGCTGATCTCACAAGGCAGAACCGTGAGGGTAAAAGACCTGAAGCGCATAGTAGAAAAAGGCGATTTAGAGAATATAAAGATAAACAACCCCGATTTGGAGCAGGAGATATCCAGGATAACCAGGCTACTTGATGGTCAGATAGAAGAGCTGACGTTTGAGCTTGAAAGAGAGATAGACAGGGTAAAGCGCGGAGACGAACTTCCGCCGGGCGTCCTGAAAAAAGTTAAAGTGTATGTCGCAAGTAAAAAGAAGATATCAGTAGGCGACAAGATGGCCGGGCGGCATGGCAACAAGGGAGTGGTCGCAAAGATATTGCCGGAAGAAGATATGCCGTTTTTGGCTGACGGTACTCCCGTCGAGATAGTATTGAATCCCCTCGGAGTGCCTAGTCGTATGAACGTCGGGCAGATACTTGAGACGCATCTTGGTTGGGCCGCGAAGATATTGGGCTTTAAGGTATCGAGCGCGGTATTTGACGGCGCTACGGAGTCAGAGATAAAAGACGAGATGAAGAAAGCCGATATCCCCGTCGAGGGTAAGGTGATGGTTTACGACGGATTCACAGGGCGACCTTTTGATCAGAAGATCACGGTCGGCTACATATATATGATGAAGCTGGCGCATCTTGTAGATGACAAGATACACGCCAGGTCCATAGGACCGTATTCGTTGGTAACGCAGCAGCCTCTCGGCGGCAAAGCCCAGTTCGGCGGGCAGAGATTTGGCGAGATGGAAGTCTGGGCTCTCGAAGCGTACGGCGCGGCCTTCACCCTGCAGGAGCTTTTGACCGTTAAATCAGACGACGTATTGGGGCGTACGAAGATATATGAAGCTATCGTTAAAGGAGACAATAAATTGCAGCCCGGCACCCCCGAATCGTTCAATGTCTTGATAAAGGAATTACAGAGTTTGGGTCTGGACATAGCCTTGGAGAAGAAGAGCCAAGAAGAGAGGGATAGACAATAAATATGATAGACGATATGGTTCCTTTTAATGCTATAACGATAAAGATCGCATCGCCGCAGGTCATCAAGTCTTGGTCGAAGGGCGAGGTCAAAAAGCCCGAGACTATCAATTACAGGACGCTCAAACCCGAAAAGGACGGACTTTTCTGCGAGAGGATATTCGGCCCGACGAAAGATTACGAGTGCAACTGCGGAAAATATAAAAGGATAAAACATAAAGGCATAATCTGCGACAGGTGCGGTGTTGAAGTTACGCGCTCCAGCGTAAGGCGAGAGCGTATGGGCCATATAGAATTGGCCTGCCCAGTGTCGCACGTCTGGTTCTTCAAGGTGATGCCGTCGAGGATCGGCATCTTGCTCGGCATAAGTTCAAGAGAGCTCGAGAAGGTCCTTTATTACGAAGAGTATATAGTGATAGACCCCGGTGAGACGCCGCTTAAGAAGATGGAGCTTTTGTCAGAAGAACGCTATAAAGAGTTCCGCGATAAGTTCGGTCAAAAATTTGTAGCAAAGATGGGCGCGGAAGCCATAAAGGAGCTTCTGAAAGAGATAGACCTTGATAAGCTTTCAACGAAGATCAAAAGAGAGCTGAAAGAATCAAAATCAGACAACGCGCAGAAAAAGAACATAAAGATATTAAGGCTCTTGGAGGCATTGAGGGGCTCGGGGAATAAGCCGGAGTGGATGATACTTGATATACTGCCGGTGATACCGCCTGACTTAAGGCCGCTCGTTCCTCTGGACGGAGGCAGGTTCGCTACGAGCGATTTGAACGACCTGTACCGAAGGGTCATAAACAGGAATAACCGCCTCAAAAAGCTGATAGAATTGAAGGCGCCGGAGATCATTATAAGGAATGAGAAGAGGATGCTCCAGGAAGCGGTCGATGCGCTATTCGATAATGGCAGGCACGGGAAGGCAGTCCTTGGTCCCGGTAACAGGCCGCTGAAATCTCTCAGCGATATGTTAAAGGGCAAGCAGGGGCGTTTCAGGCAGAACCTGCTCGGCAAGAGAGTCGATTATTCGGGCAGGAGCGTAATCGTTGTCGGGCCGGAGCTGAAGCTGAAAGAGTGTGGCTTGCCGAAGAAGATGGCGCTTGAACTTTACGAGCCGTTCATCATAAAGAAGCTGAAGGAGAAGGGATTCGTACATACCATTAAGAGCGCAAAGAAGATGGTCGAGAAGGCGAAGTTGGAAGTTTGGGATATTCTCGACGATGTTATTAAAGACCACCCCGTTATGCTCAATAGAGCACCCACCCTACACAGGCTTGGCATACAGGCATTTCAACCGATGTTGATAGAGGGTAACGCCATCCGTATACACCCGCTTGTCTGCACAGCATTCAACGCCGATTTCGATGGAGACCAGATGGCTGTTCACGTGCCTTTGTCAGTAGAGGCGCAGACAGAATGCAAGCTGCTGATGATGGCGAGCAATAATATATTTTCGCCGGCGGACGGCCGTCCCATAACAAGCCCGACCCAGGATATAGTTTTGGGTTGTTATTATATGACGAAAGAGAAGCCGGGGGCCAAGGGCGAAGGGAAGATGTTCAGTTCGCCCGGAGAGGTGATAATCGCGCACGAGGACGAAGAGGTAGAACTTCATGCAAAGATAAAAGTGCGGATAGGCGAAAAGATGATCGATACCACAGTCGGTAGGGTCCTCTTCAATCAGCTCTTGCCTGAGGGCTTGGATTTTGTAAATGAGACCATGAGCAAGTCGAAGCTCAGCAAGGTCATATATCGTTGCTATAAACTTAAAGGCCATCAAAGCGTAGTTAAGCTATTGGATGAGCTTAAAAAGGCAGGATTTGAAGAAGCGACCAAGGCAGGACTATCCATTTCAATCGATGATCTGAAGATACCGCAGAAAAAACAAGAATATCTTCAGAAGACTATGGCCGACGTGGAGCACGTGGACGGACAATACAAGAAAGGCCTTATAACAGACAGAGAACGTTACAATAAAATCATAGACCTATGGACGCATACGACAGACGATGTTTCCGATTTGATATTCCAGGAACTCGACCCATTCAACCCTATCTTCATGATGGCTGATTCCGGCGCGCGCGGTTCCAAGCTGCAGATAAGGCAGCTTGCCGGCATGAGAGGTCTCATGGCAAAGCCCTCAGGAGAGATCATCGAGACGCCGATAACCGCAAACTTCAGAGAGGGCTTGACGGTATTGGAATATTTCATATCAACTCACGGCGCCAGAAAAGGATTGGCGGACACAGCCCTTAAGACGGCTGATTCCGGATATCTTACCCGAAGGCTTGTAGACGTGGCGCAGGATGTAATCGTCACCATAGATGATTGCAATACCATTAACGGGATTTTAATAAGCGCCATAATTGAAGGCGACGAGGTTGTTGTCAAGCTTTCAGAGAGAATCATCGGACGCGTTGCGCTCGATAATATAGTAGATGTCATAACCGATACAGTGTTAGTCGAGGCCGGTACAGAGATCACCGAGGAGAAGGCGGCGCAGATAGAAGAATCAGGCATAGAAAAGATACGTATAAGGAGCGTTTTGACCTGCGAGGCAAGGCACGGTTGCTGCGCGAAATGTTATGGCAGGAATTTGGCGACCGGAAGGATGGTCGAGCTCGGCGAGGCCGTAGGCATCATAGCTGCGCAATCCATCGGAGAACCAGGCACGCAGCTTACTATGAGAACATTCCATATCGGAGGAACGGCATCCAGGATAGTAGAGCAGTCGTATATTGAATCAAAATATAAAGGCAGCGTGAAGTACCACAATCTTAAAGTAGTCGGCACTAAGAAAGAAGGCGAATTCGTCGTATTGAACAGAAACGGGCAGTTGAGCATAAACGATCCGCAAGGCCGCGAACTCGAAAGGCACACCGTGCCTCAGGGCGCCATGATCAGGGTCGGCGATGAGATGCCTGTGGATGCCGGGATCTTGTTCGTGAAATGGGATCCTTATACAGTGCCGATATTGACTGAAGTTACAGGTAAGGTAAAATTCGAGGATATTAAAGAAGGCGTTACGATGAAGGAAGAGCTTGACCCTGCAACCAAACTAAAGAACAGGGTCATAGTTGAACATAAAGGAGATTACCACCCGCAGCTATTGATCGTGGACAAGGATGACGAAGTTTTGGCGATATATCCGATCCCAGCAGGTGCTCACATAGTGGTGGCTGACGGCAAGAGCGTTTCTGCCGGTGAGGTATTGGCCAAGACGCCGAGAGTCTTTAGCAAGACGAAGGATATCACGGGCGGTTTGCCTCGCGTTGCCGAACTTTTTGAGGCCAGGAGACCTAAAGACCCTGCCATCATAAGCGAGATAGACGGAATATTTGAATTCGGCGAAGCGAAGAAAGGCCAAAAGAGGGTAATAGTAAAATCCGCTACAGGGATGAAGAAAGAATACGTTATCCCCCACGGCAAGCATCTGAACGTTTATAAGGGTGATAAGGTATATGCAGGCCAGCAGTTGATAGACGGCCCGGTAGTCCTTCAGGATATCTTGAGGGTATCGGGGGATAAGAAACTTCAGGAATATCTGGTAAACGAGGTCCAGGAAGTATACAGGCTGCAAGGTGTCAATATAAACGATAAACATATAGAGGTAATCGTCAGGCAGATGCTGAGAAAGGTGCGCATAGAAGACCCGGGCGATACATCCTTCCTCCTGGGGCAACAGGTAGACAAGACTATATATATGGAGGAAAATAAAAGGGTCATGAAGAAAAAAGGGAAAACGGCGAGCGCGATACCGATATTGCTGGGCATCACGAAGGCATCGCTAAATACCGAGAGCTTTATCTCCGCGGCTAGCTTCCAGGAGACCACGAGGGTCTTGACCGAAGCTGCTGCGAGCGGGAAGACGGATTATCTCCTGGGCCTGAAAGAGAATATCATCATGGGCCATCTCATTCCTGCGGGGACTGGCTTTAGCGAGCATAGAAATATATCAATCGTAAAACACGTTTTTGAGGAGTCAAAGAAGAAAGAGTCCGAGAAGGAAGGATCAGCAAAAGAAGCGGAAGTCAAATAAGAGGAAAGCGATGCCGACAATAAACCAGTTGATCAGACTAGGTAGAAAAAAGTTCAAAAACAGGAGCAAATCACCGGCCCTTAGAGGTTGTCCTCAAAGAAGAGGGGTATGTTTGCAGGTCAAAACGCAGACACCTAAAAAGCCTAACTCTGCATTAAGAAAAGTCGCGAGGGTCAGGCTCACAAACGGCATAGAGGTGACTGCATATATACCCGGGGTGGGCCATAATCTGCAGGAGCACTCTATAGTGTTAGTGAGAGGCGGAAGGGTGAAGGATCTGCCGGGCGTACGATATCATATAGTGAGAGGCGTCTTGGATACGGCCGGTGTCGTGGACAGGAAGAAATCCAGGTCAAAATATGGCGCTAAGAAGCCGAAAGAGAAAGCGCCGGCGGCGAAAGGGGCATAAAGGTAACATACTATGAGACGCAGACGCGCAGAAAAAAGAACGGTTATACCAGATCCTAAATATAAGAGCACCGCTGTTTCGAGATTTATAAATATAGTGATGAAGGAAGGCAAAAAGGCCGTGGCCGAGAGGATAGTCTATAAATGCTTTGACATACTGGCGGAGAAGACCGCAAAGCCGCCATTAGAGGTTTTTCAGAAGGCTCTTGATAATGCTAGGCCGCTATTGGAGATAAAGCCGAGAAGGATCGGAGGCGCTACATATCAGGTCCCCGTGGATGTCAAGCCGGAGCGCGGCTTGTCTATCGCAATGAGATGGATCAGGAATTTTGCCAGGGCCAAGAAGGGAAAACCGATGGAGATAAAGCTCGCCGACGAGATGCTCGACGCGTATAAAGGCGAAGGCGCTGCTATAAAGAAGAGAGATGACACCCATAAGATGGCGGAGGCGAACAAGGCGTTCGCGCATTATAGGTGGTAAGGCTGGCTCAGTACGCTTTAAGCTATAAGCTGTAAGCGAAAAAATAAAGATGAAAACAATAGAAAATGCAAGACACACTAATTTTAGATAATCCAGAGATGACAAAAGATTCGAGATTATTAAATTTAAGGAATATAGGTATAATCGCTCACATCGATGCCGGCAAGACGACAACGACCGAGCGCATATTATACTTTACAGGAAAAGTGTATAAGATCGGCACGGTCGATGAAGGCACTGCGGTCATGGACTGGATGGTACAGGAGCAGGAACGCGGGATCACCATAACCAGCGCTGCGACCACATGCTTTTGGAAGGATAAGAATATAAATATCATAGATACGCCGGGCCACGTCGACTTCACCGTTGAGGTCGAGAGGTCCCTGAAGGTGCTCGACGGCGCGGTAGTAGTGCTATGCGCTGTCGGAGGCGTTCAGCCCCAATCAGAGACCGTGTGGAGACAGGCGGACAAATATCACGTTCCCAGGATAGTATTTATAAATAAGATGGACAGAACGGGCGCGAACTTCTTTAAGGTAGTAGAAGATATGCATACCAGGCTCGGCGCAAATCCCCTGCTGCTCCAGATACCGATAGGTTCGGAGAACGCGTTTCTGGGAATGATAGATTTGATAACGATGAAGGCGATTATTTATAAAGGCGATGAAGGCCAGTCGGGTTTTGAGGTCACGGACATACCCGGAGACCTTAAAGCAGAGGCGAGCCGGTATAGGCACGACCTGATCGAAAAATTGGGTGAGGTCGACGAGATAGTCATGGAAAAATATGTGCATGAAAAAGGGTTATATCCGCACGAGATAAGGAAGCATATAAGAAAGGCCACTATACAAGGCAAGATCATCCCGGTCATATGCGGCGCGTCAGCAAAAAATAAAGGCATACAACCGTTACTGGACGCAATAACCGATTACCTGCCTTCTCCGCTGGACATAGCTCCGGTGAAGGGTATGAACCCGGATACGGAAAAAGAGGAGATCAGGAAGCCTTCGGATGATGGAAAATTCTGCGGCCTCGTATTTAAGATAAAGACAGACCCGTTTGTCGGCAAATTGGCGTATGTCAGGATATATTCAGGAAAGTTAAATCAAGGAGATTATGTATATAACGCGACGAAAGACACAAAAGAGCGTATCGGCAAGATACTCAAGATGCATGCAAATAAACAGGAGATAATAGACCAGGGGCAAGCCGGAGACATCATAGCAGTAGTTGGGATCAAAAACACGACCACAGGACATACGGTATGCGACGAAGACCATCCTATAATCCTGGAGTCGATACATTTCCCGGAGCCTGTAATATCTATGGCGATCGAACCCAAGACCAAGGCCGATCAGGAGAGGCTTGGCATGGCGATGAATAAACTGGCTGAAGAAGACCCGACGTTTAAGGTGTCATATAATAAAGAAACGGGCCAGACGATAATAAGCGGCATGGGCGAGCTGCACCTTGAGATCATCGTTGACAGGATGCTGAGAGAGTTTAATGTCGGCGCCAATGTTGATAAGCCTCAGGTAGCGTACAAAGAGACCATTACCAGACAGACCAGGGCTGTCGGCAAATTCATTCAGCAGACCGGCGGCAGAGGCCAGTACGGCCACGTAGTTATGGATATCGCGCCGGCTCAGAAAGGCTCAGGTATAGTATTTGAGAGCAAGATCATAGGAGGTGCCATACCAAGAGAATATATCCCGTCGGTGAAAGAAGGCGTCATCGAAGCTGCGCAGAACGGATACCTTGCAGGATATCCTGTCACAGACGTTGATGCAAAATTAGTGGACGGGTCGTTCCATGAGGTTGACTCTTCCGACATCGCATTCCAGATGGCGGCCTCGATAGCGTTTAATGAAGGATTAAAAAATGGCGGCTCGATACTATTGGAGCCTATCATGAATTTAGAGGTCATAACGCCGGATAATTACATGGGCGAAGTCGTCGGAGATTTAAGTTCGAGACGCGTTAAGATAGAATCGATAACAGACAGAGGCAACCTCAAGGTAATAAAGGGATTTGCGCCGTTGAGCGAAATGTTCGGTTACGCTACTACAGTCAGGAGCCTTACGCAGGGCAGGGCATCGCATACAATGGAGCCTTCCTTTTATCAGGAGGTTCCTAAAAATATAGCGGAAAAAATAATAGAATTGAGCGGACGTATAAAAACGAAAAAATAAGATAAAATCGGAGGTTCTTATGGCAAAGGAAACGTTTGTTAGGTCTAAGCCGCACGTAAATGTCGGTACCATCGGGCACATAGATCACGGTAAGACTACCTTGACCGCTGCGATCCTTGCAGCGTTGGCCAAGAAGGGCAAGGCCGTAGTGAAGTCATACGCAGATATCGCTAAGGGCGGCACCGTAAGAGATGAGACCAAGACCGTTACGATCGCAGTAGCGCACGTAGAGTACGAGACCGAAAAACGCCATTATGCTCACATAGACTGCCCGGGGCACGCCGATTACATCAAGAACATGATAACAGGAGCTGCGCAGATGGACGGGGCGATCCTCGTAGTATCGGCAGTTGACGGTCCTATGCCGCAGACAAGAGAGCACATACTTTTAGCAAGACAGGTCAACGTCCCTTCCATAGTGGTCTACTTAAATAAAGTGGACTTAGTTGAGGACAAGGAACTCGTGGACCTTGTAGAGCTCGAGGTGAGAGAGCTCTTGACGAAGTACAGCTTCCCCGGGGATAAGACGCCTGTGATCAAAGGCAGCGCATTGAAGGCCATGGCAAACCCGGATAACCCTGAGGATGCCAAGAGCATATTTGAGCTCATGGACGCCGTAGATACATTCATACCGACACCCAAAAGAGACATAGACAAACCTTTCCTTATGCCCATAGAAGACGTATTCTCGATCACCGGCAGGGGAACAGTGGGAACAGGCAGGGTGGAAAGAGGCCAGATAAAGGTCGGAGAAGAAATAGAGATAGTTGGTATAAAGGCCACCAAGAAGAGCGTAGTTACCGGCGTTGAGATGTTCAGGAAGCTTCTTGATTCAGGCCAAGCCGGAGATAACATAGGGGTCCTTTTAAGGGGAGTTGAGAAGACTGACCTTGAGAGAGGCCAGGTCCTTGCTAAGCCGGGATCGATCACCCCTCACACCAAGTTCAAGGCAGAGGTATATATATTAAGTAAAGAGGAAGGCGGGCGCCACACCCCGTTCTTTAACGGGTACCGTCCGCAGTTCTACTTCCGGACCACAGACGTGACCGGTGTAGTGACGCTGCCCAAAGATGTCGAGATGGTGATGCCTGGAGATAGCGTGAATTTTGAAGTCGTTTTAATAACCCCTATAGCCATGGAGAAGCAACTCAGGTTCGCCATACGTGAAGGCGGACACACCGTAGGCGCAGGGGTAGTAACCGAGGTCATAGAGTAAAAAATGGTACAAGAGCTTATCTTATTCGAGTGTACGCAGTGCAAGAACAGGAACTATTCCTCGACGAAGAACAAGAAGAAAAATCCGGACAAGCTCGAATTGAATAAATTCTGCAAAACCTGCAAAAAGCATACAAAGCATAAGGAGATCAAGTAAAATAAAAGCCTATTTAAGGGCGTATGTTAACATAAAGTGTAGTGCAGTGTGGTGTAAGCCAACACTCCCTTAGTCCTGCCGGGTCAGAGTCAGGAGCGAAATTATAGGGAGGCCAGTAGCTCTAACGGTAGAGCAGCGGTCTCCAAAACCGTGTGTTGGGGGTTCGAATCCCTCCTGGCCTGCCAGATTTAAGCAGTAAATTTGGTCCACCGGACGCGGAACAAATAAATCCCGATTATGAGACGGGAGCAAAGGTTTGCTAAAGCCTGGAAGTTTTAGAAGGTCATAGACCCGGGCAAGATGGGATTTTGACTCTAAAAACCGAATATAAGGATATAATGCAGACAAATGGCAAATAAGGTTGGGATTTTCTTTAAGGATATAAAGCTTGAGATGGCCAAGGTTTCCTGGCCAACGAAAGACGAACTGGTTGCTTCAACAGCGATAGTTCTCGTGTCTCTTGCCATTCTTTCGGCATTTATAGGCGTATGCGATATTTTGCTGTCAACGGCCATTAATATCATTATGGCGAGGCTCTAGATAGACGATGGCTAAACACTGGTACGTAATACACACACAGACAGGGTACGAAGACAGGGTAAAGACCCTTTTGGATAGCAAGGTCGCTGCCGGTTTGGCAAAAGACGCCATCGCGCAGATCCTGGTCCCGACTGAACAGGTATCGGAGGTAAAGGCAGGCAAGAAGAGGATATCTCAGCGTAAATTTTTCCCGGGTTACCTGCTCGTCGAGATGGAGTTGACCGATGAGACGTGGTATATGATAAAGAGCATCCCGGGAGTGACTGGTTTTGTGGGCGCAGGCGCAAGGCCGCTTCCCTTAAGGGAAGATGAGATAAATATGATTTTAAAGCAAGCCAAAGAGGCAAAAGAGAAGCCGACGCCGAAGGTCATGTTTGAAAAAGGCGAAAACGTAAGGGTGACGGACGGCCCGTTCACAAATTTCAACGGTCAGATAGATGAGACGAATCTCACGAAGGGCAAGATCAAGGTTATGATATCTATTTTCGGAAGAGCGACGCCAGTAGAGTTAGAGACATGGCAGGTGGAGAAGGTATAAGAGATGGCTAAGAAAGTTAAAGCGGTAATAAAATTATATTGTTCTGCAGGCACCGCCAATCCGGCGCCCCCGGTCGGGCCAGCGCTTGGTCAGCACGGTTTGAACATCATGGAATTCTGTAAAACTTTCAATGAAAGGACCAAGGGGCAGGAGGGCTTGACTCTTCCTGTGGTCATAACCGCATACGAGGATAGGACATTTACCTTTATTATAAAGAGTCCGCCTTGCTCAGTCCTTTTGAAGCGCGCTTGCGGTGTAGCCAAGGCAAGCGGTGTCCCCAATAAGGAGAAGGTCGGCAAGGTGACATTAGAGCAGGTAAGAGAGATCGCGAGATTGAAAGCGAAAGATTTGAATACAACCGATTTAGATGCTGCCGTAAACATCATAAAAGGCACGGCAAGAAGTATGGGCATAGACATAGAGGGATAAGCAATGGCGAAGATTTCCAAAAGGACAAAGGCAATAGAGGGCTTATTCGACAAGACAAAGACATACAGCCTTAAGGATGCCATCGCCATATTGAAGAAGATACCCAAGTTGAAATTTGACGAGACCGTTGAGGTAGCGGCTAAGCTGAGCGTCGATCCAAAACAGGCTCAGAGCGCTTCGATACGAGGCACAGTTGGTTTGCCGCACGGTACAGGCAGGAAGGTAAGGGTAGTGGTTTTCTGTAAGGGCGAAGAAGAGAAAAAGGCAAGGGCCGCAGGTGCGGATTTCGTCGGCGCAGATGACATCATCGCCAAGATCCAGGGCGGTTGGTCTGATTTTGACGTTGCCATAGCAACGCCCGATATGATGAAAGATATAGCGAGGCTAGGAAAGATACTGGGGCCAAGAGGATTGATGCCGAATCCGAAATCAGGGACAGTTACCCAGGACACGGCCAAGACCGTAAAAGAGGTGAAGGCAGGCAAGATAGAATTTAAGATGGATAAGCAAGCCGGGATCCATGCGCCCGCAGGAAAAGTATCTTTTACTGAGGGCGCTTTATACGATAACGCGATCTTGCTTATAGATGCGATAATGGGTGCAAACCCGCAAGGGCCGAGAGGGCAGCACGTCAAGTCTTTATACTTATCTACTACGATGGGGCCCGGCGTGAGGCTGGACCTGGCTGAATTTAGGAAATAAGGTATGGCGACAAAAGAGAAATTAGCAAGGCGTTGTAAAGAGCGGATGGTCGAGGAGCTGTTAGCCCGGTTTAATGATCACCCCAACTTTGTGATAACCAGTTACATGGGCTCGAGCGTATCGGATCTTGAGACCTTAAGGCGCAATCTCAGGAAATCTTCTGCGGATTATTTTGTGGTCAAGAACGCCATCCTAAGGATAATATTCAACAGGCTTAAGCTGGAGAGCGAGGCCTCCAAGATAGATGGTGGCATGGGGATATTGTTAAGCGGCGAAGACGTAATTTCTACCTGCAAGGCGTTGGTAACATTTGCTAATGCCCACGAAAAATTTAAGATAAAAGGAGCCATAATAGACGGGAAGAGCGTTCCGACTGATAGGGTGAAGCAATTGGCCGCCATTCCGTCGAAAAATGTCTTGTTGTCGCTGGTAGTGGGCGGTATAAAGTCGCCGATAACAGGATTTGTAAATACATTGGGCGGTATTTTAAGGAAGTTTGTATGCGTGGTAGACGCAGTGAAATCAAGTAAACAAAAGAAAGAGGTTGCTTAATGTTTCGCCAAGGTTGCGGGATGTTTCATAAGGTTACGTAACTTTAATTAACCATAATTAACATTCCCGACCGTAAGTGACCTACGAGAAAGAAGGAGAGGTAGAAGATGGAAACAAAAGAACAGAAAGTGGAGCTGACAGACAAGATGAAGAGCGTGATGGACACCATCGAGAAGATGACCGTGATGGAATTAGCAGATCTC
>Ga0315284_10010158_pt1 | contig 13408 bp, 12 predicted proteins | sample YL17G09_16_MG_FD_203696 | JGI IMG/M metagenome (GOLD analysis project Ga0315284, IMG submission 203696) | Sediment microbial communities from Yellowstone Lake, YNP, Wyoming, USA - YL17G09_16 | ecosystem: Environmental > Aquatic > Freshwater > Lake > Sediment | place: USA: Wyoming | collected...
GTCCTTGCTAATAGGGTTGGGGTCTTGAACCTGCTTCCCCCGATAACTTAGCAGAAAGGAACTGATTTGTCCCGCAAAAACTGATGTCGTCCTATTTCGCGCTTTTTAATAGCACCTGAGTAGTTACGAAAAATGCCTGAAATGCCACTATCCTCAGCCTGCTTTATATCCCACTCGTAATCCCCCAACGAGCGACGGCGTCGGTCTGTATCCGGAGAGGATGGGCCATGTCACGCAACGACCAGGTGAAACGCCAGTGGTTTTTGATCGGGAAGCTTGCGGGCTCGCGCGGCGCGACGCTGGAGGAGCTTCTCGCCTCGCTGCCCCCGGATCACAAATGCCATGCCCGCACGGTGCGCCGCGATCTGGAGGCGCTGGAGGCCTATTTCCCGCTATACCCGGAGCGCGTTGACGGCCATGCCCGCTGGCGGTTCGTGGAAGGGTTCAAGGCGCCGGCGCTCGCGTTTTCCCCGACGGAGTTGATGTCGCTGATTTTCAGCCGCGACCTGATGAAGCCGCTGGCTGGCACGCACATGAAGGAATCGCTGGACGCGGCGCTGAACAAGGTCACGGCGGCGCTGCCGCAGGAGGCGCTGGCCTATGTCCGCCGGATGCGGGGCTGGCTGTCGGTGGGGATGGGCCCGCACAAGTCCTACAAGGAGCACCGGCAGACGATCGAGCAGCTCTCCCGCGCGATCGAGCTGAAGCGCACGGTGCACATGCGCTACTTCTCGGCCTCGCGAAACGCGACCAGCCGCCGCGAGGTCGACCCGTACCGTCTCTGGTATGCCGCGGGCGCGCTGTATTTGATCGGCTACTGCCACACGCGCCGCGAGGCGCGGATGTTCGCGGTGGATCGCGTACGCGCCTTGGCGATCACGAATCGCCCCTGCCAGCTCCCCCTCGGCTTTGACCTGGAAGCGTATGTGCAGGACGCGCTGGTGGTGATGCGCGGCCGCCCGGTGGACGTGGAACTTGTCTTCGACCGCAAGACCGCCGCCTGGGTCAAGGACCGCGAATGGCACCCCAGCCAGAACCTCGAGCCGATGAAAGGCGGCGGCCTGCGAATGTGCCTGCGTGTCGCCGACACCCCGGAGCTGGTCGGCTGGATCCTCAGCTTCGGCTCCGGCGTGCGTGTCGTGAGCCCGGATTTGCTGCGAGACGCGGTCCGGAGCGAAGCGGAAAAGATTTTTCTCGGTCAGTGACCTCATCTGTCACTGTTGAGAATTAGGATGAAATTGCCGGTCGTGTCCCAGGCCGCAGAGGTCTGCGGCACCCCTGGGACCGACGGAGCCGGAGGCTATATGCCGACACCACGGATGAGGTTTCCGGATTGTCTTGATATTTGGATTTGTTGACAGATGCTGAATGGGAAGGAATGCCAGCCAGGGGCCTGCAACTGCAATCCTGGCTCACCCATTGGTTCAGTTGTGTCACAAATGGTTCGCACACGGTCCCGCACTGCTCAAGCTCCGGGGCGGAGGTCGGATATCTAAGATCGAGAGCGATTACCTCTGGAACAAGAGCAATAAAATGCGGATGTCTCCTCGACTGCGGGATATTGGAGCGATGCGTGTCACCGGATCTCCATGTTTGGTTTCCGGCGGATGAAAAATCCAAGGCACATTTAAGGCAGCAATATTATGAACCAAGACTGGCCCAAAACTAATTATTCGCGATTGACCCGGAATGTCACTCTCCTCTGTTACAAACCAGACGAGCATCCTGCTGGCATGAGAGATGGCGCATCCCGATATGATGAGCACGACTGGTGAATGTTCGGATTAGGCTGAAGATGAATCTGAAGAACGGTACCGATCCCTACATTGTGAACCGGTCCTTTTTGGTCTCAGTGGAGAATATCGCCTAATGACGAGTATCGATTTCAAAAATGCGTTTTGCAGGCTAACCGACGTTAAAGAGCCATTTCCCTGGCAAACAGAACTGTTTCAGCGCTTCATCGACGGCCGTATTCCAGGGGTGTGCAACTTGCCAACTGGATTAGGTAAGACCGCAGTCATTCCGATCTGGTTATTGGGCTTAGCGGTAAATCCAGAAGCTACGCCGCGAAGGCTGGTGTATGTCGTGAATCGTCGCACGGTGGTTGATCAGGCCACGAATGAGGCCAAAAAGCTTCGAGAACGATTGCCGTTGGTGGACGGATTGATGGAACGGTTGACAGCTTTGTGCGCGGAGCCTTGGGACACGCCCTTGTCGATCAGCACTCTTCGCGGTCAGTTCGCGGACGATGGCGAGTGGCGCATGGACCCATCGCGACCAGGTATCATTGTGGGAACCGTGGACATGATCGGGAGCCGGCTCTTGTTCAGCGGCTACGGCGTCGGTTACAAAGCCAGGCCGCTTCATGCCGGCTTTCTCGGACAGGATGTGTTGCTCGTCCACGACGAGGCACATCTGGAGCCAGCGTTCCAGGAGCTGCTCATCGCAATTGAGAAGGAACAACAAAGGTGCAAAGAATACCGGGCCTTTCGGGTAATGGAACTTTCAGCCACTTCGCGAGGGCAAAAAAAGCCATTTGAGCTGACCGAGATAGAAAGAAATCCGCCGGATAAGATACCAGACCCCCCGACCGAATCGGTGCACGTTGTTTGGCGTCGGCTGCAAGCGAAGAAGGCGATCTGCCTGCACAAGAACGCCGACGAGAAAAGGATGGCCGAGCAAATCGCTCACCTCGCTCTGGACAAGTTCAAGGACTCCAAGCTGTCCATCCTTATTTTCCTTCGCAGGGTCGATGATGTCGAAAAATCTGTCGAGATTTTGCGGAGAGCCAACCAACAAGTGCAACAACTCACAGGGACGATGCGTGGTTTGGAACGAGACGCGATGGTTGAGGAAGATGCGATCTTTCGCCGCTTTTTGCCGAAAGCAAGACCGGAAAATGAAACCGTCTACCTCGTCTGCACGTCAGCCGGGGAGGTAGGCGTGAACATCTCCGCCAATCACCTCGTTTGCGACCTTTCCACCTTCGACAGCATGGCCCAACGGTTCGGCCGCGTGAATCGCTTCGGCGACCGGGATGACACTGAGATTCACGTCGTCTTCCCGAAAGAGTTCGACGAGAAAAAAGAATCTGACATACGACGGAAGAGGACGCTGGACTTGTTGCGTCGATTGGACGGCAATGGCAGCCCAAAGGCTCTCGGCGAATTGGACGCCGAGGCACGCCGCGCGGCCTTCGCCCCAACACCGGCGATTCTGCCTGCCACGGACATCCTGTTCGATTCCTGGGCGCTGACCTCCATTTGCGGCAAGCTACCGGGACGTCCGCCAGTAGAGCCCTACCTGCATGGTATCAGCGAATGGGAACCCCCGGAAACACGCATCGCTTGGCGCGAGGAAGTGGAAATCATTGTCGGGGAATTGCTGGAGGCGTACAAACCGGAAGACATGCTCGATAACTACCCGCTCAAGCCCCACGAACTGCTGCGGGATATTTCGAGCCGCGTTTTCGACCGCCTGAAGAAGTTGGGATCGCCGGACGAAACCCCCGTCTGGATCGTGTCGGATGATGACTCAGTGAAAGTGGTTTCGCTGGGTGAACTCATCAAGTTCGACAAAGAGGTGATCAACTACAAGACCGTCGTGCTCCCACCTCGCGCTGGCGGCTTGGAGAAAGGTATGCTCACGGCAGGGTCCTCGACCGCGAATGACGTTGCCGACGAATGGCGGGACGAGATGGGCCAGCAGCGCCGTATCCGCGTCTGGGAGGACGATCCTCAGTTCGACAGAAAGACCAGTGGGATGCGGCTGATTGGTCGGATCCAGTTCCAAGGCGACGGAGAAGACGAGCAAGCACAGGGCCGCTCGTGGCTCTGGTTTGAACGTCCCGGGAAGGCCGACAACGAAGGCTCAAAGTTCGCCCAAGAGCCGATTTTATGGCAAGAGCACACGGACTACGTGGGGAAGAACGCAGCGCAGATAGTCGCAGCACTGAAGCTGCCACAGCAAATCCAGGTTGCCATCAAACTCGCCGCCAAGTTCCACGACCTGGGAAAGAAGCGCGAAGTATGGCAACGCAGCATCGGCAACCCGAATCCCACGAACTGGCTTGCCAAGTTGGGCAGAGACAAGGCCGGGAAGCTCATGAATCCTGTAAAGCTGACCGACTATCGCCACGAGCTAGGCTCATTGGTCGACGCGCAGAGTGAAGCTGAGTTCGAAAAACTGAGCTGCGAATTGAAAGACCTGGTTCTGCATATCATCGCTGCGCACCACGGACGCGGCCGTCCATACTTCCCATTGGACGAAGCATTCGACCCCGACCCAAAGGGCCGAGATTTGGGTGAGATCGTCGCCAACGTGCCGCAGCGGTTTGCTCGACTTCAACGAAAGTACGGCCGCTGGGGCTTGGCATATCTCGAGTCGTTGTTGCGAGCAGCAGACTGGGCCGCCAGTGCGAAACCATCTACATTCGCGGAGGTCAAATCATGAGCATCCGCATCAACGTAGATCCAACGAACCCAGGCCAGTTCTTCGCTTGCTGCGGTCTACTCGAACTTGCCGACCGACTGTGGGATGAGGCGGAGGGATGGTTCACGGGGCGCGAGTTTTGCATCGCGGTAAAGGGCTCACTCTCTGACCTCATCCGCGCGATATCCACTGCAGAACTAGCTCAACTTGACCCGGAAGATAAAACCTCGTCGCCAATTCTGATCGACAAACCATTTCGCGCCCTACGGTTAGACTGGTGGCAGGATGATCGCGCCGGCGGCAGGGAGCTGAAAATATGGGCAGGATCGATGGAAAGCTATGCGATTGCGAGAGCTATGCAACACGCCATGAGATGCGATTCGTTCCTTTCGCCGGGATTACTCGATGTCGGAATGATCGTCCGCGATCCAGAGGACAAGGAGAAGAAGAAAGAGCCATATTACTTCGACTCCCGACGTGGAGCGAACGCACATTCCCGCGACATCGGTTTCTCCCCAAACGATCTACAGATGACGACCATAGCCTTCCCGGCGGTCGAACTCCTCTGCTTGATCGGGCTGCAACGATGCCTACCGGCAAAAACCAAGCGTCCGCGAATATTCGAATACTTCACTTGGGCGATTCCGCTGGCCTCCGCACTGCTGCCGCCTGCAGTCGCTGGAGTACTCACACTACGCGGTTCGTGCGGTTACCGGTTTGAGAACTGGTATCGCACGGGCCAGAAGAAACACAAAACCTTCCGTTCCGCAATTCCCTTTTCCATAGGAGAGTGACTGATGAACGAGTTAGCCAAATTCGACCACTACCTGAGCGACGAGGGCCCCGCGGCCTTGGTCGTTCGCGAACACCTAATGCCGGTAGAAGGAACCGACGGGGTACTGTTCCCTGCCACGTTCGCCGCCGGCGACAACTTTCCCGGTGGGTATAACATCGATGGCGACCCAGCTGGCACGAACGTTTGTCTGATCGACAGCGTCGGTTCACAGGCGAACCGTATCGAGCCGATATTCGCCAAAGACAAATACAAAGCCCTCATTCCTCAGATCGTAGTAAGGGCAGGCGAGAAACAGGTCAATATCCTTGAAGCTGGGCACCGCGCCGGAGACGCCATTGTCCGCTGTTCGGCGCTTCAGAGGGAACTCCAAGACGCTTTCAAAGCGGTTCTAAAAGGCAACGCAGAGCCGATGGCGAAGATCGCCCCGACCTCCCTGGTTTTCGGCGTATGGGACTCCCGAGACACTCAAGCCAAACTGCCGCGCCTCATCGCCTCAACCATCCGCGCGTTCGACGTGCGGAAGCTGACGCGATCAGCCCAGTTCATCCCGGCCGCAGAATTCGTAAATGATAAATTGCTCGACGAGCCTGTGGATAAAGCCATGAAGGACACCTACGCCCAACGTGGGTTCATTCATGTTCCCGCATCGGGATCACACGGCGGCGTCATCCCCACTGGAGGAATTCGCCGCGATGCGACCCTCGGCCTCGCTGCCCTTCGATTGCTGACCGCAGGTTCGGATGAGAAAAAAACCCTCACTCTTCGCCGTTACATCCTCGGCCTCGCACTTACCGCCTTCACTTATAATCCGTCAGGCTACCTGCGGCAAGGATGTTTACTCGTACTCGACCCTAGCAAGGAACGCGAGTTCGTAGAGGTGCAATATACCGGGGAACGCAAACCCGGGACGGTCACGCATGAAGCTGCTCTGAAGTTCGCGATGGAAGCCGCAAAGGCGTTCGGTGTTGGCGTGAGCAAGACGGTAGATTTCGACAGGGAACGCGCTATGAAGGACGTGAAGGGAGAAGGCGACACCAAAACTAAGAGAAAAAGAGATAAGAGGGCAGATGCAACGCCTGACACAGGGGAGAACAAATGATGCCGGACTACCTTTGCCTCAAGGTTTTGTTTCTTCAGCCGTACTACCACGGCCGGACGGACGGTGGCAACCCGGAATGGCCGCCATCACCCTTACGGCTATTTCAAGCCCTCGTCGCAGCAGCGGCGAGACGTTATGGAGAGACGCGATTTCTGGAGCATGCGGCTCCAGCGCTGTACTGGCTTGAGCGGCAGCAAGCCCCATCCGTCATTGCCTGCGTTGGTCAACCGGCAGGCGTGAAGTACCGGTTATACGTGCCGGACAACGTTGCTGATAAGGTGGCCAAGTCCTGGTCCGGCGGCCGGGAAGCTAACATCGCCGATTACCGCACGGAGAAGGACATTCGCCCCTTACACATAAATGGTGATGCGGTTCACTATCTCTTCCCAGTGAGCGACGACGGTTGCCCGTATTTCGACGTTCTCCGCACTGTAGCCCGTTCCATCTCCCATCTCGGCTGGGGGATAGATATGGTTGCTGGGAATGCATCGATCATTTCGGCGGAAGAGTTCGAAAAATTGCCCGGGCAGCTTTGGCATTCAGTGGAAGAAACATCTGCCGATGGTTACCGTGTCCCCATCAGGGGGACTCTTGACGCGCTTATTATGAAGCATAAAGCATTTCTCAACCGCATCGGGCCGGATGGTTTCAATCCAGTTCCGCCGCTTTCACCATTCCGCGTTATGCGCTATTTCCGAGCTACCGAACCCGTTCAGCGATCGTTTGCCTCGTTCACCATCTTGAAGCCGGATGCCAGCGGGTTGAGATCGTTCGACACGACGCGGCGCACGCGCGATGTCGCCGGCATGGTCCGCCACGCAGTTTCCGATGCGGCGCATCGGCATGGTTGGTCCGACGACCAGATCAATGTCTTCGTCCACGGCAAAACGCCGGATGGTCTGCATCCCGCATGCGGCGAAAAAAGCCCGGATCGTTTTCTTTACCTTCCTTTGCCGACGATCAACCACAAAATGGGCCGTGTGGAATCAATTCGCCGCGTCCTGATTGCCGCACCGACTCATTGCCGTCAGCAGATCTCGTGGATCAGGCGCGCTCTGTCAGGAGCGGAGTTGAAATGCGAAAAGAACGACCAAGAGGTGCAAAGGCTCGAGGCTCTGCTCACCATCCTGCCTGGTTCCGATTGGGTTTTGAAGCAATACGTTGGTGCGTCGACGATGTGGTGCACGGTCACGCCCGTGATCTTGTCCGGGCATGACGATCGTGACCCAACAAAGGCGGGCAAGTTGCTCAAAACCGCCTTCGCACAAGCGGGCTACGAGAAGGAACTGATAAATCAGGCCGAAATGGAATGGCGGCGAGTTGGTTTTCGCGCTGGTGTCGATCTGGCATCGCGCTATTTGCCGCCAGAGAATCTGAGCAATCGACCGCAATATCACGTTCTCGTACGGTTCCCACATCCAATCCCGGGACCGCTCGTCGTCGGCAGCGGACGATTTCGGGGTTTCGGCCTGTTCGCGCGGATGGATGACGGTTGACGGATGGCACGCCACTCTCGCAACGGGGAAACCGTTCGTGAACGAATGCCAGGTCGTCCCATTGATCGGCCGCAGGAAGATGAGCAGCTACAGGGAGAGAAAGGCTGAAAATGAGGATCGGCCAAGTTGTAACCTCGGAGGTTTCTGTCAGTGCTAAAATAGTTTGACGAGTATTTTGTCAGAAAAGGGGGCGTAGAGCGCGCCGGTGGTATTGCGTCCAAGCCGTCGGAGCCTATCCGTCATGGGGATGATTGATGAAAACATTCTCTGACCTGTCCGCTGATGAACGCTCAGTCCTTGAGGATTTGCAGCGGAGAGTGAGCGACTTGCCGTATTGCCATTGTCCCTGAGACATGGCTGAACCAGATGGCGTACAATGATCGCGTGTGTTGCATTTCAATTTCCCGAGTAACAATAAGGAAAAACGATGACCCAGCAACTTGTGATCAAGACATCAGACAAAGACTCGCTCAAGGGTCTGGTCGAGTCTGCGTTGGAGAGGGAAAAAAAACTACTCCAGGCATCGATTGAAAAAACCCGGGCTCGATTAACCGAGTTTGAAGGGCGGTTCGGGATGAGCTCGATGGAGTTCGTGAAGAGGCTGAGAGCTGGAGAGCTCCAAGAAAATCCCTCCGTCACCGAATGGCGCATGGAGATCGGCATGCTTCAGCTGCTCGAACGGAAATGCGCCTCCATTGAGGAGTCCAGCATTGTCGATTGAAGAGTACTACCAATCGCAACTGGCCGCTGTTGGACTCTCGCCGTATGTGCAAACATACGACATTGAACTCGATAAACGCGGCCCGAGACTGGGGCTGATCCGCGGCGAAGTTCGGTTTCTGGATGGCTCTTTTCTGTTCTACCGGGAGCTCGTGGACCTCGAATTCGAGCCGGTGCGGGCGATGTACAGCTATCATTACCAAAAGGCCGATTCTGTACTGATTTTCCGTTACGACGACACACCGCATTATGAAGATCTTCCCGGCTTTCCCCATCACAAGCACGCTGGAACGGAAGGCAGTGTGATTCCCGCCAATGCCCCAGACCTGCCGCGCGTGCTGCGTGAAATCGAAAGCCGGTTATAGATCGAGATGCCGTTACTTGCGGCGGCAATGCCCGCGTCGTACTGCGTGGGACTTCCGGCGCTTGGAGCGCATTTTGCAGGAAATAAAAAGACCTCTGCGGAAACATCATACGTTGAAGAGATTTACTGGGGACGCGAGGTGCCGTATACTCTCCTGCAGCGGAGTAAATCTATGAAAGCCATCGAGATGCGGCGCTGGACACGGGAAGAGTACGACCAGATGATCGCCGCGGGCATGTTCGCGCCCGGCGAGCGTTTGGAACTGGTAGACGGAGAAATTCTGCAGATGGCGCCCCAGGGAAGCGTCCACGCCACGGTGATCCAGCTGGCTCATGACGCGCTCCGACTCGCCTTCGGCCCGGCTTTTTCAATACGGTCGCAATTGCCCATTGCGCTCGCCCCAGATTCCGAGCCCGAACCTGATCTGGCCGTCGTAATGGGGGATCCCCTGGATTATTGGCATGCCCACCCGGCCACGGCTCTGCTGCTTGTCGAGGTTTCCGATACGACCTTGGAACATGACCGCCGGCGCAAGGGGAGTCTATATGCGCGGATGGACATCCAGGACTACTGGATCGTCAACCTCATCGACCGCTGCATCGAGGTTTATCGCGAGCCCCACAAAGGGTCCTACCGCTCCTGCCAACGATTCTTCGCCGGCGACACCCTTCCGCCCCTCGCAGCCCCTGAGGCCATGATTTCGGTGGCGGACATTTTCAGACGGGAATAGCCCCTCGGCCAAACATTGCGAATGCAGCAACCGGCTCCCGCCCCCAAGGCGATTGAGGAAAAGGCCGGCGTCCCGCGGCAGGCCGCCGAAGGCGGAAATGGCAACGTACCTGCCCATTACGATTCGCCTGCACCCAATGGTTCTCGCCTGGGCGCGGCGCGAGGCCAGAAAACGCGGGATCGATTGTCAAACGGCCCAAAGGTTCCTCCCGATTTACACAATCAGGCCAATGTCCACCCCATGCTCCGTCTGATGGCTTCTGATGCGCGCCTCCCGATCGCTACGCGCCGGCGCTAGATTGATTATTGTGGTAACATTGTATATAATGTAGTCACATTATGGGGAAAATGCCATGGCGCAATCGGTGGTAGGGGTGCGGGAACTGAAGGCGCAACTCAGCAAGTATTTGCGGCAGGTCAAGGCCGGCAGAAGCTTCATCGTCACCGAGCACGGAAAGGCAGTGGGCAGGCTTGTTCCCACGGCGCAATCCCTGGGGGAAAAACTATCCGCAATGATCGATTCGGGGCGTGCCGATTGGAACGGCAGGCGCCCTGAGCCGCTGAAGCCTGTTGCCAGGGCCAAGCGAGGTCATTCGCTTGCTGAAATGCTGCTTGAGGATCGGCGATGATCCTCTATCTGGATGCCAGCGCACTGGTCAAGAGATATGTCCTCGAAGCCGGAACGGCAGGGGTGGAAACCTTGCTCGCGACCGCGGATGTGGCCGGGACCTCACTCATCAGCCGCGCAGAGGTTTCTGCCGCAATTTGCAAGGCGGCGCGCATGGGAATTGTGGATCGCCGCAAAGCTCTGGCTGCCGTGAAGCTTTTTCGCGTTCACTGGCCTGACCTCTTCCGGCTCAGGGTCGACGCGATTGTGGTGGAAAGCGCCGACCTGTTATCGTGGGAGCATCGGCTGCGCGGCTACGACGCCGTGCATCTGGCCTGCGCCCTCCTCTGGCAAGACTCACTGGCCGAGCCCGTGACGATGGCAACGTTCGATCGAGGCCTGTGGGCCGCGGCGCGCCAGGCAGGTCTGCGTGTTTGGCCAGCCTCCCTCGAGTAACCACTGTGGGAATACCAGCCCATATGGAACTCTTATCATATTGCGAGGCGCACTGGTCGCGCCGTTACGTGAGTTCTCCCCATCCGTTGAGTGCACAGGAACACGATCGATTCATTTCTTCGAGGGACGCGGGCCAAACCAACTCCGGCTGAATAGTGCAATTCAGAGTGAAAAAAGTGCCGATAGGTTTCGTATGCGCATGAGCTACCTGGTCTGTTACGACATCTGCGACGAAAAGAGGCTGCGTATGGTATTCAAGAAAATGCGCGCCTATGGGGATCACCTCCAGTTTTCGGTGTTTGAGTGTCAAATGACGCCGATCGATCTGGCGAAATGCCGGGCAGACCTCAAAGAAATCATCGATCATAAGGAGGATCAGGTGCTGTTCGTAAACCTCGGGCCGGCTGAAGGGCGCGGCGAGCGGGTGATCGCCGCCCTCGGCAAGCCGTATACCGCCATCGACAGCCCCTGTATCGTGGTGTGACGCCATGGAATCCCAGGGAGAACGGGAGGAAAACGGCCGGACCCCTTTGCCTGATTACCTGCCGGCTCGCATGCTCAACGAATTCGCTTATTGCCCGCGGCTGTTCTTCTATGAATGGGTTGACGGCGTGTTTGAGGAGAGCGTCGACACCATCGAGGGCAAGAACCAGCACAGGCATGTGGACGAGAAGGCGACGGGTCTTCCCGCGCCCGAGGATCTGGGAGAGGACACGATCCGCTCGCGGTCGGTCACTCTGTCGAGCGAGCGCCACGGCGTGATCGCGCGCATGGACCTGGTCGAAACGGCAGGCGGCCTGGTTACGCCGGTTGACTACAAGCACGGCACCCCGCGCGAAACCGAACAAGGCCTTGAACTGTGGCCGGCCGACAGAATCCAGCTTGCTGCGCAGGGATTGGTGCTGCGCGATAACGGCTATCGCTGCGAAGAAGGCCTCGTCTATTACTTCAAGACGAAACAGAGAGTGCGTGTCGCCTTCGACGAAGCGTTGATGGCTGAGACCGTGCGCCTCATCGGGGAAGCGCGCGCGGCGGCGGCAGCCGGGCGCATTCCGCCGCCCCTGGAGGATTCGCCCAAATGCCAGGGGTGCTCGCTGGCCGGGATCTGCCTGCCCGATGAAACGATCGGCCTATCGGTTCCCGCGCAACCCGGGGATGGGATCCAGCTCCAGCTGTTCCGCGATAGCGCGCAGGCAGCGGTCCCCGCCTCCGAACCTCTCGCTGTGCGCCGGTTGATCACTCCCAGGGACGATCTCCGGCCGGCATATCTGAACACGCAGGGGATGCGCGTGGGAAAATCCGGAGAGGTGCTTCAGGTGCGGGAGAAGGATGCCCTCAAACAGGAGATCAGGATCGGTGAGATTTCCCAGCTCAGTCTGATGGGCAACGTTCAACTTTCCACGCAGGCGATACAGACGCTTTGCTATGCCGACGTTCCCATCTGCTATTTTTCCCAGGGCGGCTGGTTTTACGGCATCACCACGGGGCTGAATACAAAAAATGTCTTCCTGCGCAAAGCCCAGTACCGCCTTGCGGAGGAGGAATGGTTCGTGCTCGCGCTGGCTCGGAAGCTGGTAGCCGGCAAGATCCGCAACCAGAGAATCATGCTGCAGAGGAATCACATCGAGCCCAGGCCGGTCACGCTCCAGCAGATGAAATCGATGGCGGAAAGGGCGGAAGAAGCGCAGAATATCGGAGAATTGCTGGGCATCGAGGGCAACGGCGCGCGCCTCTACTTCGGCGATTTCGCGGGCATGATCAAGGCGGAGGACGACGCCGACGTTCCCAGGCAGTTCAAGTTCGACTTTTCGCAGAGAAACCGCCGGCCGCCGCGCGACGCCGTGAACGCGCTGTTGTCGTTCGCTTACAGCCTGCTGGCGAAGGATTGCACGATTGCCTGCTACGCCGTGGGCTTTGACCCGATGCTGGGATTTTATCACCAGCCTCGCTTCGGCCGGCCGGCTCTGGCCCTAGATCTCATGGAGCCATTCAGGCCGTTGATCGGAGAATCGGTGGTTCTGAGCGCGATCAACAACCGTATGGTTCGGCCAAAGGATTTCGTAGCGGCGGGACCGGCGGTTTCGCTCACGGCTGCGGGACGGAAGGGGCTGCTCCAGGCCTACGAGCTGCGGATGGACAGCCTGGTGACCCATCCGATTTTCGATTACCGGGTAAGCTACCGGCGGTTGCTGGAGATCCAGGCGCGCTTGCTGGCGCGGTATTTGCAGGGCGAGATCGGCACGTACCCTGTTTTTGTAACCCGCTGATATTCGATGCGAGCGGCGGGGTGTTGAAGTAATTGGCGGGGGCGCTCGCGTCCCGGATTTGTATGGAAAATCAGAGGTTTATGCGAGCCATGGTTAGACTGGCGGCAGATTTCGGCTTCGCTCGCAGGCCGTGCTCGGAACCCAGAAGGCAGATCCTTGACAATTCGAGCCTTACACGAGATGCTGTTTCCGCGATCAATTGATCGCGGCCCCATTGAAGCCGTATTGTATGGCACGATCCTTCGCGGGTTCTCCGGTTTCCGCGATCAATTGATCGCGGCCCCATTGAAGCCGCATGAAATCCACGATATCGAAACATGAAACCAGGTTTCCGCGATCAATTGATCGCGGCCCCATTGAAGCTTGGTGAGCTTTTCCTTATTGGCCTTCAGCGCCCGGTTTCCGCGATCAATTGATCGCGGCCCCATTGAAGCGATCCGGCG
>Ga0315284_10010160_pt1 | contig 13407 bp, 13 predicted proteins | sample YL17G09_16_MG_FD_203696 | JGI IMG/M metagenome (GOLD analysis project Ga0315284, IMG submission 203696) | Sediment microbial communities from Yellowstone Lake, YNP, Wyoming, USA - YL17G09_16 | ecosystem: Environmental > Aquatic > Freshwater > Lake > Sediment | place: USA: Wyoming | collected...
GCTGCCCCCGCAATTTTAGAAGAAGCGCTTTGTATCAGACTGGATCGCGATCTTCCTACATGGGTCGTTTCGTATTATGACCGTCCATTCGGTCAAGGCAGTATTTCATATTCAGATTCAGTGTGGAACATTCTGAAAAGTGCGATGAATGAGCTCGCGATTCCACGAATTTCTAAAGCTAACGTTCCGGATGCCCCGTCTGCTACTCGTACATTTGCCCCGGAAAGTATATCGCCTCAATCGCCACGAAACTATCCTGAGCCTGTAGCGTCTCGAAATTTAGTTGAAGAAAAACCGAGAAGACGTATACAGTCCACTGACCCGGACCCCGATTTACCTAAAGGATTTGAAGACTTCGGAAAAGGATCTAAAAGTAAGAAGTTTCAAAGACGAGACTGAATCAGGCTTAGTGTTCGGACGGAGATTTAGTGGAAAGAATTTTAAGGTCAGTTATCCAAGTTGGCGGCCAACCCGAGGCTGATGACTGTTATCAAAACTGGGTCCGTCTTCAGGAACATGAACTTGGCTTTCCAACTGAGGAAGACCATGAAATACACATTTATCTCCGTACTTTTTACGGTCAGATGTCTGCACCGCCAGACTTCTCACTTGTTAGAGAATACTTTGAGAAGAAAGATAAAATTGAAGTAACGGCTCGTTTAGAAGAGGTTAAGAAAGCCCAGCCGTATATCAGGACGAATTTTCTCTCCATCGTTAAGTCACAACTTGAAGATCAGTTAACGAAAGAGTTCATACTAAGTTGTCGAGATGCTTCAGCCATCGCTGAACACGGCAGAAATCTTGATAAGCCGATAAACGGAAAAAAGGTTCTTCGTGGAGTACCTGATGCCATTTCATATATGGCTGAAAGGATGGCACATCTCTATCGACTTGAAGTCGGGGAGAAACTTGAAGGTGTTGTTTCTGACGACGCGGATGAGGTTATTGATGAATACGAGAAACAAGTCAAGAATAATACATACGCGGATCGTTTATTGTTCGGTCTCGAGCCTGTTGACTCCGTATGTAAAGGACATAGACCCGGCGAGTACTGGATCCACTGCGCATTTAGCGGCGAACTGAAATGTTTAGCCGGGTCTTCGTCAGTATTTGATCACTCAATTAATCGACGTCGAACGATGAAAGAAATTTTCGATTCTGGTGATAAGCCAATAGTTACTTCTTTGTATAGAGAGGGTGAAAAGTTATCTCTCCTTACTGCTAATGCATCGCATATTGTGGAGAATGGTATTCGTCCAGTATTTGAATTGAAATTAGAATCTGGACGTAGAACTAAAGCGACCGGTAATCATAAATGGTTAACTACGGATGGGTGGAAACAGTTATCTGATCTTAAACCAGGCGATTGGGTTGCAGTTCCAAGAAAAATTGTTGTTAATAATCCATCAACGAAATTTTCAGATGATGAAGTGAGTGTCATCGGTTATCTCTTGGGTGATGGAACTGTTTCCAGTGGTCAAATTCGTTTAACTGCATCAAACATTGAAATAAGACAGGCTTTTATGGAAAGCCTGCGTGAAATGGGACTTTATGAAGGTCCTGCTGATTTCATAAATCCTAATTTTGAAGAAGAAATTCCAGAGAACAGAGCTCCAGGAGTTCGAGTTAGTATTAGTCCAGGTGGTAAATATCATAATCAAATTTCTCCAGTTAGAGTGCTTCTCGATAACTTAAAACTGTATGGGAAGACAGCTTCAACGAAGAAGATTCCAGATGAAATGATGGGTCTTTCGGAACATCAAACGTCTCTACTTCTCGGAGCTCTTTGGTCAACTGATGGATCGATCCATGTTGGTGATCATGTTCGAGAAGATCGTCCATGCGGAGTTAGTTCTAGAAATGATATTAAGTACTACTCGACGTCTGAAGAATTATGTCTCGGCGTTCAGTCTCTCTTATTGAGACTTGGAATAAGATCTACTGTTACAGACTATGAATTTGATTATTTAAAATCTCCATATACTGTATATGTAACTAGAGTAGTTGATTCGTTTTCTAAAAGGCTTTTCTGTGATCTTGTAAGACCGGTTGGGAAAGACTGGAAACTTGATCATGTGATGGGAAGAACTTTAGTTGATGATGATTCTCCGATTCCATCATCTCTCATGGCTGGTTGTACATCTGCCGTGATGTCAAATGGTAGAAAGAGATACGTAAGTCAAATATTAATTCATGGAACTGTTTCGAGACATATCGCGGAAAGATTTCGCGGACAAAATCATGAACTAGATAAAACTCTTGATGGAGACATTGCTTGGGAAAGAGTTGCTTCTGTTATTGCATATGGTAGTGAAATGACATATGATATGGAAGTTCCTGAACACCATTCATTTGTTGTTGATGACATGGTGACGCACAACACAACACTAGCTCTGAACTACACATATAACAATTGTTTTTTGTACGGAAAGAATATTTTCTACACAATTTTGGAGATGAAGTATAAGAACCTCCGAAATCAACTATATGTAATTCATTCATCCCACGGTAAGTTCGTCACAGACTGGTATGAGAAAGATAAAAGAGCCGGAATTCCACTAAGTCACTGTTACGTTGGGCTTGATTTCCAAAAAGTTCGTGATGGTGAGCTCGATGAACTCGGATACCAACGCTTGAAGATTGTTGCACAGGATTTTAAAGCGAACTGTAAAGGTAAGCCATTCATATGGCATCCTCATGATTTGGTTACAGCGGACGACATTCGTCGAAAAGCTGAGATGTTTCATGCGAAGTATGGGTGTGATGGGATAGTTATTGACTATTTGGCTCTCATGAAGCCAAAACAACGAACAAATGACTACGTGACAAGTGTGAATAGTGCGGTACGTGAAGGCCAGATGCTCTGCGCCAATTTCGCTCGCGGTCGCGGTATTCCACTTCTTGCACTTTTCCAGTTAAATCGCCAAGGTAAAGCGAAAGCTGACAAGGAAGACGGTCGTTATGATTTCTCAGCAATTGCATATGCGAATGAAATTGAGAAGGCTGCTGACTATATAACATATACATATTTGAACGACACTCTTCGTAAGGAGGGTAAGTTTTACATGGGTAACCTTAAAAGCCGACATGGTGCGATTTTTGAACGCATGGTAGGTAAGATTCTTTGGCAATCCAAGCGCATGCGTGCTCTCGAGAGCGGACTGCTTGATACACATGCTGACGCTCTCGTTCAAGCAGCTAAACAGATTAAAGCCATCACCCTTACAACTGATGATATGCTTCTCGGAGTTGGTACATGAAAGTAACAGAAAGTAACTTTCATGACTGTTAGGATTTATCCAAGTTCAATTCCCGGTGCAGGTCTTGGCGTATTCACTAGTCATCATGTTTTCGCGGGTGAAGTTATAGAAGAATGCGTTGTGATTCCATTTGATAAAGGGACTCCAGTACCGGAAAACACTGCTCTTTGGGATTATCAGTTAGAATGGATTGATGGAATAGACGCAATTGCCAGTGGAGCAGCTCTTTTTTATAACCATTCCGACATACCAAATGCACAGATGATCAGGGATGTAGAGAATCTACGATTGAAAATAACGGCATTAAAATACATAGCCGAAAACACCGAAATTTTCGTTCGATATAAATGCGACCCCTGGTGGTAGTGTAATTTCTCTCTCTCATGGAGCTCGAGCGTACATCACTCCAAGAGTGGATAAAGAAACGCGCAAATGCGGTTCGACAGGCTTACACGGCCTTCACGTGTTTGAATGAATTCGGACATGGCGAGATGGTGGTTGACGAAAGTACACCATCTCAAATGCCATGCCCATATCATGGAGCGGACAACAAACCGTCAGCAAGATACTATCCAAGATCCGGTGGACGCGGTGATTACGTTCGTTGTTTCAAATGCCGTGAAAATTGGGACTCGATCAACTTATATGCAAAGTTTCGTGGACTCAGGTTCATGGATGCTCTTACTGATTTAGAACGAAGGTTCCGAATCAAAGTTCTTCGGAAACCGGAAGGTCCGGAGATTGTTGAGCCATCTGAACGTAAGTTTGGCTATGTTTCAGATAAATGGAGTGATGTACCGAGAGTTTTAGCAATTTTAGAACGAAAGCTTTCATCCATCCATGATAAATGTGGTATGTCCGATTATGTGAAGTTCTGTCGTCTCATTGATTCGATTCAATATGACTATGACAGAACACAGATATCAACGCCGGACATGGTTCAAGCATTGTCTAGAGCGATGGTTATGATTGATGACATCGCATCTCTTCCGGATAATTTCGGCATTATGGAGCAAAATAGTGACGATTTTCCCAGTTGATTATATAATCGACTTGAGTACTGGCGAAGAACTCAAAATAGCGGAGTTTGATCCCGAACGCATTCCGGAAATGAAAAATCCGGACATCCTTTACGCGTCAACAGATGTATTGAATTTATGTACTAGAATATCTCGAGAAATTCTTGAAGAAGCGAAACACGGGTACGACACCCGACTAAAGCCACTACTTCGTACACCACCTATCGGGGCTTTACTGAAGGCACCAATGCCATTCTGTGCTGAACGCTGGTCGTGCTCGATGTATAGCAAGATGGAGTGTTCTGTTAGGAATATTTCAAAATGCGGTGGCGCATTTCCGGAATGTTGGGAAGCCGAAGCTGATAAACTCGTAAGACTCCCCGTTGACATTCTCGATGCATCACGTGCTTTAAGAACAGCTGTTATTCATTCCTGGCGTCAAGGAATGTACGCCATGATCGTTTCAGAGCTTTAACGGAACTTATGATAAAGTGCGTTATTTGGAAAAACGTAATTATATTTAGATAAATAGTCAAAGTGCATTATTGAATGGGGTAAATAGAGCTGAATAAACCTCCTTTCACTCATTTGAGTGGAAGGTGTCTATGTCAAACTGGATTGTCGATGCATTGAAGACAGTAATGCCTTACTAGATCTTTTTTATATGCTTTGAACGTGAATTTTCTCCGGATAGCTGCTCGTATATCTGCGATCCCGCTTGAGTCTGGGATCAGACATAAAGATAAGACTTTTAAATTCAGCTTGTCTGAATTTAAAAGTCTTAGTTCCTCACTTGAAATGAATGAGTATTCTGACGAAAGACTTCAGAAACTTGGAGAAGGATCGTCCAGAATTTGTTATGCTATGACTGGATCTAAAGTACTGAAGATAGCTAAATCATTCCGTGGGGTTGGGGTTAGTGACGCAGGAATTGCTCAAAATCAAGCAGAAGTTGATATTTACACTAACCCGAAAACAAAATCAGTTTGCACTAAAATATTTGACTATGACCCTGAATTCAGGTGGGTTATGTCAGAAATCGTTAGACCCATCATTGATTCTCTTGAGTTTAAATCAAGAATGGGTGTCGATATCTATAATTTTTCTTATCTTTCGCAGTTAATTATTGAAGATAATATGTCTTCCAGTGATGCATATAATAAATTTGTTGACGATTTTTCTTTAAATAGTAGAGAGCCGATTACAGAACAAGATAAGCAGTCGTGTAAAAAAGCCATCTCGATCCTCAATAACTTAAAAGACTCTAATTTAAAATATGAAGACTTGACGATAATTGGGCATTGGGGTATATCCGCTTCAGGGAACGTCGTTCTTCTTGATTATGGATTCACAACTGGTGTATATGAAGAATTTTATCGTGAACAGGGAACTGGTACGTAAACTTCACTGATTGATTTGAGTTCTTGATAAATCATCATAAAACTCTTCAAGTAATTTTTTAGCACGGGGTGATAGAACCTTTGGTAAAGCTACCGTTACATGTGCCACAATATCTCCGCGCGTTTTATTTATCGCGCTTTCCACTCCATGACCGATCACTCTAATCTCATCTCCTGGTTGTGTTCCTGGTAAGATACTGAGTTCAACATTTGATCCGTTTAGTCCAGTAAACGAAACAGGTCCGCCGAGGATTGCTTGTTTTAACGTGATTTTTACGTTGCAGTGTAAATCCATCCCTTCTCGTCGGAATTGTCCTCCTTCTTTAATTTTAACTTCAACATAAAGATCACCGGGAGGATGCCCTGGAGTGCCCATTCCGGATATTCTTAATTGTTGTCTGTTTCCTATCCCAGCCGGAATTTTTATTCTTATATCTTTTTCATGAGCTCCGGACCCCCGTCCTCCGCATTCTCTACATTGGACTAAAGGAACGGATCCGCGTCCACGACACACGATGCATCTTCTGATTTGAGAAGATGTGCCGTTCGGGCTTATACCTCTTCCATGTCCAGCGCACGCGGCACATGTTGTTGTTCGAGTTCCAGGCTGTCCTCCTGTCCCATTACATACTCTGCATGGTGACGTTAGTCTTTGTCCTTGTACTCGTACTGTTTTTTGGCATCCATCGATTGACTCTTCAATGGTTATGTCAAGATTGACTTCTACGTCTTCCCCTGGCACATCATCGGACGGATCCCAAGTTCCCTGTTTAGGCTGCGTGTTTTGTTCGGTATGATTTCGTTGCTTATGTTTAGACTTGAATATTTCATCCATTACCTGACTGAAGTCATGGCGTCCGAAACCGCGTTCAAATGAACTTTTCAAGTCATAATCTGACTTCTTGGCCTCGTCAGAAAGAATCCTGTAGGCTTCGTTTATTTCCTTGAATTTATTCTCAGCGGATTCATTTCCAGGATTCCTGTCCGGGTGAAATTCAAGGGCCAGTTTTTTATATGCTTTTCTTATGTCGTCTTGAGACGCACTTCTTTCGATACCAAGAACTTCATATAAACTGATCACTCTTGATCCTACATTCCGGTTCCAGTGTAAGGTAGTCCTGATGCAACTTCAAGTTCTAGATGATCGTATTGATGTACAACGTGACTGGTTCAAAAGTTATAACTTTCATCTTGTACAAAATATTGAACAACTAGCAAAACTCGTTGATATATGTATACAGCGTAAAATTTGCTCTCTTGATCTTGAAAGTACTGGTGTTGATAACCGCGTCTATCCTGATGCATACTTTGACGACGGGAAAACTACAAGAAATGGTATCCGGACTGTAGATCGTATTGCCGGTGTCTGCATGTCATTTGACGGTCAAAACGGTTACTATATACCGTTGTCCCATGAACCCGAAGACTCCGGTAATTTACCATGGGATCTTGCATGGGACGAACTAACCAGATTAGTTTTAAACTGCCGGATAGTTTTCCATAATGCGAAATTCGATGCTGAGTTCTTGTATCCGGTAACCGGTAAAGAATACTGGAAAACTGATGAGTATGAAGACACCTTCTTGATGGCGAAGGTCATTTCGCCTTTGAAGGGTAACCCGGCAGGTCTTAAACCTCTCACGAAAATTAATTTTGACGTTGACATGATTGAACTTGAGGACTTGTTCACACCAGAAATGGTGGAACAACTCAAGCGTGAAAAGCGTAACACGAAGAACTTCGCTGTTCTACATCCGAAAGAAGGCTTAGCCTACGGATGTTCTGACGGAATTTTTACATATAAGTTATATCCCCTCCTTCGCGACAGAATGTCGGAAGGAGATATGAAGATTTACACGCTTGAGAAATCTTTCTGCAATGTTATGCGAGAGATGGAGCGTAATCGTGTTCATATAGACGTGGACCGTGCTAGACAGCTTGACACAGAATGCGGTCTTGAACTTGATCGTGTTGGTGATATAATTCGTGAACTAATCGAGTCTCACACAAAACGTTCTGGTAAATGGTTAACTCTCAACGTTGGATCACCAAAACAACTGTCGATAGCGCTCATTACAGACCCTGAGGGTATGCGGTTGAAACCGACCCCGGAAATGATTGCTGAAGCTGGTGGTGAATCAGCGGAGTGGGATAACGACGACGATGATGACGAAATAGAGCCAGATGAGGAGCAAAAGCAGTACTCGCTCAAAGATGAAGCTCTAAAATCGATGGATCGCGCTTATGGAAAGCGATTCATGGTCAAGCGTGAAGGGAAGGAAAAACCCGAGAGTCTATTCGAGTTGATTCTTGAATGGCGACACTACCAAAAAATGAAAGGTTCGTACGTTGAGAAACTGGTACGAGCCGTTGATAAAAATGGTGACGTTCGTCCATCTTTCAACCAAATGGGAACCGACACCGCGCGTTTATCGTGTAAAGCGGACAAAATTGAGAACGGCTATTCAGGTGTCAACTTTCAGGGAATTCCTCGAGACTCAGATGAGGATAAACCTGAGCTATTTAAACAAATTCGTACTTGCATTATTCCTCGTCCCGGATGGGTTCTTGTAAAACTCGACTATGCCGGTGAAGAACTTCGTGTTGTAACAAATCTCTCTGGTGATCCTATTTGGACAGATTCTTTCCTAAACAAGGACGGAGATGTTCATAGTATTACGGCGCGAACTCTTTTCGCTAAATCAGACGTCAACAAGGACGAGCGTAATCGCGGTAAACGATGTAACTTCGCATTCATCTATGGTGGTGGTGCAGGAGCCATCCAGAGAAATATCGGTTGTTCAATGGAAGACGCACAGCGTCACATGAACAACTTGAGAGCAGATGTTCCTGTGTTGATGGGTTATGTTGACCATCAAAAAGAATATGCGAAAAAGTATAAGTATGTTCTAACCGCTTTCGGTCGGAAACTTCCAATACCAACAATAGATCATCAAATTAAGGCTATTCGTAAAAAAGCAGAACGTTGTGCAATTAACTACACGATTCAGAGTACGTCAGCGGATATCATTAAATTCGCCATGTGCTACGTAGACAAGCAATTACGTACACTAGGATGGAAGGATCGATGTCGTTATGTTCTAACGGTCCACGACGAAGTCGTGTTTGAGATTAAACCTGAGTATTTGATGGAGATAGTCCGTAAGCTTGATGAATGGATGACACTTCCATGGAAGCTTCCAAAAGCCCATGGAAGACCATGGGTTGTACCACTTTTGACTGAGCCCGGCATAGATATTAACTGGAAAGCCCGATTCAATTATTTTGAGATGGTGGATGGACTCCCGGCCAATTCGAATGACATTGGCGAAGATGGTAAGTACACGGGTAAACTTAAAAAAGGTCACTACTTCGCAGACGGTCGCATATATCAGGAAGTTCCTGATTGGCTCAAGCCATATATCCGAAGACTCACGTCCGGTGAACAAACTGCGCTTCCGGAGCCTTCCGGAGCCACGAACGCCCCGAGCCCACCACCCCATTCAACCATCCAAGAGATGACTCCGGAACCACAAGAACCGCCACAAGAACTGCAGAAGGAACCAGTGTTCCAAGAATCGCCTAAAGAAATAGTCCCGGAACTATCTGAGGCTACACCTCCGGTATTAACGGATGGGTTCTCTCTGGATATCGACGATATACAATTAGATACTGGAGGCGGTTCATCTTTTTCAGACGTGCCGTCCTTAGAAATCCATAAATCGAGTACCGTGATTCAACCGAAAGTGAGTGAATCACCGGATGAACCGATCTGGAAACGGGATGACGATGTCGGTATTCTTCGTTGGACTTTCCGAGCACCAATGAATGAATATAATATGCGAAGATTGCAGGCAGTATGTATTCTCACTGAAGGCGACATCCCCCTTCGCGTAATTAGTCCGAGCGGCTCTGTTCTCATAACGGATGAAGCAGAAATCAAAGTAGACCCGATGAAGTTTAAAGTGTTGGCTGAAATGTTCGGTCTTGGAAGTTGATTATTCTTTAAGAGCTTCTTCTATAATTTGTTCTTCTATTTCGGCTAAGCTAGTAATTCGCGTTATTGCAGAAACTAAGAGAGCTATGTTATGAAGTGTTATATCTCGAGCTTCTCCTTCTCCCATGTCCGATTGTTCGAGTAGCACCGTTTCTCTTTTCAGTAAATACTGAAGTCCGTCTATCAAACTCGTGTTTGAAAGTCCGGTTGCAATGGATTCGATCCCTGTTTTTTCATTAGTTGAAATTGGCTCAGGCATTAAACACTTTACCGAATGTAGGTTTTAAAATGGAACACGGTATTCTTTCCGGAAAGAAAATTGTTGAAGAGATCGAAGCTGGTCTCATCTCAATTAGTCCATTCGTTCGTAAAAACGTTAATCCAGTATCCGTCGATCTGACTCTTGGAAGAAAAGTGTCAGTATATAAAGCCGTCGTTTCCGGTGACTGGAATGGCGAAATGGCTGGTAAGAATATATACCAGCTCAACAGTTGTATTGATGCAAAAATTGAAAATGACGTCATTGAGCATGAGCTCAAAGATGGTGAAGCGATTTTCTTGAGACCCGGTATCGGGTATCTGATGCATACGGCGGAACGTGTTTGGACTGAATCCTACGTTCCGATTCTCGACGGTAAGTCATCTATTGGGCGTTTGTTCACTCAAGTGCACTTCACTGCCGGATTTGGCGATCCGGGCTTTAATGGTCAATATACTTTAGAAGTTGCAGTATCTCATCCGGTCATTCTTTATGCTGGGATGAGAATTTGCCAAATGCGATTCCACACCATATGTGGTGAGCATATTTCATATCAGGATACTGGTAGTTATAAAGGTGAATTGGCTGAAGGTCCGATTCCATCGCAGTCATATCGGATGTTTCAGAAGTGAATTCTTGAATGTTTGGTCTTGATAGAAAACCTGAGCCGTCGGACAACGCCAAATTTTTCGGCCATGGATATATTGTTCTCGAGGCTAAGGATTTCAAGACACGGCAAGCGTCTCTTGAAATTTGTTTACCACATACACTGCTTCAAGCAATAACCCCATCATTACTCGGGTCCGGATGGGTGGATAAGTTAAAAGTAAAAGAACCGGTAACCGTTTGGATACCACAGTTAACAGCCGATCGAATGAATGCGGCAGCAATCGGCCACGATATACCACACGTTAGAGCCAATATGGCACTGAAGCAATGGACCGATGAGGTCGTGCAAGTCTTTCAAAAAGTTGCTCAGTTCCTTGTTGACCCGTCAGATATAATCCCGTTTTTACCAATGGGTACATATGTTCAACTAAGATTTAGATGTCGGATAGATGATATTCCAAAAGTTCTTGAGGGCGTGGGCGCTACGTCAATTATCGGTATACCGGAATTCCGTTGGGCTTTGGCCTCAGTTCTTGCAGCAGTTTGTCTAGACTTTCAAATCGTCGATTCACATAAAATGAAACTGAATTCATGAACCGTATTTAACTGTCACTTTATACCAACGCTGTTTTGAATTTCTCTCCATCATGGCCGGAGAAAGCTCGCATTTACGGACGCTTCCCATCTTGTCCGCAACTTTTTTGGCAAGTAACGCGCCGAACATCGAATGTCGATGGAATTGGTCATTCCGAGATTGCATAGGATCATAGTATTCTCTACCGATTTCTATGATTTCGACAATCCCATTTTCTACCGGACCTACGTCGTATCCCATTTCCCGTAGTTTCATTTCTGCGTATCTAGTTATTGAACTAGGATCAATAATTGCAGTGAGCGCCTTTAAGGATTTTGGATTCTCGGCAGCTAGCGATAGCTTACCATCTTCATGAGCTTTCATGATAAGTGGTGCTGATATTCCGGGGTGGAGTATCGGTTTTGCTTTTCGTTGTATCCCATCTTCACCGATGTAATCCGGTGGCTGATATATGGCTCCTTCTCGTAGTTGTACTACTGGTTTTCCAGTTTTCTGGTCTATTAGATATAAACTAGGACCGGCGATTCTTTGCCGCTCAAGCTCTTCAAGAAGTTCATCTATAACCTCGGTAAGAAGCGGATCATCAAATCGTTCTTTTAACATCTCAACTAAGTGTTGACTGGCTTCTGATGCCGGTTTCGAAAATTCTAAAACTTCCTTTATATTCTGATCTGTCTCAAATAATTTTCGAAGATGTAGACGAATTCTAGACTTAGAGTCTTCTATTTTCGCTAGCTCACTTGGTTTTCTTTTTGCTAATTCACTCATTTCCATCACCGAACGTGAAATTGCCACCGGGTTCAATTACAACGTCAGCCTGTTCTATCTTGAACCCGGGAAGAACTGCACCATGGGAAAACGGTGTATTAGCCTGACTTGAATTTTGAACGGGCTGACTCGGAGTAGGTGGCTGAGTCATTTGCTGAATAACTGGTTGCTGAATAACTGGTTGCTGAATAACTGGTTGCTGAATAACTGGTTGTTCAGTCGGTATATCAATATCAGTAGGTGAAACCCCATCTGTTGACATCGATATGAATGTTTCCGGATTTGATATTATATTTGAGTTAACAACGATCGGTTCTATGTTATTGATCGTAACGAACTTTTTTGACCTAATACTGGCAAATCTTGGATCTGACTCATCAGCTCTTGGTACATTATCAAAAAGATCTTTTTTCCAACTAGACATCCTTCGGTCGAATGCCATATTATTTGCTGAACTTCTAGAACATTCTCTATTAGCGCATACAAAACAAAAAGCTTTCTGGAACAAGTCTATAGGTCCTTGCCCGACGTCAGACATACACTCTTTCAAGAAATCTGGTTTATTTATCATCCGATTTTCTCATTCATTAGGGTAATCCATGATCATACTATATACTACATTATCTTTAATTTAACATACGATCACACTTTTTACTACATGTTAGTTTGTTTTAGGAGCATATTGAACGTTACTTTTCTTATTGTAAGAAAAACTTTCATATGATATAGTTCGTAACCACGCTGAATGAGATTTACTCTTCAGCAGTGTGGACTTGGGGAGGTTGGCATGCCGGTCAACGGGAACAAGCCCGGGATTGTTAAATCCAGGGTTGTAAAGGTTCATGGTCAACCTCTTAAGAAGAAGCCGGATAGGCTTCCGTGGCCAAGGCTTTCAGAACCTGATGAGAATGGGAAAATTGTTGCACTTGGTGTCGATGTCGTAGCAAAACGACAAGATGTCATCAAGATCGTACACAAATTTTTCAAAGTTGAAAGTGTATCGATGGATGAACTTCTTCAAGAAGTTTATGTCGCTATAATTCACAAAAATTGCACGCGATCTGCCCATGATTCGCGTAAAAGTTCTTTCGGTCATTATATCTATATGGTTGCAAACAATGTTTGCATCAATTTAGTTCATCGTAAACGTCGTCATGATAAAGAATCCGAATCAATCGATGCCCCCTATGGGCATGATGATCAACGCACACTCCTAGACTGTTTCGAAGCTCCCCCACAGCGTGAGAACGACGATCTTACGGAGCATATGGAAGAAGTCGAAAAGAGTATGCGTAAGCGGGGGATGTGGGACCTTGCCCGATATATGAGGGCTGCCAGATCAGGTGCCGAAGCTGATGTTATACGTGAGGCGTTATCTTGGGGAGGTCGTAAAATATCGAGCAAGACAATTCGAGATATACGATCCCAGATCCAGACCATCATTCATAATGAATATGCGACCTTGACTTGATTTCGTAAGTGTGCTTCTCTGTACAGTAG
>Ga0315284_10010161_pt1 | contig 13407 bp, 13 predicted proteins | sample YL17G09_16_MG_FD_203696 | JGI IMG/M metagenome (GOLD analysis project Ga0315284, IMG submission 203696) | Sediment microbial communities from Yellowstone Lake, YNP, Wyoming, USA - YL17G09_16 | ecosystem: Environmental > Aquatic > Freshwater > Lake > Sediment | place: USA: Wyoming | collected...
TCCGCTGATGCCGACCGGGATCGGCTCCATGGCGTTCGACGGCGAGGGAGTGCTCTCTCACACGAAGACCGTGATCGAGAACGGCATCCTCAAGATGTATTTCTATGACTCCCGGACCGCCCGCAAGTACGGCGAGACGCCGACGGGAAACGCGAGCCGCGGATTCTCCGGGCTGCCGTCCGTCGGGCCGACGAACTTCTACCTCAAGCCGACGAACACCGACCCCGCGGAGATCATCCGCGGAATCAAGAACGGCCTCTACGTGACGGAGACTATGGGCCACGGGGTCAACGCGGTGACAGGCGATTTCTCCGTCGGCGCGTGCGGGATGTGGATTCGCGACGGCGAGCTCGCATTCCCGGTCCAGGAGGTCACCATCGCCGGGAACATGCTCGATATGATGCGCAACATCGAGCAGATAGGCAACGATGCAAGGTTCATGTCGAACGTCGTCAGCCCTACTTTCAAGATCTCGGAGATGACGATTAGCGGGAAGTAGGGCCTCCATTTGGAGAAACGGCGACCAGAGAAATATGTATCCGGGGTCACGCTGAGGGCGATTCTCGTCGCGCTCCTCATCATCCCGTTCAACAACTACTGGATCTTCCTCACCGAGATCGTCCGATACGCCGGCCATCCCACCACGATCTCGCTCTTCTACAACGCCATCTTCGTGCTCCTCCTGCTCGTTATGATGAACTCCATCCTGCGACGCCTCGCGCCGAAATGGGTCTTCTCACAGGGCGAGCTGATCACCGTCTACATCATGGTGAACATCGCCTCCGCGCTTGCCGGGCATGACATGATTCAGGTGCTGGTCCCGGAGATCTCGCATCCGTTCCGATTCGCCACGCCGGAGAACAAATGGGGCAGCATGTTCCTGGACTACATCCCGAAGTGGCTCTCGGTGCGGGATAAGGACGTGCTGAACGGCTTTTACCAGGGCGCGAGCACTCTCTACAGGGCGGAGGTCGTCCGCGCGTGGCTCACTCCCGTGCTGATGTGGTCTCTGTTCATCATGGTCCTCCTCTTCACCATGCTCTGCATGACGGTGCTCCTCCGCAAGCAGTGGACCGAGCGCGAGAAGCTCACCTATCCGCTCGTCCATCTCCCGCTCGAGCTCTCCGCGGAGAAGACCAGCTTCTTCAAGAATCGGCTCCTCTGGGCGGGAATCGCGATCGCCGTGTCCATTGACCTCATCCAGGGCCTCCACGTTCTCTATCCGTCCGTGCCGGGGCTGATGATCAAGGAGATCAACCTGGCCCAGTATCCGCTCAGCCCGCCGTGGAACGCAATCGGCAACTGCCCGATCTCGTTCTATCCATTCGCGATCGGGCTCGGAAGCCTCCTGCCGCTCGATCTCCTCTTCTCGTCCTGGTTCTTCTTCATCTTCTGGAAGGCCGAGCTGGTCACCGCGGCGTCGCTCGGCTGGAACCAGATCCCCAGATTCCCATACATCAACGAGCAGGCGTTCGGAGCATACATGGGCATCTGCCTGTTCGCGCTCTGGGCGAGCCGAAGACACTTGAGGAACGTGCTGAATAACCTGCTGACCGGCCAGGGCGAGATGGACGATGCGGACGAGCCGCTCAGGTATCGGACCGCCGCGTTCGGAGCGCTCATCGGCGGGCTCCTGCTCATGATCTTCGTCCGCGCGATGGGGATGTCATGGTGGCTGATAGTGGTCTTCTTCGCGATCTACTTCGCCATGTCCGTGGCGGTCACCCGAATGCGCGCCGAGCTGGGCCCGCCCGCGCACGATCTGCACGCCGCGGGGCCGGAAGCGATCATCCCGGCGGTGATCGGCCCGCTCAAGCTCGGGGCGCCGAACCTCGTGGTCCTCTCGATGATGTTCTGGTTCAACCGCGCCTATCGCGCGCACCCAATGCCGTTCCAGCTCGAGGGATTCAAGATGGCCGAGCGGACCGGGATGAGCTACCGAAGACTCTTCTACGCCATCCTGATCGCGGCGGTCGCGGGGACGATTGCGAGCTTCTGGACGGAGCTGCACGTCTACTACCAGGTCGGTGCGGCCTCGAAGGTCGCGCCTCCGACCGTGCCGCTGATCTTCGGGGGCGAGCCGTTCAACCGCCTGGACGGATGGCTTCGGGGGGTGGACGTGCCGACCGAGAATATCCGAATCGCGATACTGATCGGCTTCGCGTTTACGATACTCTTGAACAGCCTGCGGATGCGGTTCTTCTGGTTTCCGTTTCACCCGGTGGGCTTCGCGATCTCGAGCAGTTGGAGCATGCATCAGCTTTGGATGTGCATGCTGATCGCGTGGACCATCAAGCTGCTGCTTCTGCGGTATGGCGGGCTGAGGCTCTACCGAACGGCGGTGCCTCTGTTCCTGGGGCTGATCCTCGGCGAATGCGTGATGGGGAGCCTGTGGACCATCATCGGCATCGCCCTCCACATCCAGACCTACGCCTTCTGGCCGTAGGTGCGCCTCACTTCGACGCCGCGATGCCCATCACCAGCCGTGCCGACGCTCCGGAAGCGCCTTCCCGGAAATAGTGTCTAGTTCTCGGTACAGCTTCTCCCGTCTCGGGTCACTCTCTTTGACTGTGCTGAGCGTTGAGCGCTGGGCATACCTGGCTTCCAGCTTCACTATCTGCTCGACCAGCGCGTCTATGCGTTTGTAGGTTTGCTGCACCGACGCCGGTGCCCTCGGGCGGACTTGGCTTGGCGGGATGGCTAGAACAAGAGTCCTGTCTCTCCAGGCAACCACTAAGCATGCTCTCCCACACGCTATCCTGCGCTCCGAGAACCATTCCGGCTTTGGGGAGAAGCCCCTCAGCTTCGCCTTCTCGACTAGCTGCCGCAGAGACCGTGCTTCCCCCGGAGTAATACGGCGGGACATTGAGTGCAGTCGCCCTCCTGTCGTGAGCTGGGTGCCCAGAGACTCAAGCCGCCGTGATTGCAGGTCCACGGTGGAGATGCCGGTCGTGATGCCAGATCGTGCGAGCTGCACGCGCACCACCTCAGGTGTGCGCGGGGGAGGCGTACGCGCCGCGCCCGCCCCAACAGTCGGCATAATCCCGGCCACCAGCATGGCACTCACAGCTGTGACACTTGTCAGAATCCGCATGCGTGCCTCACCTTGTCTGCTGCCCACTCCCATTCCGGATCGGGTTCTTCGTCAATGCCCCAACGACGAGGACACTTCGGGCATTTCCAGGGCCAAGGGAAAGGATGGTACGGCCGTTTCGACTTGTCGAAGCAAGCGTGAATCGCCTCGTGAAGGACTGTCCCCGGATCCGTACTACGATGAGAGCAGTCCAGCTCAATCTCACCACTGCTGATGCACTGGCCCTCATATGGCAGGCTCTTGCAGGTAATGGTGATGCCCGTCAGTCCCGGCTTGATGAATCCCGCGCAACCCACGTCCTCGATGGCTTGTCTGCACCTGGAATTGGCGAACATTCGCCAGTTGATCTCTGTGATCCATTCATCCAGGTGCGGACAGCGCGTGGCGCAGTCCCCGCGTACTCCGTACAGTCCCGATGGATCCACGTACAGAGTCGGCCTGCTGGCACAGTACGTATGAGCCGACCTCGAATGCATGCGAACAGCATCCCTCTGGGTAAAGCGGCCGGTCTGGGCCGGGTCGTAGAACCGGACGCCAAGTTGAAGGAGCGGGAAGTTCTCATCCTGGACGGGGAAGTAGTACCCGAGCTGGCCCACGAACTGGTAGGGCTGGACGGTCGAGCCGCCCTGAGACGCTCCGCCCCATGCGTCATACCCATACGTATCCGTCACTGCCCCGGACGAGTTTGTCAGCAGGCGCGTGCTCCCGAGCGCGTCGAAGTGGTAGGGGCGACAAACCGTCCACACGTCCTTCGTCCTCCACCTCATCTCAGCTAGCCATAAACGTGTACCAGCCACTCGTCAGCAGTGTGAACGAACGCCCAGAATGCAGTCAATACAGCTAGCAAGACGAGCAGCGACATATAGCCAGCGCGCGCTGTCCCACCGCTGCCCGACGTCCACCACCCGCTGCCAAAGCCAGCAATGAGAGTCCAGGCCAGTCCAGACCAGGCACCTGCTCGCAAGAAATGCAGAGCTGCTCCGTGGCCCGCCACATTGCAGGGATTGAAGTGCCCCGCCATCGTGACAACAGCCAGGGAAGCAACCAGCAACATCGTACCACGAAGCCGTTGGGTCGCGCGAAATGTCACTTGTCCGAGCGATCCTGCGACATATGCAGCGCAGCCAACGCAGGCTAGAGCCGCTATCGCGTCCACAGGTGTGCATGTGTCCGCACCCACACCAGCGCTAGTTCTCGCTATCTCCAGCCCCACGCGTGAGATAGCGTAAGCGAAAGGTACGACCAGCATCGCCCCGCATGCCCGAGTTGCCCGGCCAATCTTGTTGAGCCGAGTCATTGCAGCGGCTCCTAATTGTTCAGGTTTCCGCAATGTGTGATCCATAGGTCTCCCTTGTGCCCAAATCCGCCGCAGGTGTGCTGAAGCTCATGCAGTATGGTGCAGAAATCGTCTCTGTGCCGGCGGTCATGGTATATCGTCATAGATCCGACAGGTCGCCGTCCAGCTGGCCAAGACATTCCAGCCACCGACGGCCACCACTCACACTTGTCGTTGCATTTGATCACGATCACAGGCGGACACTTGAGGTCCCATGCATCCATCACTTCTACAATGTACCTGTATGCCCGCCGGATATTGTAATCGAGCGACGGCTGGTAGGCTTTGCACGACGGAGCAGGGACCAACTCAGGAATGACGCGCGGCTCCTTCCCGCTCGGGTCGTTCCGCGCTATTGGGTTACCGCCAACGTACCCGTACACACTCTCCCTATCTCTGCTTATCGGATCCACCTGCGTAAAGCGGCCGGTCTGCGCCGGGTCGTAGAACCGGACGCCAAGTTGAAGGAGCGGGAAGTTCTCGTCCTGGACCGGGAAGTAGTACCCGAGCTGGCCCACGAACTGATATGGCTGCACGGTCGAGCCGCCCTGAGACACTCCGCCCCATGCGTCATACCCATACGTATCCGTCACCGCGCCGGACGAGTTCGTGAGAAGCCTGGTAGACCCCAGCGCATCGAAGTGATAGTAGTTCGTGTACTGCCCGTCAAGGCGCATGATGAGCGCACCGTTCGGCTCGCGCACATAGTACACCGGCCCGGTCTCCTCGATCACCGCCGGGATGCCCGCGTCTCTGCGTCGTCCCCATTCCGAACTCCGCATTCCGAAATCCGAATTGGAGATGTTTCCATCCGCATCCCAGGTCATGGAGCACAAGGTAATCAGCGCAGCCCGGGTGTTCACGCCGAGAGTATACGCCGGGGAGGCATATGATTCCTGCTTGCGTGGGGAGAGGTGGAAGAATGGGGGTGTGGGAGTATGGGAGTGTGGGGGCCGGAGCAGCCGGCGTGCTGTCCCCAAATATCTATGTGAATCGGCGGGGGATGTGTGGAAAAATCCACCTAGCGAAGAATTGCTGGACGAACGCTTGAGGAGTACTCCGCGGTATCGGCCAGACCAATCTTGAGGAGGGAGTCAGAGCATATGAAGGCAATCAGAAAGCAGGAAGGCTTCACGCTGATCGAAATCATGATCGTCGTCCTGATCATCGGCATCTTGCTGGCGATCGCGGTTCCGAACTTCGTGAAGGCGAGAGAGACATCGCGGGCGAAAACCTGCATCAGCAACCTGAAGCAGATTGACGCCGCGAAAGAACAGTGGGCGATGGACTTCAAGAAGAACATCACCGATACGCCGACGGAGGCTCAGTTGACCACTGAGGCCGCCGAGTCCGGCCGATACATCAAGAAGTGGCCGTTGTGCCCGTCGGGCGGCGATTACACCGGCATCAACCTGGTGGGCGTCGATCCGGTCTGCAGCTGGGGTGGCGCACACGTCCTGCCGTAGCATGAGTTGACATCCTTCGCGGGCGGTCCGCCGGATCGCCCGCACATCCCAACCTGGGAACAGTCATGCAGCCCTCCGGCCGGGACGATGAGTCTCCTTGGTCTCGGGGGGCTGCTCAGTTCACGCAGTCCAACCGCCGTCATCTCGGCCGACCGCCGAATGGAGGTACCCGTCAATGAGAACGCGCGCCTTGCGGGACATGCGAACCTCAGCCGGTTTCACGCTTCTGGAGCTGGCCATGGCGCTTTTCGTCCTGAGCGTCATCGGGCTCATTTTCGCCAGCACGGTCCCATCCGCCGCGAAGATGAGCCATATGAACGGCCAATACGCTCAAGCAGCCAGCCTGTGCCAGCACAAGATTGACCAGATGCGGGCCGTGGGATTCGGCCGCCTCACCTACACGGAGATGCACGATGCGGGGATCATAGACGGATACCCATCAATCCCACCCTACTCCTTTGCGCAAGTGGATACCGTCAGCACCTATCTGCCGGAGCCCAGCACAAGGATAACCGTGGAGCAAGTGCCGGGCCAGTCGCAGGCGTTGAAAGTGACAGCCTCGGTAAGCTGGAAGACCGCGCGCCATCAGTCACATACCAGCGGCCTGACCGTGACGGCGCTGATAACCAATCTGGTCAGCAATTAGGGGAGGCGGATGCAGGTGCTTGAGAACAGGCGCGGATATACTCTGATCGAAATGCTCACCGTCGCAGGCGTGCTCTGCGTGATCGGCGCGTGCACGATCTCCATGATGATAGGCGCGATGAGCTCGTTCGAAAACACCGCGGTTCAGGCGCAGACCGATACCGACGCCGTTACCGCGATCCAGCACGTCGTAAGCGACTTGCGCGAGGCAAAAAGCTTTCAGCTTCTCTCCAATCCCACGCGACTCCGGCTGATATTCCCCATCACAACTAATGGAGGGTTATATCTCCGCCAGATACCGGACACCGCGAACCCGGCGGAATACTACCTCTCGGATCGGACCGGAAATCCCGCAAACCAGGGCCACTATTTCTGGCGAAGCAGAAGCGGCCAGCTGAGGATTGTGGCAAAGAATATCCAGTCCGTGCAGTTTATTGCGGACAGTGCGGCCGCCACAAGAGCTGTGAAGATCACGATCGTGGCTAGAAACGAGACCAGCGGCGCCGGCAAAGAGACCCGCCTCACCGAACGAGTGGTCTACCTGAGGAACTACTGATGAAAACCGGGCTTCTCCATTGCAGGCGAAACAGGCGCGTCACCGGAAACGTGATGCTGCTAACCATCATGGTAATGCTCCTCCTGACCGTGATGTCCATCGGCATCCTCACCGTCACGTGTAACACGATGTACATGACCGGTCGCCAGCGGACGGCCTCCGAGGCGTTCAACATCGCCGAATCCGGAGCGGAGATGGGCGCGCTGTGGCTGCGGGAGCAACCATTCCCTCCCGCGCAAGTCGCGCCGTTCGATCCCTTCGGCGGAGCGCAGACGCTCGGCAACGGCACGTATACTGTCACCGTGTACCCGGACCAGAGCAACCCAAATCAGTACCTGAAGAGCTACAGAGTGGTAGCCACCGGAACGATCGGCGAGCAGCACAGGCACGTCGAGATCGCATTGCGCCAGTCCTCATTCGGGCGATTCGCCTATTTCACCGACTCGGAGACCTCCATCGTCAGCGGCGGCGCCATCTGGTGGAAGGCGGGGGAGATCTGCGACGGTCCGGCCCACAGCAACAATGCGAATGGCACTAATTTCAACATTAACTATAACGGCTCGACCGCCCCGATCTTCCGCGACGTGTTGACCGCCAGCGGGACGACGATCAACTACAGCCCTTCGCGCCCGACTGACGAGCCTACGTTCCAGAGGATATTCCTCGATGGAAGCAAGGGATTCAAGCTCGGAGTGCCTCGCATCGAGCTTCCGCCCTCCACGACCGCGCAGAAGGATGCCGCGTGGGGCGCGCAGACCGGTCATGCGACCACGAACGGAGTCTATCTCAGGTCCAGCAGCCAGGGCGGCATCTACATCGTGGGCGATGCGACGTTGGATCTCGGAGTTGACGGCACCGGAAACCAGACCATCAAGGTCACACAGGGCTCGAACGTGACGGACATCACTGTCAACCTGTTCGCGAACACGACGACCTCGACCGGCCCCGTGGGTACCGGAAGTTCCACGAGCTGCTCCAGCGTGCCGAACGGCGTGATCTACTGCACGGGAAACGTCACCTCGCTGAAAGGCAGCGTGGCGGACAATCTCGTGCTCGACGGTCAGATAGCCGGGCGCTCCTCATATACGATCGCGACCGACGTCAATGCGAACAAGGACATCACGATCACCGGCAACATCGTCTACAGAACACGTCCGAACAAGACTCTGCCGCGCACCGATTCGGCGAATCTCGCGGCCGGCACTCTCGGCCTGGTGGGTCGAAATGTCAATATATCCACCGTCGCGCCGAACAACCTGGAGATTGACGCAGTCTGCATGGCGGGCGGCCAGAACACCACAGCGGGCAGCTTCTACGCGGAGAGCCACGATTCAAGGTCGGTCGGCACATTGACTGTGCTCGGCGGAGTGATTCAGAAAGCGAGAGGCCCGGTCGGCACGTTCAGCTCGTCCACCGGCCAGATGACCACCGGATACGCGAAGAATTACAGCTACGATCCGCGCCTGGCGACCGATCCGCCGCCGTTCTACCCCACCACCGGCACCTATGAGCGGATGTCCTGGCGCGTGCTGCCATGACGAGCGGCTCACGCGGAGACTGAAGAAGCAAGAGCAGAACGACGATAATCTAACCGATAAGGGCAATACGCAGGACTGGGATCGCGCGCGCATGATTGCCCGGGACAGAACACAGTGAAGTACGGAATCAGAAAACGCAAGATCGGCAGAGCAGGGTTCACCCTCCTGGAGGTCCTTCTCGCCGTGTTCATACTGGCGCTGACGGCGCTCATGGTGTGCGCCGCATTCCCCACTTCCCAAATCTCCCGCATCAAGGCTGCGCACATTTCATACGCCGATAACCTCGCCCGCCAGACGCTCGAGGAGAAGAGGTCCGCGGGATACGAGAGCCTCATAGCGGGCACCACCGAGAACAGCGTGCCGGCGGACCTGCCCGGCGCTCAGATGACCACCACCATCACCCAGTACTCCGCCCATATCAAGAAGATCGAGGTCACCATCGCGTGGTCGGGATACCGCAGGGTCGGCGGCACCGCGAATCTCGTCACGCTCGTCTCCGATCACGGATAGCATCGCCATGAAACACAGATCACTCAACAACCGCGCGGGAATGACGCTCCTGGAGGTTATGATCTCCACGGGGCTGCTCACCATCGTGCTCGTCGGAACTCTCACGCTTCTGACGACCATGATGCAGTTGTGGGCGAAGGGCGTCAGCGGCACGTCCGCGAACTCGATCTCCAGCCTGGCCGCCCGGAAGCTGGTCTTAGAGATAGAGGAAGGCAACTCGGCCTCAATCGACAACGGCAGGCTGACGGTGGTTTTCCCATACCTGAACCCGAGCACGGGCGACTATGATCGGGCGCAGGCCGGGATCACCGCCACGTACTATCTATCCGGAGAGACCGGAAACGAGTCCACCGGCGCCAATCTCTGGAAGTCGGTCGGCGTCTCGAAGACCCGACTCGCGAAGAGCATAGAGAGCCTGTCGTTCACAATCCAGAACGGCAAGCTGGTGCGCTTCACGCTGACGGGAGTGGATCAGGAAGGCGCGGCGATCAGCCCGAAGACCGAACAGGTGAGCGTCAAGCTGCGGAACAGCTAGGGGAACGGCAAGGCAGGTAGTCATGTCCACGTTTCGGATCATAAGAACCTCCAAGAGAGGCAACGCCGTGCTGGCCGGAATCATCGTGATGATGATGGTTTCGATGTTCGGCTTGGCGTACATAACTTTCACGTCCACGAATCTCATGCGGGCCGAGCGAGACGAACGGCGGACCACCGCGTTCTACCTGGCCGAGTCGGGCATGGAGTATGTGATCTCCAAGATGGTTGATGCCCTGACTCTGAATCCGGGCACATTGCCTACAGGCTCATACACGAGCGAGGTCAACACGGTGGTGAATTCCCTCCGCTCCGGCGCGACCGGGACCGGCGTGGCTTCGAGCGCCGGGAGCATGACGGCGACGGTCGTCACCTCCGCCACGTACCGGGGCATCACCGAACGCGTGCGAGTACGCGTGATATTCAAGAACGTGGGCGTATGGAACAACGCCATCTTCGCCGGCATCGGACAGTCCGGCAGGGGCATCAACGGCAACGTGGACATCCGCGGGTCCGTCCACATCCTCGGCGAGGGAGACCCATACTCCGATACGAACGGCAACGGGCACTGGGATCCGGCCGAGCCGTTCACCGACCTGAACGGGAACGGCGTATTCGACCCGGGGATCGGGGAAACCTTCACGGACACGGACGGAAACGGCGTCTGGACATCGGCGGAGCCGTATCAAGATAACAACCTGAACGGCCAATACGATCCTCCCCTCACGGCCACCGAGCTCGCGACCGACATGGGCGGCAACGCGAACATCGGCAACAACTATAACGGCATCCCGGCGGGGCTCAGCAGCAAGATTCCGGTGCTGCCGACGGTTCTCTACAAAGGGGAGAACGTCCAGAGCCTGAACGCCGAGCTTCGAGTGAAACATGGTAAGGTGAATATATCCGGGTCGGCTGTCGTCGGCAGCGCGCAAATCGCCGGCAACGGCGTCAAGGAAACCGTGGACTGCTGCTACGTGACGAACGGGTACGGCGGAACCAAGGGCGCTTCCGGCGTCAATTCCGACAACGGCACGACTCACGGCTATGACCTGGGCGATCGCGTGAAGTTCCCCGGCCTCTTCGACCCGTACAAGGATCCGGCTACCGGCATCGAATACGCCACCTACGAGAACTACCTGGACTCCAATTCCCTCGTGATCACGGAGAGCATCATCAAGAGCGGCACACCGTCCTTCTCCCACTCGGACGGAAGCGGCAACTCGATCGCCTGGGATGACATCACGAAGACGATCACGCTCAGCGGCATCGTGCGGATCGACGGCAACCTCGACATGTCCAGCAAGGGCTCGACGATCTACTTCAGCGGCAGGGGCACCATCTTCTCCAAGGGCACGGTCAAAGTCCATGGCAGCGTGATGCCGAAGACGATGTTCCCGACCACGGACTCGATGGGCTGCGTGGCGAAGTACGACATCGAGTTCGCGACCGGGAGCGGCGAGTCACAGCTCAGCGGCGCGGGCGCCTGGTACGCTCAGAGGAAGATGGTAAGCGCGAAGCAGAACCAGTTCGCCGGGACCTACGTCGCGGACTACTTCGACATGGGCACGAACGTCCCGAGCATATTCCAGGTGCCGACGCTGGCGAGCAACCTCCCGCCGGGGATGCCGGGGCAGCAGGGAGTCTTCAGCGCGCAGGTGGTGAGCTGGCGGCATCTGTGATCGAATCCGCGAAGGCGGTTGCGCGAACCACCGAATCCTGGTATACTCAATCCGGCAGAATCACAAGGCCTTTCTCCGCCATGGGCGGCTGAAGGGTCTTTTGTTTGAACGGGGACGTATTCGGTGTTCGGACGCGCGCTTCGAATCGCATTATTGTTGGTCATCTCGATTGCCGCGGTGCTGGCCGGCGTCGCGGCCTCATTCCTGCGCATGGAAACCATCTACCCGGGTGTGAAGGTCGCCGGCATGGACCTCGGCGGACTGACGAAGGCCGAGGCGGAAAACAAGCTGGCCGCAATCGCGGAGGAGAAGGCCGGGCAGCCCCTCACCATGCGGTGCGATGACAAGACCGTTGCCGCCACACTGGGCCGGATCGGCTGGCGAATGAGCGCGGATGCGTGCGCCGAACAGGCATACGGCTTCGGCAGAGAGGGCAACCTTTTCGAACGGCTGCGCGATGTGATATCAGTCAGGCGCAAAGGTGTGGAGCTGCACGTCTACGTGTTCTCCAGGCGGACGGCGACTGAGTTTCTGCGGACCGCGGCGAAAAGCATCAACCGCCCGCCCACGAACGCTCGCATGACGGTTGACGGCGGCGTCATTTCGGTGATTCCCGAGAAACCGGGCCTGGGGTTGGATATAGAGAAGAGCCTGGACCGGATCGTGAAGGCGATTGACGCGGGAGCAAGGGAGATCAACCTGGTCGCCGCCGCAAGCCCGCCGGAGATCACCGCGGCCGACTTCAAGGGCATAGACGGCGTCGTCGCGTCCTACTCCACCACATACAAGCCCTGGGAGCGGGACAGGACTCACAACCTGAGGATCGCATGTAGCGAGATAACCGGCACTCTCGTGACGCCGAACGAGGTCTTCAGCTACAACAAGGTCGTCGGCCCCAGACTGAAGGAATACGGATATCGCGACGCGCCGATATTCGTCGAGGGCCAGGTGGAGCCCGGCACGGGCGGCGGAGTCTGCCAGGTCTCGACCACGGTCTACAACGCGGCGCTTCTCGCGGACATGAAGATACTGAGGCGGTCTCATCATTCCCGACCGGTCGTCTACGCGCCCGTGGGACGCGACGCCACGGTCGCCTACCCCGCCCTCGACCTGAGATTCCGAAACACGTCCGACACGCCGATATACATCATGGCGTCGGTCGAAAAGCGCACGGTGGACGTGACGATACTGGGACGCAAGGAGGACGGCAAGAAGGTGCAACTCGCGTCGGCCGGTCACCGCGTCTTCGGAGCGCCGGTCACGAGGAAGGTTCAGGACTCGCTCCCGCCCGGAAAGCCGGTGATCGTCCGGAAAGGACTGGCAGGCCACAGGGTATCTACATACAGGATCGTGACGCTGAACGGCCAGGTCGTGAAGAGGGAGCTTCTCTCGGATGACTACTATCGGCCTCAGCCGAGAATCGTGGCGGTGCCGAAGCCGGCGCCGGCGACCGAGCCTCAGCCCGCTCCGCCCGCGTCGCCCTGACCGCGCCGAAATAGTTCGAGCGCGTCTTGACAATAAAGGCCTTCCTGCCTATAATGTATCGGAGTAGCGTAGGGGGAGCGTTCACGACTCACAGTGGCCCGTTCGTGCCGGCGTAGCTCAATGGTAGAGCAACGGTTTTGTAAACCGTAGGTTGCGGGTTCGAGTCCCATCGTCGGCTCCAACACGCGGGGGGATTCCCGAGTGGCCAAAGGGAGCAGACTGTAAATCTGTTGCGGAATGCTTCGGTAGTTCGAATCTACCTCCCCCCACCATACAAACCAGATACGAATGGAAGCCGGAAAACGAGATTCGCCCTGGAGCGTCCGGCTTCCTCTTGTCTGTATGCCCACGTAGCGCAGCGGTAGCGCACCTCTTTGGTAAAGAGGAGGTCATGGGTCCGACTCCCATCGTGGGCTCCAAATATTGTGTGAACCTGAATCATACTCCAAAGAGCGGAGGCATAAGAGATGGGAAAGCAGCGGTTTGAGAGGACGAAGCCGCATGTAAACGTGGGAACGATAGGGCATGTAGACCACGGGAAGACGTCGTTGACATCGGCGATGA
>Ga0315284_10010162_pt1 | contig 13406 bp, 12 predicted proteins | sample YL17G09_16_MG_FD_203696 | JGI IMG/M metagenome (GOLD analysis project Ga0315284, IMG submission 203696) | Sediment microbial communities from Yellowstone Lake, YNP, Wyoming, USA - YL17G09_16 | ecosystem: Environmental > Aquatic > Freshwater > Lake > Sediment | place: USA: Wyoming | collected...
CATCCCCCTCAGTACACCTTGAACTTTTATTGGGGATTTCTGCCGGTGCGAGACGGTTGTTGGATCATCCATGAGCGATGGAAGATTCAATGATTGCGGCGTGATCAGCACAGTTTGAAACCTGTACCTCGGAATCGCCGCGGTCCATTTCGCAATGACTTCAGTCCGCAGGAACGTGGTCGTGCTCCGTTGTGATGGCGATTTGGACACGCGCCGTGCTATAATTTTCCCAAAATATGGCATCGGCAAGAGTATCTGGAATCCGCAACTGAGTTTTGGAGTTTGACTCGTGTCTCGCCCGCTCGACTTTGATGCCGCCTCTGACGGGTCGTCGTCGCATTTGCCGATTCCGGCCGCCGGCGTTCTTTTGTCTTCGCAGGCGGCGCGTGCTCTCGCTCTGGGCGATCTGATGGCGGATCGGTACGAACTGCTGCGGGAGTTGCAGTCGGGCATCTTTTTGGCGTACGACCGCGTGGCCGCACGCAACGTGCGACTGGTGATGTTTCCGCCTGAACGAGCGGCAGCGATCAAACGGATTTCGGGAATGGTCGTCCCGACCGGCCTGATCTCGATCGATGATGTGCAGCAAACCGCGCGTGGTAGCTTCTACACGGTAGAACTGTTCGACGACACGACGTTACGGGCGGACTTGGTTCGCCGGGCGACGACGGAGCACCGGTTCTCTGTGGAAGAGGTGCGGCATTTGGGCGAACAACTGATCGAGATCTTAGAGCCCCTCGAAAAACCAGCCACTCCGCTGCGTCTCGACATCGACACCGTGCTGTTGCGTACGGACGATCGCGTCTGTTTGTCCGAACTGTCGCTGATCGAACCGGACACTCAGGACAGCCAGTACCAATTGGCGGCACTGCTGTACGAGTTGTTGGCGGGGACACGACCGAAACCGGGTTGTCGTCCGCTGGATCAAATTCGCAGTCAGGTTCCCCGCCGACTGGCTCAGGCCCTCCAGCGGGGACTGACGGGACAAGGTTCGAAGCAGTTTCGTTCGCTGCGTGCTTTTGGACACGCGTTGACGCTTCCGACCACCGGTGGTGTTCCCATCCATGAACCACTGATACCGTTCGACTTGCCCGCACCGCCGGTTGCTCATACAGGTGAAATCAAAGCTCAAGCCCCGGACGTGATCGAATCCCACAATTTGCCGAGGAACCACAAGTATACTCCGGAGGAATGGCTGGCGACGGTTTATCAAGGGGATGACGCAAAGCAGTTGACGGTGCGTTCGGTGGTCACAGGAATGCTGATCGGCGGAGTGATGTCGATCTCCAATCTGTACGTCGGTTTGAAGACTGGATGGGGATTGGGCGTTACGATCACGGCGTGCATCATCGCGTATGCGGTCTTCAATATTCTTGAAAAGATCATTCCGGCGTATCGTAAGGACCCGTTTACGATCCTCGAAAATTATACGATGTCGAGCGCCGCCAGCGCTGCCGGTTACATGGCCTCGGCCGGATTGGTTTCGGCAATTCCCGCTCTCTATCTCGTCACGGGTCGCCAGTTGGCTTGGTGGGAGATGATGTCGTGGTTGTGTGCCGTGTCGCTGCTGGGCGTATTCATGGCGATTCCACTCAAACGTCAACTCATCAACGAAGAAGGTCTACCATTTCCTTCAGGCATCGCAACGGCCGAGACCTTGAGATCGATGCATTCGTCGGGGGCGGAGGCGCTTGGCAAGGCCAGAGCCTTATTCGTATCAGGGTTGGCGGGAGCCTTCTTGGCATTTTGGCGAGATGGCTTCGCTTCGCTGTTCGGATGGTTGTCTGGTAGGTTGAAAATGGACTCACTGAAGACGTTCGGTGAGGTCGCTGCTTTCCCCAGCGCATTCCCTTTGTTCCCGGGAGCGGTGGGGCAAAATCTGCTCTCCCGGTACACGATCGGCATGGAAGGTTCGCTGATCATGCTGGCGGCGGGAGCGATCATGGGGATTCGAGTCGGTATTTCGCTGCTGGTCGGCGCGTTCATCTACTTTGCAGTGATCGGCTACTTTCTGCTCGAGCAGGAGATCGTCAAACCGGGCTATAAGGGGATTGTTTCGTGGACGCTGTGGCCCGCAACTGGAATGATGGTTGCATCAGGGTTGCTCTCATTCGCTTTTCGATGGCGAACAGTGTTGAAGGCTTTTGGCGGGCTGAGTCGTATCTTCGGGAAGTCCGCGGGATCTCTCGCGGACCCGTTGGATCGAGTGGAAGTTCCCGGTTCGTGGTTCTTGATCGGAACACTCGTTTCGGGAACGGCCTGCGTAATTCTCGGTGAGATGCTGTTCGGCATCCACTGGTGGATGGGGGTCATTGCGGTCCTTGTTACGTTTCTACTATCGATCGTCGCCGCACGAGCCACCGGTGAGACAGATATCACACCCATCGGTGCGATGGGAAAGATCACTCAATTGCTGTACGCCGTCATCACCCCCCGAGCCATCGCAGATCAATTCATTACAACGAATCTGATGACCGCATCGATTACTGCTGGTGCTGCGTCGCACTCAGCCGATCTGCTGACTGACTTGAAGTCGGGATACTTACTCGGAGGCAATCCGCGGAAACAGACACTGTCGCAACTGTTTGGCGTTCTGGCTGGTACGCTTGTTTGCGTGCCGGTCTATTGCCTGATCGTGAAGCCCGAGGATCTCGGCACCGAGAAACTCCCCGCGCCATCAGCCAAGGTGTGGCAGGGTGTGGCCGAAATGCTCGGAGGCGGTATCGACAAGTTGCCCAAGGGAGCACTCACAGCAATGTTGATCGGCGTCGCGATCGGCATTGTGCTCGCACTATTGGAGGAATTCATCCCAAAAAAGCATCGCCACTGGATCCCCTCAGCGACCGGCCTCGGGATCGCGGGAGTCATTCCCGCATTTAATTCAATAGCCATGTTCTTTGGAGCATTGGTCGCATGGATTTTGGCCAAGACGGCTCCAAAAACTGACGAGAATTACACCGTCGCTGTTTCCTCTGGCCTGATCGCTGGTGAATCACTGATGGCAGTCACGATTATGCTCTGGGACGTCATGCTCTGGCCATTGATGAAGTCGTTTTGGCGTGGCGAACATTTGTGAATCCTGTTTCCAGATGACGGACGAGGAAATTATTTTGTCCTCGACACAGGCGTATTCGTCGACGTTTCGTTTTCTGGTTCCGCCTTTTTACTGATTGCTCGTTCTGCCGCTCTACCGGTCGCCATGCCTAATAATTGTTGAGCGTCTGCCAACTGGTCCCGTGAAAAGTACGGAGTTGGAGATTGACCAAGTCGGACCAATGGTTTTGCCGCGAGTTGTTGAAATGACATCTTATCCGTCAGGTGCCACGCAGCTGCTTGAGCCGCCTGCGAATCGACTTTTCCAGTCCCGACGGCTGCCAACAATTCATAAAGCACGGGACTTTGCGATAACATGGTTACAGGGACTAAGCGATAGCGACTGCTGGAATTTGGCTCGGCCTTACCGTGCTCGAGGCAGACCGAATTGAACGGAATTGAAACCACGCGTTCTGCCGGAACGGAATAACGACCACCGCCATCAGCACCACCAAACCCGCCACCACCGCCACCACCGCCACCAAACCCGCCACCGCCGCCGCCCATCCCTCCGCCTGACGATTGTTGCCCCCCCCCTCCACCACCACCGTTATTGCCCCCCCCCCCACCACCACCATTGCCACCGCCACCGCCGCCGCCGAACTGATAGTGCATCGGTACACCGATCACCGCGGCGGGTGTCTTGACGTTGAGGGGTTTGTCTGTTTTGTTTTCGATGAGAACGTTACCACTCAGTGCGTTTTTCGGGATGAGCGTCACTTCAATCTGGCCAGATTCGATGCCCGCAAACAATTCAACATCCTCACCCAATGGGTTGAACTTTGGATTCTTTATCGGTTTTTTGTGGGGAGCCTTGTTGTTCGCGGCGGACAGATTTTGAAATTGCGAGCCAATTCCAACGAACGCAATCGATGCCAGAAACAACGCAAGAAACACGGCGGACGAACGACGGACCATCGGACGTACCTTTCACTAAAAAATTTCAACTTTATCGCACAACCAAAAACGTTTTTTCGGCAGGTTAAAAGTGGATGAGACTTCCTCCAGATGAACAGAACCCGCTCATCAGTCAGGCCACTCTAATGGTCATGGATTCTAAACCGCGAAGAAACCATCCAGCAACAAAAACCTTCGAAGGATTTTTGGATTCCTGTCAAACGTTTTGTTTTTGTATCCCCGAGGCGTTGAGGGTGCTGGTCGTTTGATTCGCACTGCAAATCTACTGCACAAGTTCGACGAGTTATCGTCACGTTACCGCGCTGCGCTGTGTGTTTTTCTGAGTCCTCGGTCTCAGACTCTACAACCGGCCGAAACGGCCGGTTCTTATCGTTACACCTTGTCCTGCCGGCGATTCCAGAAATCCTCTGGCAGCAGCTCCCGAGGTGTGGAGATGTATGGATCCGATGACTTGCATGGTCACAGATCTCACTGTTGGCTGTCATGTCAGGCCGCTATCGGCTAATCGAAAATGCAAGCTGAGCAGTTTCTATCGAAATCGACTGAATCAGCGCCACTACGGTGAATAAATACGCATGATCGAGGAATAGTTGTGTTACAACGATTGAGAAACAAAGGGCCGAAACGATGACGGTTTTGACGGCTTCGCTCCCTGTTCGAATGGAGAAGAAATCCACCCGCAATTATCAATCACAAAACGGTAAGAGTGTGAATAGTGGATCTTCACCCCCAAAAAGAGTACCGATGAAATCCCCTTTTTGGCGAGACTGCGGTCGCAATTGTGAAGAACAGCCCAATAACAAACGCTGCAGATCTGGACTCAACGATCTTGCGATCCCTCCGAGAGGCTGAACAACGAACGGATCGTTTTCAGCGAGCAGGATCCGAGAGTGTTGTGGTTTTGCTCCCGTCGTTGTGAAGCCACGTCCCTGCAAAGCGGGACTTCTAAAGTCGGACTCTAAAATCCTTCAGCCTCATTCACCTTTCCGTAGAACCACGGAATTCAATCGTTCAACATGGCGTTAAGTGAAGTGACACATGGAAATTCGATTCGAGGTTTTCAAACCTGATCTTGCTTGATTTCCGCTGTCAAGGTATCTCACCGCTCCGCCCGGTGGCAGATTCTGCCGATGGACTAATGGAATAGCGGACTAATTTTCATGAGCCTTTGCACGGACAGATTTTTCTCGACACAGCGCATCTTGTTGCGGTGTCTGCTGATGTGCGCGATGTCACTTCGGCCAGAGTCGATTGCTTTTGCTGACGGCGAACGTGAGCGAAGTATCTCGCGTAGCGACGACGCTCGTCTGCCATTACCAACGCGAGTAAACGGCGAAAATGGATTGGCGGCCAGTCGCACAAAGTCGGTTTCGAACGGTGGAGGGCTATGGGCGACGGTCCTTGCTCTCGGCGCCATTCTTGGCACGTTGTCGCTCGCAGGCCGTTGGCTTAAGCCCTATTTCGGCGCACCGCGAGGCTTACCGATTGAGGCGTTCGAATTGCTCGGCCGCCGGATGATTGAACCTAAGGTTTCCGTTCATCTCGTGCGTTGTGGCGGTCGTGTGTTGGTTTTGGGCATCTCGTCAGAAGGCGTCCGCACTTTGTCAGAGATTGACGATCCCCACGAAGTAGACCGCCTGACAAAAATCTGCGTGAACCAGAGTGACGCATTATATACGGCCACGGCTCGCCCGTCCTCTCTTCCGACCGACGGTCCGTCGAAATCCTATTTGTCTCGTTCAATAAAAGATCCTCGTCACGCGGCGTTCAAACCCAGCGAGGAGCGGAGTCATGGGTAGTCGCCCCGCTTTCCTCATGACGCCAGTCTTCTTTTTCCTCGTTTCCATGAGCGGGTCATTCACCCTAGCTCAAGAACGATTCGAGCCATCGCGTGAGCCGAGCCAATCACCCCACGAGCGTATTGACGTCCGTCAGGCTCAGTCCCGATCTCGCGGGATCGTTGTTCAAAATTCGGAGTCCGCTCATCTCGTGGATTCCGCCGCGGATGCGTTGCATGGCAGTAGTGCAAGTCTGCTCACGTCCCCAGCGGGTCTCGGCGCATCCTTGAAGATGCTTGCCGTCATGACAGTGCTCGGTCTCGTACCATCGATTGTGATGATGACCACCTGTTTTGTCCGATTTTCAGTGGTCCTGAACTTGTTGCGTCAGGCGATTGGAACACACTATGCGCCGCCAAATCAAATACTGACAGCACTCAGCCTGTTTCTGACATTTTTGGTGATGTCTCCGGTATGGCAGCGTTGTTATGACGAGGGGATTTGCCCGTACATACAGCCAGTTTCCGGGCAGGTCCCGCTCGATGACGCGGCGGCATTCACGCTGACCGTCGCGCCGCTTCGACAATTCATGTCGCAACAAATTGATCGGGCCGGGAATTCTGATTCCATTTGGATGTTACTGGACTTCCAGCGTCCTGACGAGAAGTCTCCTGGAGCCTCTCGTTGGCGGGAGCCTCAAAGCTACGAGGATATTTCTCTAATGATTCTCGCACCCGCCTACTTGCTCAGTGAACTCAAGGTGGCGTTTCTTATTGGCTTTCAAATCTTCTTGCCATTTCTCGTGATCGATCTCGTCGTTGCCTCCATTTTGACAAGCCTCGGCCTGATAATGCTTCCTCCGTCACTGATTTCATTACCGTTCAAATTACTTCTTTTCGTGCTGATTGATGGTTGGTTTCTGACAGTCGGGATGTTGTTGGAAAGTGTCCGGATTAGCTGACCATATCCCCATGCGGCACGTTTTCAATCGCGAACACATCAAGCATAAAATGGGTTGACTGATGAACACTGATACTGCTATCGAACTCTGCCGTTCCAGTGGTTGGCTCGCTCTGACGCTATCCGGACCGGCATTACTAGTTGCGATCGGGATTGGATTGGTGATTGGACTTCTGCAGGCAATGACTCAACTGCAAGATCAGTCATTGACATTCGTTCCCAAGCTGATTGCGATGACATGTGTCATTCTGCTCCTTCTCCCCTGGGGCTTGGGTCTCTTGACCGAATACACCGCCGATCTGATACGCAGGATTCCGCACAGGATTTAATGTTGCGAGGGTGAGTCGTTGGCGATCTGTCGACGGCTTTCGTTCACGGAATGGGTAATGCGAACAGGGGCTCTCGATTTTCAACCGACGGAGAAACGGTGATCCACGGAGTTTACGAGCCAACAGGGATGTTTTTTTGGACGATTTATTCAAAGATCCGTGGAGCCGATTGCTACTGCCGCACGCGACTGTTGAAGGGTTGGCGCGTGCGGGGCTATTCCTGTTGGTGGCCGCTCGGCTAGCAGGTTTACTCTGCATCGGAATGTTTCTCGGCCGGACGATGCTGACATGGCCGGCTCGCATTGGGCTGATCGTGCTGTTTGCCCTGATCGTCACGCCGACTCTGCCGCTTCCAGGCGATCCGCTCGATCAAGTGGAACTCGTTAGACACGAAGACGATCACAGGACCAAGTTCACACACTCGGCCTCAATCCGTCAAATCGTGGCGCACAATGAGCGAAGTAACTCTCCGTTGCACTGGTTTTCTTCCCCAGTCAGTTTCGTTGTCAAGCTGCTGTGTGAAATCGGCTTGGGTCTGTTGATTGGGTTCGGTGTTGCCATCTTTCTGTCTGGGTTACGACTGGGCAGTGAGTGGCTTGACCGTCACAGTGGGCTCGGATTAGGAAGCGTGATGAATCCTGAAACGGGAGTCGACGGCAGCGTCTCCTCTTCAATGCTGTGGATTTTAGGGATCACGGCGATTTTGCTGATGGATCAGGGGGGTGGGCATCTCTTGTTTGCGAGAATAGTTTTGGAGTCCTTTCACTCCCTCCCCGTTGGCACGTCGATTGGATCACAGTCTCTGATCGATCTGATTCAACTGCTGTTACGTCAATCTCTCCTCTTGGGACTGCGGATCGCGATGCCGTTGGTGGTCACAATGTCTTTATTCGATTTGACACTGGCATTCATCAGCCGCTCCTGCCGTTGTCAACTTCTTCCCGCTGCCTATGCGGCTAGAGTGTTGGCTGGACTGCTGATTCTGTTCGTGACTTGGCCAGGCGTCGCCGATTCAATTGCCATCACCGTTTTGGAAACTCTCCAGCTTTCGAGTGAGTCCCTTTTCGTTGGCGAATCCTCGCAATTATCGGCCCCCCTCCTGATTTCAGATCCCTAACTTCTCCCACGGGATTCCCATGTCAAGCGAACTTGGCGACCGAACACAGAAACCGACTGAACGACGTCGTCGTGAGGCACGGGCACGCGGCGAAGTGGCGCGCAGTGCTGACTTGGTTGCCGCATGCATGCTTCTTGCCGCGACAACATCGCTTTGGTGGCTGGGCGCTGACATCGGAAAATTGCTGGCCGTTATGGTGGGAAAGGGATTGTCGACGGTACCCCAAAACACACTTACAGCACAAACTGCTACGGAATCTCTGACGGGGATGGTGTTGCCTCTTGCTCAGGGATTGGCCCCCGTGTTCTTGATTCCAGTCGCCGCAGCAGTGATCGGCAGTTTGGTGCAAACCGGATTCCTGTTTGTGCCCACGGTTCTTTCGCGAAAGCTGAGCCAATTTGATCCCTCAGAAGAGTTCCGACGCTGGATGGCATGGCACTCATGGATCACACTCGGAGCATCGGTGCTCAAGTTGCTGGTCCTTGGAGTTGTTCTGTACGTCTTCGTTCTCGCTCATCTTCCCTTTCTAGCAGGTCTTACCGAGAGTCAACCATCAGTACAATTACACGTTACTGCGGGGTTGTTGATCCAACACGCTGTGCTACTGTCAATGACGGTGTTCGTACTGGCACTGCTGGATTACGGCTACCAATTCTGGCGGCATGAACAACACTTGATGATGACCGTCGAAGAACTGCGACGTGAACAACGTGAGGACTCGATGGACCCTCGTTTCAAACGAACCAACGCCGAGGGGTCAGGACAATTTGTGGCACACGTGACCAGTGAGCATTTCTAGGACTCATCATTACAAACACGGACTAAATTACTCTCGCTATAAAATTCCATCACCCCAATCATCCTCGGCGGCGTCCGTTGATTGTGGTGCGATACTTTCGAGCGGCGGAGTGGGTGACGGAATGTCGGTTGAAAATTTGTCCGTCGGAACCGTCGTCGCGTCGGCTTCCTGCCGTTCGATATACGATCGTCGTGAATTCGCACGAGGGGCCGGTAGCGATGATGGATGGGGTAGCAAAACCGGCCATTCTTCGATTCCAAACTCGGATGAGCGGATGTCTCGTTCGTTGAGAGGTTGAAACGGACGAGGGGCGACGATCTTCTCGGAAACGATCGTCATGAACACTCCGCCCCCACTTCTCTCCCGGCAGTTGCACGTCATCGACGTGACGTCGCCAAATAATTTTCGTTCAGAACCACACGCCGGACACTTCCATGTCCGTCTCACGTCCAGAGATGTCTTGTAACCCGGGCCCTTCATGGTGATCCCTATCCATATAATAAGAAATGTGGGCGATTGTTCGTTTTCTGTTTTTTGTTCTACGGATCATTGAGGGTAGGGATGGTGGAATTTATGTCTTCCACATCCCAGCGGTTTCCTTGATCATTCTTTCCAATCCGTAGTCGGCCAGTTCGTTGGCAAATGTCGGAACGATGCCGACGGGGGCGAGGTCCGTCATCAGGACGCCCCGCGGTGTGCGGCCCGTAATCTTACTGACAAAAAGGTCGCGGAACTGATAGTTGTTGTCCTGATCCAGGCCGCAGGCTTCAGCGATGCGTGAGATCTTCCGCGAACCGTCTTCGGAATACCGGGAGAGTTGCACAACGAGATTGATCGCTGAGGCGACCTGAGCCCGCGCGACGTAGACAGGCAGTTCGATTCCGGACATCAGTGACAGCGTTTCGAGGCGGATCAACGCATCGCGTGGGGTCGTGGCGTGGACCGTCGTCAGGCTGCCGGCATGACCACTGATCATCGACTGAATCATGTCGAGTGCCTCGCCGCTGCGAACTTCGCCAACGATAATGCGATCCGGCCGCATTCTCAACGAGGCCTTAAACAGATCGCGAATCGACACACCGCCGCGACCGTTCGCATCGGGAGTCTGCACTTCCAAATAAAGCGTATGTGGTTGGGCCAATCGCAGTTCGGAACTGTCTTCAATTACGACGATGCGTTCGTCCGAAGGGATCGCTGCCGAAACGGCGTTGAGCAATGATGTCTTCCCTGTCCCGGTTCCTCCCGCCACGATGATGTTCTTCTTCAGACGGACACAAATTTCCAGAAACTCCTTCGCTGATGGTGACATGCTGCCGAGTCGAATCAGATCGTCCATGCCGAAGATGTCGCGGTTGAATTTGCGGATCGTGAAGTAGATCCCGCGGCGTGCACTCGGCGGCAGCACGACGTGCACGCGGGATCCGTTCGGCAACCGAGCATCCATAATCGGACGATCAAGGTCGATTTCGCGATTCACGAACTGAGCAACATTGTGAACAGCGGACAGCAATGCATCGTGAGTCGGGAACGAAGCATCCGTCCGTTCCAGCCTCCCGTTCCGCTCGACGTAAATCTCGTTGAAGCCGTTGACCATGATTTCGGTCACAGTATCGTCCTCGAGAAACGCCCGAATGGGGGTCAGGAAGTAACCGACGCTAACTTCAAAAATAGTATCGCGCGACATGAAATGGCTGAGGATCCAAGGGGGGAGAATGGAGAGCCAAAGACTCACGATTCCCGAGGCTGCAAAGGACGTCTGCGATTCTATAGCCGTTGCGCAGCCGCCGCCATCATTGAGAGATCACCGTTGTGGGTGCGGGGGGCCGAGGTGAACCACAAGAAAGGCCACTCGGCATCCCATTAACGGACGGGAGTGTTTTGATGACCCGCAACCCTAGGGAAAGGGCCTCGACTATTTTTTTAATACAAGCGGGCTCTTCGACCGCCGACGATTCGACAGAATAAAATGGCTGAACTCGGTTCTGTGCCGTTCGATATTCGTCCAGTTCTCAACGCGAATATCGAACCCGATTGCTGAAGATTTTATGAATGGGACATAATCCATGACGCATTCGTAGCATGAATATGTCACGATGTCGGCTCTCTTCCAATAAAAATCGTTACCGGCAGTCGTGGCAGAAACACATCTGGTAAAATTTCCGCGATGCCCGAGAATATGCCGCTGTTGGCGAACAAACATGACAGAGACCATCCTTGAGTCTGAGAGAGAGAACGAAGTCTAAAACAGAATGCCATCTGTCGAATCCCCCGCACCGATCGATAAGCCGACTTCTAATTGCCAAATCACGGTGGCGCCGCATTATTGGTTGTTTAGGCAAGTTCGTAAGCTGGTGGTCGCCGTTCTTGGTATTTCCGTTCTGTTGGTCGGAATCGTCATGCTGGTCGCACCCGGTCCAGCGGTGGTGGTCATTCCCTGCGGGCTCGCCATTCTGGCAACAGAGTTTGTTTGGGCGAAACGGCTACTAAATTACACGCGCAAACATGCGGGACAGATCGCAGACCGTTTTTCTCAAAAGGGGTGAGACAAAAGGGATTCACCAGCACGTCGTGAAATCGTCCTAGCCACAGGTCTTGCCCTCAAAAAAGATGGACGTACGGACTCTAGAAATAGGGGACCCTCGAAATGTCTCAACCGAGCCAGAGCCGGTTACTCGGGTTTGATCAGGCTTGTTTGTCAGATGCTGCTACCGTTTCGTGGAACGTTTTGAACGCACAACCCGCCGTAGACCGAAGTCGACGTTTTGAATGCCCGTGTTGGCGTGAATCTGCGATGTCCTGTTTGCCTGCGCGTTGTCTGATCGATAAGCTTCGGAGGGCGTCTCTGCGACCGTTAGAACTCAGCCACTCTCAATCAAAATAAGCGAGTCAATTAAAGGTTGGATACGCACAAAAGATTTACGGAATCCGACCGTTCCGGATTTACCGGACATAAAATCGCGGCATTCTCGCAATGCGTGTGCTTTGTTGTACCCGCGCCCCACCCAAAAAAAAACAATCACGTTTGATCAAATGAATCGGCTTGGATCTCAAATGAAACTGGCAGGCATGAAGGCATTGGTTACCGGTGGCGCTCGCGGAATCGGAAGAGGTTGCGCTTTAGAATTAGCGACAGCGGGTGCGGACGTTGTCGTCAACGACATCGAAGGTTCTGATGCGTGTGAATCGATCGTTGCAGAAATACGAGCCTTGGGCCGTCGGGCCTTCCTCGTCCAAGGGGATGCCTTCGCAAGGCAATCGTGTGAATCGATAGTGCACAGAACATTGGAGGTTCTCGGTAGAATTGACATTTTGATCAGTAATCCGGCCATCTCTCGGCGCTGTGAATTTCTTCAATTGGATCCCGCACTATTCGAAAAAATTTTGCAGGGGACGTTGGCCGGTGGTTTTCACATGAGTCAACTTGTCGCGAGACATATGGTGACCCGAGGCGGATGCGGAAAGATCGTCTTCATTGGGAGTGTCCATTCCAGTATTCCTTATGTTGACAGTGTCGCCTACAACGCCGCCAAGAGCGGTTTAAAGCACATGGCCTTGACGATTGCTGCCGAAATGCTGCCCCATCGCATCAATGTCAATGTCATTGACCCTGGTTGGATTGACACTCCGGGTGAGCACAACTCCTTCGGCACAGAAGCCATCACGGCAGCGGCACCGCACACACCTTGGGGCCGTTTAGGGACACCGGCGGACGTTGGTAAGGCCGCCGCATTCCTTTGCTCGGAAGATGCAGACTACATCACCGGCACGGACCTCAAAGTGGATGGGGGCTGGTGCTTGCGAGCGGCGTTGCCGATTCAATCGCTTGTCGCCCGGGTCGAAAGTTGAAGCGATCTCGTTTGCCGCGTTACTCGGTCTTGGCCTTGACGCGTGATACATTTCAACGGTTTCGACGAACGTTGCGTCACCAATTCCTTTGATTCGTTTTGAGTCTCGCAATCCAGAAAGCGCAAATCAAAGTAGAAAATCAAACTTGCTATTTCGCCGCGAAACGTGTCGGGTGATTTCGAAAACAAGGGTTGTCAGGAGTTCGAATTCGCCTGCCCGGTAAAATGGATTGTTGGAGAATCCTACTCGCTAGCCCGGGATCGATCTGCCAGAGGCGGCAGCTACGTTCGAACAGAAACGCAGGAAGGCAGTTTCTCTGGCGAGGGCCTGTAACGGATGTCGCGGACACAGCCGATTTGAAACACAAGACGCTGATTTCAACATCGTTTGATAAGTGGGACGTGCAGTCCTGTCAATGACGGAATCATAGTCCGACTCTCGTTACGCATCACACCAAGGGCATGATGTTCCGATCGAACTGGATTATCATCGATTCCGGTCCCTCGGCGAGACCGGAACGATACACACTAAGGAACGGGCAAGTCATACTTTGTCTCGATGACGGC
>Ga0315284_10010163_pt1 | contig 13406 bp, 10 predicted proteins | sample YL17G09_16_MG_FD_203696 | JGI IMG/M metagenome (GOLD analysis project Ga0315284, IMG submission 203696) | Sediment microbial communities from Yellowstone Lake, YNP, Wyoming, USA - YL17G09_16 | ecosystem: Environmental > Aquatic > Freshwater > Lake > Sediment | place: USA: Wyoming | collected...
ATTAGACTTCGGATTAGATCGATCATCGATATGTGGCAACAGCTTTATTTCGTGATCTATATTGTTGTATCCGCATGGGAATACTATATCGGCTTCATCAGGGTCTTCCGTCTTTTGTATATTGTTCGATTTTAGTACATCGTACGTCGTGCTGTTCATATAGTTCGAACACGTCTTGGATCTGATCCACTTACGATTTTTGTTATTTGATCCGGCCATATGCTCTGTCTGATCTGCATCTGCATGATCTGCATAATCCGAATACCCGGCGTAGTACAAAATATTACGACACAACACGATGAATAGGATAGTGAAAAGTATGATGAGTAGTACGGTATCCGTCGTACCCATGTTATATATTTTGTTCAGAATTAAAAGGCGGGTCAGCATGGATTAATTTGCTGACTTATTCAAACTCTGACTCTGAATCAGACTCTTCGACCGCTACCAGATGCTCGTCTATCTTTGACGACAGAGATGGGAGTTTGGCCATCGTATTGACAGACATCGGTTCCCATTTCTTCCGATCGTCCCGCCAGACGCAGTTCATCAGCTTGGGCTTCGGATCGACGCTGAACAGGCTGCGTAACCATTTTGACTTCTCGGCATCCGGGATGTACGCTATGTCCCGCTTCTGCTTACGGAGCTTATTTGTGCCGACCCTTTCGACGCAGTACAGATCGTAGTTGTCCGGCGTACTAGTAGGTGTCATGCCCAGTACGGCCTTAATCTCACCCGACGTGTCTTGGATAGACGTGTAGTACGTCTTTGTTAATTTGAGCCGCTTTTTATCGGTGTCTGACTTATCGATCTTATCAGCTTTGTCAGCTTTGTCAGCCTTATCGGTCTTCATTGTTTTAGCATCGGGCTTGGTCGACGACGTACGATGAGAATCGTAAGACCGCTGCGACCGCTGTGAATCGTGCGAATCGTTTGAATCGTTCGGATCGTTCGGATCGTTCGGATCATTCGACCCGGTGCTACGTGCGATTGGAGTTGTACTAGTGCGATCGGGGGCCGCCTTGATCAAACCGGGCGCCCCATTGAGTATGTTTGGCCGGTGCTCGTAGTTGAATATCAGCTTCGTGCCGGATTTTTCCGGGTAGAAGCATATGCCGCGGGGCATCGTAGAGTCAATATGCAGCTTCGTATTGATCACGCTATCGAAGTCCGCCACATCGTATATCTTATTGATGTCTATTTCGATAGACACCCGTTTGTTTTGTGCGTTTTGTGAATTTTGACCGTTTTGACCATTCGGGTTAGAGCGACCGACTTGTGTATTCAACCGTTCGAAGTAGTACTTCAGCTCTGTCAGTTTGAGTTTCAGATCTATGACGGAGTAGTCCGTCCCTTTGAATCTGTACGCGTCTGTGATGGTGAACTTATTAATATCGCCGCGGTTGAAGTATATCCCGTCAAAAATCGTGCCGTTATAGATCGCCTGATCTACTACAACATTAATATTCGTAATACGCAAGCTGTCCCAGTCCATCTTATCGATAGAGTACGACAACATCTTTCGCTCGACGATGAACGAATAAAATTTTCCTTTTAGTTTCGTAAAAACTAAAAAACAATTAACACCCGAATAGTTCCCAGACAAATAGTACCTGTTCGTCAAAAGCATCGACAAGTCAGACACGTCTTTCAACATCCTGAAATTATACCGCGACATCTCGATCGAATCGTACACCCAGCTGACTAGAGACCGATTTAGTTCCGCAAAAAAACGGCGACGCTCGTCCATGTTCTGATTTTGATTTTGACTTTGACTTTGGTTTTGAATTGGGTTATGATTTGACCTGTCTGAACCGTAGCCCCGATTAGCATAGCCCTGATTAGTATTCGATCTGTCCGATCTGTTCGATCTGAAAGACATTAGATGTATAGTGTATTTTATTGTAAAGCGCTTAGATTGTTTTTTTTTCAACTTTAATCCGCTAGTTCTAACGCCCTCTGAATATATTTTATGCCCGCATTGTGTATGTTTTTTCTAATCGATACGCAGCGCAAAATAGTATTCGGATGGTCGGCCAAATGCGGATGCAGCCATGTGAAGCGGATCTTTTGGTTTTTGCAAAATGACGAACAGGGTATAGATGACCCGCATCAGAAAGATAAGAATAGCTTACCAGCCGATATTGAAAACTATACGATTATCGTAGTCTGTCGAAACCCGTACAAGCGGCTCGTATCGGGGGTTTTGGATAAGTATCAAAATGGCAAACCTTTCAAATTAATGTGGAAACACGATACGATTACGTTTTCTATGTTCGTAAATGAGTTAGTCAAGGCCGATTGGAACATGGTCGAACAGCATCATTTTGAACCGCAAACAGATGGGCTATTCGATAAAAAAATTATGGCTGCAAAGTCCATCAAGTTCTACGATATCTGTAGTATCGATTATAGCTACATCGAAGAGCTGTACAGCACTAAAATACCGGATGCCATACTTCAGCAAAAAGAAGGGCATGAAAGAAAATTGTACGATATTGGTTTCGATCGGTACGTGTACGATTTGAATATGGAAGACTACTACAATTTCAATGTAGACATCGGATACTTTTATAGTGATGAGCTACAAGACAAAGTATATAAATTCTATGAGAACGATTTTGTCTTCTTCAAAGAAAACGGAATCGATTATACGGCGCCTGCCAAACATACATCATAATATTCAGCACACCATCAGATTCGGATCGATCATCGGATCGTTGGCCCGTAAAGTCACATCCATACCGCCGTTTGCCGTAGCCTCATTCGTATACAACCAGTTGTCTCGCGCTAGGTACATACCGCCGGCATTCGATGTCTGAGTATATGCGCTGCTCGGGATCTGCGGATTACGATAGTGTGATTTGTGTGATTTGTGTGATCTGTGTGATCGATTTGATCGATTCGATCTATCCATCCCCGTATTCAGATTGAACAGCTCGGGGTTCCCTTTTAGTTTGCGGTCTATCTTATTCTCGACGATCGAATCGTAGAATGCGCGGATAGATTGATTCTTGGCTTTGATTCCGACCATACTAATCTCGTTCATCTTATCGACCGGATCGACGAAATCGGCAGATGTCCCGCCTATCTTGTCTCTAAATTCGATTTGCTGCTCGCGATAAGCATCTATCTCGCTTCGTGTGAATTCAGACTTCGACGGGTCTGTCACACAGTAGCATTGGTCTTTTCCGTCTAATACGTACTCTCGTAGATAGCGCTTCGTGTCTGCCATCTCGTTGTCCAAATTACACCCATCGTACTCTTCATTATTTTGGTTATGCAGATCCGCTAGCCCTACCTTAAAAGGGTCCGAACATAGAGCCCCCTTCATATCCAGATCGCCGTCAAGTTTGATTTTATGACTCTTGTCAAACGGATCCGTCAACCGCCCTTCGTAGTTATTCGGGAAGACGATCTTCTGATGCTTGTTCTTGTTTCGCTTGTTGTTATTGTATCCCTTGACCATCGCCATAATACTATCCGAATTGACGGAGCTGTTGTCAATAGTTTTATTCAGAACATGATAGTACGGCACGTCTTTCTTTTTCGTTTGATGTAGAGGCCCGTTATCCCGCGATACGGCCTGTGCATCTGTTCGATAACAAGGCTTGTGCATAAGATCGGCATAGGTCTCTTTGTCTGTACGCGCCGCATATTCGTTTTGCGTATCCGGCATATTAGTCATATCCTCTTTATTTTTGTTACGCGACCTGTCATACAATATATGGATCATCACGATTATAATGACTAGAACTACTACAAGATCCGCCATCGTTCGGCTATATTATAAATTCAGATAATGTTTCGCATGCGTTCAGACAAAAAAAGTAAAATATAAAAGTATAATAGAACAGGTTGGGATGCCATCACACAAATCGGGTACGAATACAAAGAACGCCGTCGATAATACGCGGTCTTTCATCAAGAGTCTAGGTGATCTAGCGTTGTCCGGCATCTACAAGGCGACGGATAAGAAGAATCCGAACATCCGGAAACTGAATATCCCGGTTCTCGTGGATACTATGATCCGAACGGCTTTGAAGTTGAACGGCGATGCAGACAAGGAGCACAACAACGTGTCTTTCACAAAGGATGAGCAGACTAAGATCGATGCATTCATCTCGTCGTTCAAGAATACTGTAACGTGTTTCATGGATTTCCTAGACTACGATAACGATCACCAGATCAATCTGATTACGCTCAAGCAGGATGGAACGATAGAGCCGGGGAAAGACATCAAGGCTTTTGAGTCAGACATGAAGGATATAGGTTCGGCATTCAAGAGCGGATCGGCCGATTCCAAGTCTAACATGCAGCAGCAGGTGTTTGCCAGCCTGTCCAAGATCTTTGTCTATTTGACGGGTGAGCGATTCAAGGAGACCAAAGAGGATGTCGAAAACTTCACGGAAGCCGTAAAGACGACGTATACGGATCTGCAAAATCTGAAAGGCATCAACTATCAGAACGTCTTCATTTCGCGCGTCGATGATATGGTGTCTTTCATCATCATGTTTTGCGTTGTACTGATGCCGATCATAGATCTCGCGAATACTAAACTCGAAGCCATCAATGAAGTCGCGAACGGTTTGAGCGCAGGGGGATCCGATAACGATCATATTGTTGTAACGAACGCCGAAATCAAGGCCGCTATCCAAGAGACATACGGTTCTAATTTGGATTACGTGCTGAACCTCGTAAATCAGCTGACGACCCAGCTCGTCAAGACGTTCAAGGCCGGCAAGTGTTGTACTAAGTGAGGCGCGAAGTAAAATATTTTAATTTGATAGAATGCGGTCTATCAAACACTACCATGAGTATAATTTAATCAAAAAACACAACGATCGCCGTCACGTTATCTGTAGACCCTCGGTCTTCGATGGCAAAGCATGCCAGCTTCTCTGCGACATTTTGCGCGTTTTTGTCGTTGGATGCGATGAAATTGAAATCTTTGTCGTAACACGTGTCTATAACGATATCCACAGCTTCTTGGTTAGACACAACGTCCCACAAGCCGTCACACGCCAGTATGATGAATCGTAGATTGTCTGATACTCGATGCGTAAACATATCGGGTCTAGAAATCACATACCGCTCAGACGCCTTATCGCCGAACGAACGCGAAACAGACAGATCGTTTATACGCCAGTCACCTCGATCGTTCCAGAGCTCTTTATTTAACTTTGCCCCTAGCTGCTGTAGGCGCCGCCTCTCTAGAGGGGTATTAGGCTTATGGTCTATCGTCATCTGTACGGCTATGAAAGATCTGTTACATCCGACCAGCCTCGAATCGCCAGTATTCATGACGTCCAGATACTCTTTGCCGTCTTTCCTATAGTGACATACGGCCAGACACGTTGATCCGCAGTCTGTCGCGTGCTCAGCGTATCTAGTGTACAGCTCGTTCTCTATCGCGTCGTATATCCCGTTCACGTAGTTCTTGTTCAACGGGTACGTCACTCTCTGATGAACAAAGCATCCAGGCAAGTTGTTTGCCAAATAAGTCGAAACGAATCTACCGCCGTGCCCATCGTATACGCCGTAATAATTCACCTTCGGCTTCGATGGTGATTGTGATTCAGCGCCGTCCAAATTTGAGTATATGGTGTGCTTATCCTCGTTACTCTTACGCTTGCCCTTTTTTGATACGTAATGTACAACGCTCATCAAACAGCTCTAGCGATATATTATATATTAGGGTCTTGTATTTTAGTGTACGGATTTCCTGACAAATAAAACAAAATAGACGTACGATCGATGCAGATCAAACATCATACATCATACATCATACATCATGCATCATGTATGATCATCACATACTCTGATACAGAGCCTCGATGCCGTCGATGATTAAACCGGCTCCTAGTACCGTACAGTCTTCGGCGGAACCAGATGTATTGACCGAATCCATCATAACCGTAATGTGCTTATTCAGACTTGTGATGGGTACGGGCTTGACTAGGAACAGCCGCAGCTCGCCGGATCTTTTGGAATACTTCAACACCATCGCCTTTATAGTGTTTGAGTTGATATTCGTTCTGATGATAGACTTGTTCGATAGTACGGCATCGATGTTCGGCGCTATAATGCTTTCCATTTTAATAACGATCTTGTCGTACACCCTGTACTCTGTACGATTTGAATCGTAATCGGCTTCTTTTATAATAATAGCGCCAGTCAGCCCGTCGTTCCTCGTAAAAGACGGATCGATCGAAACTTGAACAGCTAACAGACCGCCAGCGATCGCCTTGTCCAGATTGTTCGATTCGGATCGTATAGACTTCGCCGTACATCTGATCGGCGTGTAGCTGAAATCGGCCTCCGTCTTATGCAGCGCTTTTGCATCGGCCGTCAGCCTTTTGCAGATGCCGGGCAGTACGATCAAACTGTCCCCGACACATAACGTGCCTCTCATAATAGATCCGCCGATCACTCCGCCCTTGATGTACCGTACATCACACACTTCGTCATCATTCTTGTCTATCGTATCGGGATTCCTAGGCATGTAATTCGTAACGGCCGTCGCATCACCCGTAGACGGCGTGAGTTCACTCACAGAATGAGTGATGCCGGGCTTATTAATGTCGAACGATCGGATGGCCAGCATCTCGAACGTATCATTTGGATCCCGGTCCGCCGGCTCGCGCAGCTTAGACAGGTACTCTGCTACGACATCCAGATTCGTACCAAACGATGCGCTAACGGGTACCATGGGGGATATGTTTTCCGCTGTATCTGTATCCCCTATAGTTTCCCTGCGAACATAAGACTCTAACAGATCCATCCTAGTTTCGATATCGGCCCGCTTAACTATATCGATCTTATTCATCAAGATCATAGCGTTCGGGATGCCGGCGATCTTCGTAGCTCTGAAGTGTTCCGCAGTCTGAGGTGCCGGGCATTCTGTATTTGTCGCAGACTCAACTAGTATCGTGTAGTCCATTACAGACGATCCGTTCAGCATCGTAGACATCAGAGTATTGTGACCCGGGCAGTCCACGATACTGATGTGCTTGACTAGAGTTTTTTCAGCGTTCGGTTCACAGTCACACTTCAAATTGAATACGGCCGAACTAGACGTCTCGTATGTGTTACACATAGCGCAGCGCCATATCTTGAAATTCGCATAGCCCAAGCGGATCGTCTTGTTCTGTTTCTTCTCCGCCGAATGCTTGTTCGTTTTGATGCCTGTCAAACAATCTGTGAGACTTGTCTTGCCATTTGCAACGTGACCGACCATACCGATGTTCAGCGTTGGCTGATGTGACATCTGTTGTGTCATCTGATCCGCCATACTATGCCTATGCAGTTTATATTTTTTGTTCGATGTATACAGCGCTAGAGCTCTTTTTATCAATTTTTTTCATAAGGAAATTAGTTCGGTTTCGGTTTGGGCTGTATCGTATCGCCCTGTACAGCATCGGATCTCATCTCATCGTACGTCACAGATCTTACGATACGCATGGGCTTCGGTGAGATATCTGAATCAAACATCTCATCGACCTTCAGAGCCATCGGTACGCTCCAAGATCGTGCAGACCGTCGCAGCGGAACAGGCGACGACATGATATGATATGATATGACGCGATGTGATGCGATATTATGGTGTGATGTACAGCATCCTATCGCCAGTTGTGCAAATAGTTTAGTTCGTCAATTTTTCTGTACGACAGAGCTCGAACCCAAACCATAAAAATTGATAAAATCAGCTGTACGTATGAATATTATAGTTGTGACTAGAATGCGCGTACTCCTTGTCGGGGGATCTAGCCTGCCTTGCTTACACTACGCCGATCATGTGATGCAGACAATCAACTATATGGCTACAGCTCGATCCGGTACGTATAAAACTCTGTACGCGATGGATTATCTGACTATAATACGGCACAAGATAGTTGAGTTCGGTGAAAAGATCGGATCCGTATATACGATACTAGACAGCGATTACTCACGGATGCAGATCATCGTAAGTAGACAGAAACAACAAGAGCATGAGTTAGATCAAGAGCATACGCTAGTGTTTTTCAATCTAGACTCGTTTTACTTTTCGGATACCCAGACTCTGCATACTTTCATGGTAGACGTATTGGAATTAAAATGCGACGTGCTATGTACTTCGACGCGGCGCGTATTAGATTCGACACTGTACGATATGTTCGATGAAATACATGCTTTCAAAAATACATCGCCGACTATATTAGAGCCTCTAGCATCGTATGTGTGCCAGAATCATTACTGTAGAACAGATACGGCGGATATCGATAAATTAGTACAGCTCATCGCGCGTCTTAATGGAAAACCATCGAACACGTGTGTTCTATGGATTAGTGAAAATAGTGCAAATAGTGCAAATAGTGCAAATAATCAAACAGACGCGCTTAATACGGCTCTAGAAAAAATCAAACTAGACGCCCAGTATCTTTCTCTTTCGAAGATCATCATTAAAAGACGCTGATTTTCGATCGGGTCAGGTCAAATCACTCTTCCGATTCGTCGTCATCTTCTTCACCATCTTCATCATCTTCATTTTCATCTTCATTTTCATTTTCATTTTCTTCTTCCTTTATCGGCATCGCGTATTTTTTCGTGATTTCTGTAGCTTTGCGCAAGAATGTCATGCCGTCTACTTTCATCTCACGTGCGACATTCGGTTCTAGCGGATCGTTCGGGTTCGGGTGCTCTAAAAGAGAGATGAGAGACAGCAGAGTCTTCTCGATAGTGAGAGCCGGGCTCCATCCATCTTTCAGGATGTCCAGACATATGTGGCCTTGACTACTGATATTACAATGATAGATCTTCGTATCGAACATGATTTTCGGCGGTTGGAAAGGGTACTCCTGTGGTAGGGTGATCCGTAAATTGTAGACCCCGCCTTCGTACGGTGTGTCCTTCGGGCCTTTGATCGTGGCCCTCCAGTGCGTAATGTCCGAACCGTCTACGTTCGCTGTGATGTTTGGGTCTTTCGATTTTAGCATGTCTTTGATCTCTTTCCTGATTCTGTCTACGGCCGGCATTCTATAGTATATGGTTATATTTTTCCGTACAGTACAGACGCTTGTCTTTTAATTTTTCAACTTTTTCTATCGGGCTCCGCCGTAAATTGATAAAGAAACAGATACATTAAAACCGATACATTAAAACCGATACACATCGTACAACACTTGAATGCTTGAGCTGTATACCGTACGCGCATTCAGATCGCCGATGCTCAGAGCCATGCTCTTGACCATATTCGGCGAATCCGCTTCAACCGTAATGTGTCGTGACATCTCGCTCAGTATGTGCAGCAAGACTACGCGCTTCAACATTCGCTGCTGAAACTTCAGTCGCAGCAGACTATCGGCGTATGGCTCGGTAGAGTACTCTTTCGTCGTAATTCGAATCATGTTATCCATCTCGGTCTGTGTTATGCGGCTCAGATTGAAGTAGTCCGTGCTCCGCAGCTTACGCTCTAACATCGCAAAAGATGCGGAATCCATTAACTTATCCGTCTGAATATGAATGTCCAGGCTGTGAGTGATTTGAAACTGCGGTACGTTTGGAATTTTGTACGATTCGAAGCTGCCGGTCGCCGCGTATTTCAAGTACGACATCTCTTTCGAATTCGTTAAAATATGGTAGTCTATGATGGAATTAGCGTCCGGGTCCATATCCATATCCGGATCATCATCAGCATCATCAGAATCGGGTATGACCATCGTATTAGATGCCAGATCCAGATCTATGACTTTCGTGCTGTACGGTGTGAAGACTGATGTAGAGTGTTCGGCATAAATATCCTCAGCCAGTTCGAACGTAAGACCAGAACCATCGTGCGCCATATTCAGATCCGCCATATTTTCATTCAAGAATTCGAAGAATCGTACGATGTGTTGGTAGTCCGGCCTCATACCATACACTATAGTACACTCCGCCTCTTCGGATCCCTTAGTTGAAGACAGACATACTAGCATGTCTTTTTTTGCGCTAATACTGTTCAAGATATCAGACACAGACATGTGCAGGGGCTTACTATCCTCGTACAGATTGTAGTGCAGTATTCTCTCATGGAACTCTCGAAGTTTGTCGGCTTTTATTGTGCTAGCCGTTCTAACCGTACTAGTACCAGCTGTACTAAGAGCTTGAGGCCCTACGACAACTTTATTCAGATGCGTTATGACGTACTGAATGTGTTGAGACGGATTGGCTTGGTGGAAAGATCTGATAATGTGTTCGATCATTTGCAGATTCTTGCAAGATATAGTGGCGTGGAACAGACGCCGTGTAGGGTTTCGGCTAGAGCCTGCGTCAGATACACCTGTACTAGTCTTGTTGAAAATCGCGTCACGGATGGTGTAAGATAGCGTTGTACTATCGATGCGCGGATTAAGCTGCACGATCATATTAGGCTTCGTACTGTACAGCTCGTCTAGCAGCGGGATCGTATTTGTATCAGAACTAGAACTAGAATCTCGTCTGATGCGTTTGATGTATTCGATGCTCGGTGAGTTCCGGATAGCCTTATTCAGCTCGTACGAATCGTCGAAGTGGAATACGCGATCTACTGTAAACCCATAGAATCTGAGCTTCAACATCAGCTCCTTGAACTCTGCTGAGTTAGCGGGAAATAAATCGGATTCCAAAACGAAACCGCTTCTGTACGTAAGCTTTAATAAGTACGATGTGTTGATCGATTCTAGACCTGTCATACACCCGCCTAGATCGGCCGTACTAACAGCGCCCAGACTAGGGATGCCGTACATATCTTCCAGAATCTTCATCTGCGTCGTTTTGGCAGATTGAGCGTTTTCGCCGATAAATATGTACGCCTTACGGTAGGTTGGTGATAGGCTGAAGACACGCTCGAACTGCTGCACGAACGAATCGTAGACGAAACTATTACCCTTGTACAACCCGTACGTATCGAAACATTTTAGCATCGCATGTAGGGTTGTGGTTAAAGTGGATCTGTTCGGCTCTTTATGATCCATAAGCTGCGCCATCTCACCTAGCGTGAAAAAACTACCGCCGTGCGATACGATTATGGCGTTTTGTATAGCGGGATCTATCTTAATCAGATATCCGGTCGTATCGCCGATATGTACGAACCCCAAATCGGCCGCATTATGGATACCGTACTCTGCCATGAGGCGGGTCGCGGCGGCTAAAGGCGGCTCCCCATCTAGTACAGATGTCTCAGGTACGCAGTACGTGCAGACAGGATCAGGATGTATGTCTGATGTGTCTAATCGGAATAGCATGATCCGACCTCGGTCGTCGTGGAAGAACAGCAAAACGTGCATGATTGTGATGTGATAATGTGATGGGGTGTAGTTATATTAATAAAGATCAGCCCATTAGATCGAACAAGAATAATAAAAATCAACTTTTTATCATCGGTTTCAATGGTTTTGTATAATTTGGCGCGATTTGGCTCGTATAAAAATATGAGCGCCTAATATAAATGGATCGTATAGATAGGATTCTGTACATAAATTTAAAACACTCGGTAGACAGGAAAAAAAGACTGCTAGGGGATCTGGCCGAACACGGGATAGATTTATCTAGGGTTATAAGGATCGAAGCCGTTTACAATGCGATATGCGGTCATATAGGGTGTGCGATGAGCCATATAAACGCTCTTAGGATGGCATTAGACATGGGGTGGGAAACTATAATGATTCTTGAGGATGATTTAAAATTTGTACAGAGCACAACGTACATTAATAACGCGCTGAACTACATGTTTGACAAACCGTGGGATGTGTTGTTATTGGCAAAGGGGTGGTGTCACGCGGTACCTTGCCCTTATGAGTACGTCTGTGTGGCGAAAAAATGTTCTACAGCATCGGGGTACATAGTTAAAAAAAAGTACTATAGTGCACTGATCGATAATTTTGAAGAATCGATACGTATCATGAGCAAAGAAATTTTGATAAAGGAGAGAGAGTCATCCGGTAGATACGTTGGTGGTCTTACGGCGATCGATCAATATTGGCAAAGACTGCAAGATTCAGACACTTTTTACATATTTGAGCCGGTGCTGGGGGAGCAATCGGATTCGTTCAGTAATAACAACTGTAATCTCGATACTTTTTTGCGGAACAAATTTGATATTTCAAACATCGAACCGGATCCTAATAATATATTCTCTTATTGGGAGTGGAATGGGTTTAATATCGATACATTAAATATGATGAGAACGACAAGCCTATCGATAGTTAATAACAACCCCGATAGGAGGCTGTACATATTTTCTAACACACTGAAGTACGATGATTTTATCGATCTGATACAGACAAAAAATATCTACATCGTCAGATACAAGTACGACGAAATAATTAAAAACACACCTCTTGAAAAATATGCCGAAAAATACAAAAAAATACAAGGTGACCATAGACAGTACTGTGATCTGTTCAGGGTTCTAACAGTGTGGAGGTATGGTGGATCATATACAGACCTCGATAACATATGCATAAATAGATTTCCCGACAAGAAAAATATACTATGCAGATGCTACGATTGGCACTACGGCGTAAAAGAAGTAAATTGTATAGATGGCAATAAGAAAGAGCCTGGAGCTAGATACAGAGATGTGAAATTTTCATTGAGAAACGATTGTATGCTGAACTTTGACAAAAACAATAAATTTTTGGAAGGGATGTTTAATATGAAAATTTTAGAAGAATTAGATGGTACGCCGTATATCTACAACTCTTATTCTTGGCAAGAACTATTGTTAGACACGTACAACAGCAACCCCGACTACTACGATAATTATGTATCTTTCAATTTAAATCTGCTATATTTGAGTGAAGATTTTATATATGCTACCTGTCCGACAGATCGATACGATAAGAATAAAGGCGAAATGAACGATCTGATGAATGAGCTTATCGATATCGATAAGTATCCGGGCGGCAAGTACAAATGTACGGAGAGCACTGCGATGAGCTTCCTTGAAAAAATAAAAACAAACTTTCCGTCTAGTCCGATGCTATGGGTCTCATGTAAGGCGCAAATGATGACGGAGCAAGGGGATGAGAGGTACATAACTTCGTGGATAATACAAAATTATTATGAAAAATATTTCAGCAAAAACATATCAGACAATAGCAAAAATCTGGTAGCCATTTTCGAAAGTAAATACAAACTGGTATGGATATCTGAGAAATTCTACCCATCAACAACTATTATTATCGACGATATCGGAACAACTCTAATATATATCGATAACGGTGTAACACATTTCATTCCAAACAAATCATACAAAGGGAATAACATCGGTTATACGCACTGTGAGACATTGGAAAACGCAGAGAATATATTAAAAAAATACGCGTATAATGCGATACTCGCATAATTTTTTATGATTTATATCCATCTTTTAGAAAAGGATGGAATAGATAAATGATCAAAAACAA
>Ga0315284_10010165_pt1 | contig 13404 bp, 13 predicted proteins | sample YL17G09_16_MG_FD_203696 | JGI IMG/M metagenome (GOLD analysis project Ga0315284, IMG submission 203696) | Sediment microbial communities from Yellowstone Lake, YNP, Wyoming, USA - YL17G09_16 | ecosystem: Environmental > Aquatic > Freshwater > Lake > Sediment | place: USA: Wyoming | collected...
CCGAGGCGTGCGCGGAACTCGAAACGTCGCTGTGCGCCTATTACCGCAAGAGCGAGGGGCGGGGCCATTGCTGCAAGGTCTTACATCATTTGCGTGCGAGATCGCTGGATTATTTCTTCGTCAACCTTTCGGACTACGCCGACACATATGACAAGCTCGACCCCGAGAAAAACGACTTCGTCCGGGAGTCCGAGCAGCGGGCGTTTGCGGTGGTGTTCGTGTATGAACAGAAAGCCGGGACGCTGGACGTTTACGCCAAGGGCGGAAAGAAAGTCGTGACGCCGCTCCAGGAGATCTTCGCGCGTGTGATCCTTGGCGTCGAATTGGCTGAAGAGGACGACGGGCAGCCGTACCAACTCCGCTTGCTGTTGAATCCGAAGTTCGGCTTCCCTGTCGAAGCCGGTGACCGCGTGGATCATGTGCGGCTGCGGAGGGTCCGCCTCTCCGTCAAAGGAAACCACAAACGGCGCGTTACGCTCGAGGCTAACCCAGACGCTGGACCCGGCGACATCTATGACATGATGGCGAACTACCTGAATCAGGCAAACCTTCCCGTCGCCGTGCTGGACGTGGACCAAGCGACCCTGTCGTTTCGCCTCAAGCATGACGGCGGTGGCCGTCCCCCGTCGTTCAGCTTCAACCTCTCGCAACCCGATGGGTGCAACCTCAAAAGCCTTCGTGAGGAGTACCGCGAGGTGGGCGAGAAGTACCTGAGGAAATGGAAGATCGATTGTGGCTGATCCGCTGGACACCATCCTGACTCTGGCTGGCGTGCAAGACGCGGTGCTTGCACATTACGACGTTGCCGCCTGGTCGGTTGGGGCTCTCGCGTCCTTCGAGCAGATGGGCCTCCTGCGACGGTGTTCTGATGCCGGTCACGTTGTTTGCGACCAGTGCTCTGAGCGACATACGGCTCCTGTCGATGAGCAGAAGCTCCCCGATGGCTCCCTCCGGCATTTCATAGTCTGTCCTGAAGCAGGCCGGATCGAGCTTGGCGCAGATCAGTTGCGCCAATAGGAGATCGACCTCGACCGGTTCGCCAGGTTGACGGCCCAAGCGCTCGGCACCGAAGGCACCACAGAATCGCTCGCGCCCGAGCACGTATGGCGACTCGGATCAATAACCGTTGAAGACCGCCTGCTGGCCGTCGTGATGATTCGCGGGGCTGCTGGCGCATCAGCGCCTGGCAAGGCTGCGTTGTCCGGCATCGCTCCGGAGAAGACTGTTCTCATTGTGCTTGGCCAACTCAACGGGTGCGACAGCGCGCAAGGCGGTTATGCGGCAGTGATTCCTCTCGCCTCTGTGCTCCGCTACCGAGCCGGCAGGCTCGTCATTGACCGCGCCCGCATCGATACGTCCGTCGGGTTTAACGACGGGACGACGGACAAACCCGTGGTGGACGATCAGTGCATGTCTGTGACCTACTGGGGCAAGACCTGCCGTTTTTCCAGTCGGGCGAAGGATCTGTGGGCGCTGTTCAAGCGTCTGAACCGCCGCCCCGGACAACACGTTCTCTTCGACACGATGCGGCAACCTGGCGACATCTACGGCGACTATGCCGTCGCGGACGCCTCCATCCGCCGCGCCACGACGCGATTGCGCGATCACCTTACCAAGGCTCGAATGGGGCGGCTCGCCAAGTGCCTGAAAACAGGCAGTAGAGATGGGGGCGGGTATGCCGCTCTCGACCTCTCGGCCTACGACTCCAACTCGCACTGAACTCGCACTCAACTCGCCCGCGAACGCGCACGGCGCGCGGCGATGCTTCTTTTGTCGTGATTGTCATTTCGACGATCACCCAACAAAGGAGCATCAAATGCTCAAGTTCGCTCGTATCGGTGCGGCGTCGCCAAAAGCGGACGTCCGCAAGACGGGTCTCTCGGTGCCCCGGCAACAGCTCGTAACGCTCTTGCAGAACCTTGGCTTCGGCTCGATTCACAACCTGAACGTCCGTGCCGGCGAACCGGTGCTCGATCCGCCGCCACGCATCGTGCGCCGCAGGAAGAATAGCGGGATCAGCCAACCCCGTCCTCAGGCCAATGCCGTCGACTTCGCTCTCAAACGCGAGTGGGTCGAATTCCTCTCCGATCTCGATGCGATCGGCAACGGCGTCGTCCTGCTCATCGAGGTCGCGCACGGCCTGCCCATCATTCACGAGTTCGAGGACACCATCGCGGTGTAGGTCCTCAAGGACATCCTTTCGCCTTCTCTCACCAGACATCGAATCGGCCGCGAAGCGGAGATCGCTGTGGGTGGAAGCCGACAACGGCTCCCTCACAGCGATCTCGCTTCGGCCGGCTGATGTCTGCGACCCTCGCGTCTCGCTCGCTCTCGGCTGACACCCACGCGCGTTCTCGCTCCGCCGCCTGCGGAGCCGACCAATGCGCGAACTCTGGGATGAGCGGTTCACATCCGCGGACGCCGAGATCGTGAAGAAGAAGGCCCGGCGAATGGTGGGACGGAGCGGCTACCGGGACTGCGACATCGCGGACATCGAGCAGGAGGTGGCGACGCAGGTCGTTCAACAACTCCACCGGCACCGCCCGGAGCGCGGCTCACGCGAGGGATTCGTGGGTAAGGTCGCCAAGAACACGCTGCTGAACCTGATTGACAAGCGATCCGCGAAAAAGCGCGACGATCGGAGGAACATTGAATACGACGACGGTCCCGAGGGAACGCTCATCGACGGGACCACGACGCCGGAACAGATCGACCTCGAACTCGACCTCAAGGGAGGCGACGTTGCGGCTCGCCCTTTTGGCGGTTGAAAGCCTGCATGGAGAGGACCGGCTGCGCCTGGAGACAAGGACGAAGGTTGATCGCGCCCGACACGCGTGCCTCGTCGATACGACCACGGAGGTTGGGCGAACCCTGGCCGCGATCTTTGGCGGCTATGTGCGGCGCGAGTTCGGCGAGGAGGCCATTGGCATCTATTTGGCGATGGCCGGGACGTGCGATCCTGCCGGGAGTGTCGCATGACGCCACTGGAAGCGGCAGTCTCATATTGTCGGCGCGCATGGTCACCCGTGCCCATCCCGTTCCGCAGTAAGAACCCCGGGTTCAACGGGTGGGAGCAGACACGCCTCAAGGAAGGCGATGTGCCTGCTCATTTCGATGGCCAGCCGCAGAATATTGGCATTCTCCTCGGCGAACCGTCCGGTTGGCTGGTCGATGTGGACCTGGACCACGTCCGGTGCGTCGCACTCGCGGACCAGTTCCTGCCGCCGACGCCAGCCGTGTTCGGGCGACCGGGCAAGCCCCGTTCGCATCGCATTTTCCGGGTCAGCGCTCCTGTCGCCACGAAAAAGCATAAGAGCAAGTCGGCCGGGATGCTGGTCGAACTGCGTTCCACCGGCATGCAGACGGTGTTCCCGCCCAGCACGCACGAAGGCGGCGAGCCGATCACATGGGAAACCGACGGCGCGGAACCAGCGGTGGTGGAACCCGCCGAATTATTGGCTGCCGTCGAGCGGCTGGCCAACACGGTGAGGGTCGAGATCGGGGAGAAGGTCGCGCCCAAGCCTCCAAAAGCACCGAAACAACCGGCGGCGCGCCCACCGACGAGCAAGGCCAAAAACGGCGGCGGTGCTGGCACATGTGTGGCTGCCATGCTGCACATGAAACTGGAGGATCACAACGATGGTTCGGGGCGTCTCTTTGCGGCGGCATGCCGTGTCGTCGAGCATGATCTTTCGGACGCCGATGGCCTGGCGGCGATCCGCGAGTATGCGCGGCAGAAACCCTTCCCCACCGAATGGACCGACCAGCAGATTCTCGACCGCATCCGCGACGCCGAGAAGAAGACCCAGCGCGGCGTGATACGGCGCGTGCCCGCGGGCGGCAGCAAGCCCACCATCCTGATCGACACCGACGAGCATCGCGTGGCTACCGATACCGTGGCGGCGCTGACGGCCGACCCGGACCTCTACCAGCGCGGCGGCATGCTCGTCCGCGTTCTGCGCGACCAACAGCCCGAGGATGGGATCATCCGGGCCAACGGCTCGGCGACGATTGCGGCCCTGCCGCAGGCATGTCTGCGGGAGCGGATGACGAAGTTTGCCGTATTCAGCAAGTATGTCCGGCAGGGAGACACCGTTGTGGAGGTCGCGGCACATCCGACGACCTGGCTTGTCGCCGCCGTGGACGCCCGGGGCCAATGGCCGGGAATCCGGCATTTGATGGCAGTCTCGGACTCGCCCATCATCCGCCCGGATGGGTCGATCTGGCAGACGCCCGGCTACGACGCGACCACCGGCGTGCTGTACGAACCCTCGGAACAGTTCCCGACCATCCCGGATGTCCTGACGGCGGATGATGCCTGGGCTGCGGTGGGAACACTGCTGGAGGTGGTCTGTGATTTCCGCTTTGAAAGCGATGACCACCGGGCCGCGTGGCTGGCCGCGTTACTGACACCCTTGGCGAGGTTCGCCTTCCTCGGACCCTCACCCTTATTCCTCATCGATGCCAACGTGCGCGGCGCGGGCAAAGGCCTGCTGGTCCAGGTGATCGCATGGATCGTGTTGGGGCGGGAGATGCCGGTCTTCAGCTACGCCCACGAATCCGAGGAGATGCGCAAGAAAATCACGTCCATCGCCATCGCCGGCGACCGTCTGGTGTTGCTCGACAACCTCGAAGGCAACTTCGGCAACGACGCCTTGGACCGGGCACTGACCAGCACCCGCTGGAAGGATCGCATCCTCGGCAAAAGCGAACTCGTGGATCTGCCCCTCATGCCCGCGTGGTATGGCACGGGCAACAACGTCGCCGTCGCCGCCGACACCACCCGCCGCATCATCCATGTGCGCCTCGACGTACTCGAAGAGCATCCCGAGGATCGCAAGGATTTCCAGCATCCCGATCTGCTCGATTGGGTGCGCCGGAACCGGGGCAGACTTCTAAGCGCCGCAATCACCATCCTCGCGGCCTACTGCCGCGCCGGGAGACCCTCACAGAACCTCCCATCCTTCGGCAGTTTTGAAGGGTGGTCGAGCATCGTCCGCCAGGCCGTTGTCTGGGCGGGACTGCCCGACCCCTGCCGCACGCGAACTCGCCTGGTGGAATTCTCCGACACGACCTCCGATGCCATCGGCCAACTTATTCGTTCTTGGCAGGCCTATGACTCCGGCGGCAACGGTCTGGTCGCTTCCGATCTGCTCGCAACCCTCTACCGGCGTGATTTCCAGCCGAGCGACGAGGCCAGCGTCGCCATGCGCGCGGCTATCGAGAACTTCGTCGGGTGTCCGCCGGGCAAAGTGCCCAACGCCCGACAGGTAGGCAACAAGCTCCGCGCTGCGCGCCGCCGGGTCATCGGCGGGTTCATGTTGGACACCAACCCCCACGAGCAGCACCGGAACGGGGCCGTCTGGCGGGTTCATGCCGCCGAAGGCCGGGGCGATGTGCGACTCTGCGACTCTCGCGAGTCTTTTTCCGCCCCCTTCGCGCAAGAGGGGGAAGCATAAATGAAAAATAATAGAAATACAGGGTGGGCCGGAAACACACTCGCCAGACTCGCAGAGTCGCAAGACTGCCTGGCTAACCGCCTTGGCGATAGCGCCCGGGTAGGCCACGTTCGCGCCCCGTTGGCCCACGTCGCGTCGTTCGCGGCGAGGTGGCCAACAATCCCAACCCCGCAATCGGCCCGCCGTGGGCCAAACGGGCGCGTCTGCCAGTGTGGCAGACGACCGGGGGGGCATGGTTCCTCCCTGGCGATCCTCGGCCGGAGATGGCCGTGGGAACGATCACCGTTAGCGACTGACTTTCTTTCGTGAAAGGAAATCCCCATGCAGATTGAAATCCGCCCCATCGACCAGATCAAGCCGTACCCCGGCAACCCGCGCCAGAATGATGCGGCGGTGGATGCCGTGGGCGCGTCGATCAAGGAGTTTGGCTTCCGTCAGCCGATCGTGGTGGACGCCGAGGGCGTCATCATCGTCGGGCACACCCGCTACAAGGCGGCGCTGAAGCTGGGACTGAAGCAGGTGCCGGTGCATGTGGCCACGGATCTGACGCCGGCGCAGGCGAGGGCCTATCGCATCGCCGACAACGCGACGAACGAGATCGCCGGCTGGAACTACGAGTTGCTGCCCATCGAGCTCTCGTCGCTGCAGGAGATGAGCTTCGACCTGGGTCTGCTTGGCTTCGACCAGGAGGAACTCAGCCGGATCATGTCCGGGGACGTACAGGAGGGCTTGACCGATCCCGACGACATTCCTGCGCCGCCGGATGAGGCGACGACGCAGCCCGGCGACCTGTGGGTGCTGGGGAACCACCGTCTGCTGTGCGGCGACAGCAGCAAAGCCGAGGACGTGGATCGCCTGCTGGATGGCGCGGCGATCCACCTGGTGAACACCGACCCGCCGTACAACGTGAAGGTCGAGCCGAGGTCGAACAACGCCATCGCCGCGGGCCTCTCGTCCTTCACAGGCACGACGCACCACCAGAAGTGGGATGTAGAGCGGCACCCGGAGAAGGCCCAGCCGACGAGCCGGAAGCTCCGGCCCAGGGATCGGCCGCTGGCGAATGACTTCGTGTCGGACGAGCAGTTCGACAGGCTGCTCGACGCCTGGTTCGGCAATATCGCGCGCGTGCTGGAGCCGGGCAGGTCCTTCTACATCTGGGGCGGCTACGCGAACTGTGGCAATTACCCGCCGGTGCTGAAACGCTGCGAGTTGTACTTCTCGCAGGCCATCATCTGGGACAAGCAGCACCCGGTCCTCACCCGCAAGGACTTCATGGGCGCCCATGAATGGTGTTTCTATGGGTGGAAGGAAGGCGCAGGCCACAAGTTCTACGGGCCGAACAATGTGCCCGACCTGTGGTCGGTGAAGAAGGTCAACCCGCAGTCGATGATTCACCTAACGGAGAAGCCGGTGGCGTTGGCGGTGCGGGCGATGCAGTACTCTTCGTTGGCGGGGGAGAACGTGCTGGACCTCTTCGGCGGCAGCGGCAGCACTCTGATCGCGGCCGAGCAGACGGGGCGGCGGGCGTACCTGATGGAACTCGACGCGCTGTACGTCGATGTCATCTGCGAGCGTTTTTTCAGGTTCTCCGGCCTTGATCCGGTGCGAGAAAGCGATGGTGCGAAATGGTCGTCACAGAAGGCGTCATGAAGCGATGTTGTTGTTGCAGGCGAGCATTGCCGACGAACGACTTCTATCCCATGGGACCGGACAAGCTCTCTTCGCGGTGCAGACGGTGCCACGGGGTTGCCGTCCGCAGGTGTCGCGTATGCCATCGCCTCTTCATCGGCAAGAGCGGCCGCAAAGCGTGCTCGACGTTGTGCAGCCAAATGATGCGTGCGCCAACGTTCCTGCTCTGTCGCCACTGCGGACAGGTCTTCGGACCGGTGGACCACCTGAAGCGTCGCCTTTGTTCAAAAGCGTGTGCGAACGCGGCAGCGGCAACGGGGCGACTGACCATACGAAAGACCTGCCGCAAAGCACGAAGCGCGCACAGCCTGTTGCACTACCACGTCCAGGCCGGAAACATCGTGCGGCCAAACAAGTGCGAGGAATGTGGAGCCACCGACCGTCGCATCGAGGGCGCACACTTCGATTATGACGAGCCGCTGCGCGTACGGTGGCTATGTCGATCATGCCATGTGCGCTGGGACAAACGCGAGCCGAAGCACGGCACGGTGATCGTGGCGGGCCCAGGTCATAAGCGAAAACCGACACCGGAGAAAACCCCAGGCGAGGTGACCGAGGTCGGAGGGGGAGACGACCTGATGTTACGGAACGTTGCGATCAGCGCAATTACGCACGTGCCGCACGCAGGGCGAGAAGACCGCGCGCTCCGCCAAACGGGCCAACCCTTCACCGCCAACGCGCCAGGTTACCACCCACGCGAACTGGCGTGGCAACTGTCCGCTACCAACCCCCCGGCCTTAGGTACTTCCTGGCCGGTGGGGGGGAGCCGCGGGTCGCAGCAGGCCACAATCTGTACAGCGACGGCCTTCAAACTGGGAAGTAAGTAAGCAATGGCCAAGCGAACCACCCCAACCCCCGCCCCACAGGCCCCTGCCTCCAGCCGGATCGACCAGGACCTGGTCGCCCGAGCTTACCGTAAGGTCATGGATAGGCAAGAGCTTACGGCAGAGGAGCGTGCCGCCCTCAAGCGGCATGAGAAGGAGAAAGAGGAGCGTCTCCGCTGGCAATATTACAGCTCCATCCCGCAGAAGCATTGGCGGCAGATGTCCGGGCGACAGACCAAAGTCATCAACGAGCAGGCCACCAGGTATGGCCTGCCCTTTGGCGGGCCCACCATCAACCTGCCGGCGTTGGCCAGGGCTCTGCATGACTTCCTGGCCGACAACGCTTTGAAGTTGGCGCGGGAAGCGGATGAGCTGATGCAAGGCGCCGGCAATAGCCCTGCCTTGGAGCGTTACCGTGAGGAACGGGCGGCCTTGGCTCGCCTGGACCGCTTGGAGCGGCAGATGCAGCTTCTGCCGCGAGATCAGGTCCGCCAAGCCCTGGGGCGGATCGCCGCCATCCTGCGCAGTGCCGGCGATGCCCTGCAGCAGCAATTCGGGCTGGCTGCCCTGGAGATCCTCGGCGAGGCCTTGGACGACGCACAACAGGAGATGGACCATTCCTTGGGAGGAAGCGATGCCACGCTCTGCCGATCCGACGATGCGGCCCGAGCCGACAGCCCTGTCGAGGATACCCCGCAGCCGGCACCCGACGGCCGATGACCTGCGTTGGTTCCTGCAGCAGGCCCGGCCCAGGCGGCTGCGGACCATGCGCCAGTTCGCCGAAGCGGAGATCATCATCCCCGCCGGACCCTTCGCCGGCCGCCGCTTCCGCTGTGCCCGCCAGCCGTTCACTGGATTGTGGTTCGATGAAGTCGACTCCGGACGCTGGTCCCGCTATGTCGCCACCGGACCCACCCAATCGGGAAAGACCCTCTCCTGTTTCGTCATCCCGCTCTTGTATCACCTGTTCGAGTTGGGCGAGACGGTCATCTGTGGTCTGCCGGACATGGACATGGCCGCCGATAAATGGCGCGAGGACCTCTTGCCGGTGATCGAGCGTTGCCGCTACCGTGAACTGCTGCCCACCCGGGGCGGAGGCAGTCGCGGCGGACGAGTCGAGACCCTGCAGTTTGGGAACGGAGCCACGCTCAAGTTCATGTCGGGCGGCGGGTCGGACAAGAGCCGGGCGGGATTCACCAGCCGGGTGGTGGTGATCACGGAGACCGACGGCATGGACGAGGCCGGAGGCCGCTCCCGCGAGGCCGACAAGATCAGTCAACTCCAGGCCCGGACCAATGCCTTCGGCGAGCGGGCGCGCATTTACATGGAATGCACGGTCAGCACCGAGCAGGGCAGGACTTGGCGGGAGCTGAAGGCCGGGACCGACAGCCGCATCGTCCTGCCTTGCCCCCACTGCCGCCAGTGGATCACGCCCGACCGGCAGCACCTGGTCGGCTGGCAGGAGGCTGCCAGCGTGGTGGAGGCCGGGCAGAAGGCGATGCTGGTCTGCTCCGGCTGCGGCGCGGCCTGGAGTGAATCCCAGCGCATCGAGGCCAACCGCCAGGCCAAGCTCCTGCACCGGGGCCAGAGCATCAGCGAGGATGGCACGATCCAAGGCCCGCTGCCGGGCACGCACACGCTGGGCTTCCGCTTCACCGCTGCCAACAACCTGCTGGTGAGCGTCGGGACGGTGGCCGAGGAGGAGTGGGAAGCGCCACGCACCACCGATCCGGAGCTGGCCGAGAAGAAGCTGAGGCAGTTCTTCTGGGCCCTACCGAGTGAGCCGGAGGCGATCACGCTCAGCGAGTTGGATGCGAACCGGATTACGGCCCGAGCCATCGACCTGCCGCGGGGTCGGGTGCCGGCGGATGCGGCGGCGATCACGGTGGGGATCGACATCGGCAAGTGGCTGTGCCATTGGGTGGCGGTGGCGTGGCGGGCCGGGGCCACGCCACATGTGCTGGAGTATGGGCGACTGGAGGTGCCCAGCCAAGCCATGGCCGAGGAGTTGGCGATCCTGACGGCCTTGCGGCGGTTCCGGGACGAGATCGCCACCGTGGGCTGGCCGTTGATGAGCAGCGGCGGCACGGTCCAGCCGAGCCTGGTGCTGGTCGACAGTGGCCACTGGGAGGCGGCGGTGGTGAGCTTCTGTGTTGAGAGCGGGGCAGGGTATCTGCCCAGCAAGGGCTTCGGCGTGCAGCAGTTGGGCAAGCGGAGCATGCATCAGGAGCCGGGGTACGAGGCGGTGCGTCAGCCGGCGGGACACGTGCTGGTGGAGGTCAATGCCGATTGGTGGAAGAGCTACGTGCACGTGCGGCTGCAGACGCCGGTGGGCCAGCCGGGAGGCTTGAGCTTGTTTGCGGGCAGTGGACAAGAGCATCTGGGATTTGCCAAGCACTTAACGGCGGAGAAGCGGGTGGAGGAGTTTGTGGCCGGGCGGGGGCTGGTCAGCCGCTGGGAGGCGGTGAACCGGAACAATCACTATCTGGATGCATTGGCGTTGGCGTGCGTGGCGGGGCATGGGATTGGCCAGCAGGTGCTGTCGGTGGCGGCATTGCCGACAGCGGCGCCGCAGCCACCGCAGCCGCCGGCGTGGCGGCCGGAGCGGCCGGACTGGATGCCGGAGCCGTCGACGGATTGGCTCAACGGCTAGCGAGGTCGCTAATGAAGCGATCGAAACTGCGGCTGGAGGAATGATGCCGCAGAGAACCCCGGCGGAGGTGGCCGGGGTGAGTGAAGCGGAGGGCAGGTGATGTCAGGTGTGCCTTTTCTCTTCGGCCAGGGCGTGGAACTCGACCATCGCGTCCAAGTGCACGCTCTCCGTCGCCGGGTAGCACCGGCGATGGCGAACATCCACGATCCCGCGCTCCTTGAGGAACTCGAGCGCCACATTCACCTGCGTGAACGGCAGGGCTTCCTTCCTGGCGATCTCCATGAGCGTGGTGCCGTCGCCTTCGCGGGGTTGCCCTTCCATCGCCCAGGCGACAGTCTCGAAGGTCGCCTTGTCGCAGCGGTGGGTGTAGGTGCGGCCGTCGTTGGCGCCGGCGGTAACGGTCCGCACCAGACAGCCATCCTGCACGAAGAACCGAACGTCGCGTTGTCGCATCTTGGTCTTCATGGGATCACCTCAGGCGTTGATGGTGAACAGGCCGCGGTCGGTCTTCTTGAACCGTGCTTCGCTGCCCTTGGTCTGGATCTCGCGGAGGATGACGGAGTACACGGCGTGGACAATGTTGGGGAATTTGGCCGCCTGAGCGGCCATCAGCAAAAGGGCGCGGACTGATCCGATAGACGATTCGCACATGATCTTCCTCTATCTTCACAACTTTGACCAGGGCACGGATGATCTGCCGACGGGTATCGAAGTCGGCACGGTCCAGCCCTGCGCGGACCTGTTCGGCGAACTGATCCATGTGGCCGAGCACCAAACGCAATTCCGTCTGCCGGGCCGAACGATCGGTGGCTGCGGCGGCATCTTGCTGGAGCCGCTCCAACCGTTGCCTGGCCTGCTGCAGGCGCGGCTCGAACTCTTCCTTGTCCAGCAACCCGTCCTCGTAGGCGTCGATCAGACGGCTGATGCTACGCCGCACCGCGGCGATCTGCTTGTGCGTCTGTGGAAGATCGACATCGGCGGGATCGTTACCGTTGAGACGGCGCTCAAATTCTTGGCGCAGCTCATCCGGGTTCTCGAGCACCGCGCACACGTCGGCCCACACCGCCACATCCAGACGGTCCAGCCTCAACGGTTTGTTGGAACAGACAGGCCGGCCGCCAAGGCGGGAACTGTCTCTACCTCCGCATCGATAGTAGGGGTAGCAGTGATTGCCGCTCCGGCGCGAAAAACGCGTCAGTCCGTGACCGTACCAGCTATAACCACAGCAGCCGCATTCCAGCAACCCCTGAAGCAGGTAGCTTGCCTGTTTCTGTTGGCGGAGGCGTTTGCGATTCTCCGCCAGTTGCTCGGCGACGGCGTTGAACAAATCCTCATCAATGATGGCGGGAACCGGGATGACGATCTGATCCTCCGGCGGACCGGCGTAGCGCGAGGTGGGATGGCGTGGATGTTCGAGACGGCCACGACCAGGGCGCAAGATATGTCGGCGTTCGCCGGTCCGAGTTTTGCCGAATACACCCTGACCCTTGTACGCCGGGTTTTTCAGCATTTTCCCGATGGTTTCCGAACACCAGCGTTTGCCCTTGGCGCTGAGCACACCCTGGGCCGCAAGTCGGCGACCGACCTCGCGGATCGACAGACGGTCTCGTCCCACCCACTCGAAGACCTGCCGCACGACGCGCGCCTCTTCCAACTTCACCTGGTAATGGGCCTGCCCGCCGCCTTCATGTTTGCCGATGTAACGATAGCCATAGGGCGCGCCGCACAACACGTTGATCCAACCCCGCCGTGCCGCGTGACGTTTGCCCCGTCGGCAGCGCTCCATGATCTTCGTGCGCTCGTACTCGGCAATCATGCCCTGCATTTGCAGCAGCAGATCTTCCTCCGGGCTGACGCCGATCATTCGATTCAAGAAGATCAATTCCACGCCGTGACGCTGCAACTCTTCCACCAGCAGCATTTGCCAGGCGTACTTGCGCGCCAGCCGATCCGGCGAATGCACATACAGCCGATCGAACCCGCCGGCATAGGCCACGTCGCGCAACCGATCCAGCGCCGGCCGCACCAGCGTGCTGCCAACATAACCGTCGTCAATGAAACACAATTCCTCTTCGACCGTCAGGCCATCGGTTGCGATGCGTTGACGCAAGTCAACCAGTTGGCTGTCAATCGTTCCCTGTTGGGCCTGTTGTTCCGACGAAACACGCGCATAAAGGGCAGCGCGAATCGACGATGTTTCGGTGGCTGTGGTATTCATCATGATTCACGCTCCTTACGCCATGCGCCGCGCGAGGGTTTCCGGGGACCGATCTTCGATCAGGTCCCACAAACTTCGCGCCACCAGCACCGGCTTGCGGATCGTCGGGACGATCAGTTCGTACGTCTGCGTCAACACTTGGACCTCCAGCCGGCCGGTCGTAAATTCCCGTTTGACCTCCAGGGGCGGCTTCCTGCCGCGTCTTGTGTCATCCATGACATTCCCTTTCAGCAAGGCCACTCGCCGCAACCCTCTTACCGCAAGAGCGTTACGCCGGCTGCCACCCCGATCCATACCGGGGCCGCAACCGGCTGCGGTCGATCACCCTTTCTATCGTCAAGCTGCTTTCGCCAACATTGTCCACGCCGTGTAGATCGTGGCGGCGGGCGTCTTGCCGCCGGTTTGCCAGAGCCCGCTGGCCAGCATCTTCTCGACCATGTCCTTGCATCGCATCGGCTGGCCGACGTCCTTGAGGACCTGAGCGGCGGCGTCCAGGCCGCTGGGCTTCTTCGCCTTCGGTTCCGCCGGGGCCTTCTTCGCCTTGGTCACCGTGGCGGGCTT
>Ga0315284_10010166_pt1 | contig 13404 bp, 21 predicted proteins | sample YL17G09_16_MG_FD_203696 | JGI IMG/M metagenome (GOLD analysis project Ga0315284, IMG submission 203696) | Sediment microbial communities from Yellowstone Lake, YNP, Wyoming, USA - YL17G09_16 | ecosystem: Environmental > Aquatic > Freshwater > Lake > Sediment | place: USA: Wyoming | collected...
TCCCCATCACATATTCATCTCCTCTGTGAAAAGGAGGGGCGTTAGGGAAGTCAGAGGTTAAAGACTTAGCCAGGTCTGAAAGAAAGAATTGGTTTCCACCCTCTCCCTCAAAAGACCGTATATACACACCTAATTTTTTGGGGAGCATTAGGAGTTCGGTTAAATTTCGGATTTGTAACAAAATACTTTCGACTATTTGCTCATACCGAAGCATCTCCTTCCTTAAAAACTCGATGTAGTCTCTCACTATCTCCGATGGAGCCATAAGGCGATTAGCCAACATTTCGAGGTATCCTGCGACTACTCGAATAAAGTAAGCGACGGGCGGCATGATATCCGCGACAGAAGATGTACGCGACCAATCCGGAGGAGTGCTGTCGGGTAAAGTTGGGAAAGGATATACCTGGGGCATATTAGAAAGATCCCAATACGGAAGCAGCTGTCCAGGGTCTGTAGTCCAGTCATCATCGGCGCCGTATACACGTAGTTGCCAAGCCAAAGCAAAGTGGTAAACATCCCCGTCTTCTATCGGGAGGTCTCGCACTACGTATGAGTTTTCTCCCGGTATAATCTCCCGCTCACTCACTACAAAAATATCATCCCCAGATGTTGTGCTCTCGGTAATATCTCTCGTACCTACGAGCTCGAGGACATTATTCGCAGTCGAAGCGAGAATGTTATTCCGTATAGCAAAAATAGCACGGCGTTTAGGAATGAGCACTATGTTCCCAAGATCCGGCAAAGTCCATATAGGCACATCTAAGGTATCCCACTTAAGTAGCACACTCAATTTCTTATCCCTATGCCCAGGTTTTACCAGAGGATAGGCTTGAAGGTTTTGCGGCTTAGGAACCTTAGTCTCATTCGTCGATTTAAAAAGAGACCCGAACGTTCCTTTTAATTTCCACAAATCGTCGAGGAAACCGAAGGGGTCGATATTCGTGCCGAGCATAAGGACCAACCCGCCAACCCAATCAGTCTCATTCATAAACTGCGGTCTATTCCTATCTCCTCGGTCATTTAGGGATGCAGCTACTTGTCGGTAAAATCCGGGGTTACCTCCACTATACCGATTTGCATTTACGAGAAAATCTCGTTGGCTATCGGACATCTGGGGGTCTGTGGGGGCAGGTGCAAAGAGAGTACTCATGGGAGGAGTGATATCCCCGAGACCTGCAAACGTTGTATTAAACCTTTTTCCATTAGGTATAAAGATTGTGTATAGACCTGCGTCCGTTAAAAGTCCTTCGATGAATTCTCTTATCTGGTCAATGATCTGTTTAATAAGCGCCGCTGCGGCGTCGGCTAAACCTACCAGTAACTTAGCGATAGCGTTTAAAAGATTAACAACTGCTTGAAGAACCTTGCGCAGTTCATCGATGATTTTAGCTATTCGTTCCAGCGGGCTAAAGTCTGGGATAGGTATCTCTAGTTTTCCCCAAGACGTGCTAGTCGTTCCTATCGTTACAATGTCTTTGAACTGCTTAGCTCGCTTTTGTTGCTCGGCTTTCCAAGCATTGATTTTTTCTTTTTGGGTGGCCATTTTTTACACGTCCCCGTAGATGATATCGTAGTGGTCAGCAGGTGGAATGGGCTCTACGCCGATACCTGTGCTATTAAGATTTCCCTGCGTCTCTGCGAGTTGTACAGCGAAGTCACAGTCGTATAGAACAAAGCGCCGTAGTTTACGGATAGGCCAGTCGACGATGGATTGCTGCATTGTTTCGACATAATTGAGGAGTGTCTCATAAGGGTCGGTTCTGGGGGAAGCCAAAGCCCAGAGTGCGTCGAAAGAACGAGGGCGTAGAGATATTGTCAGATAGGCACATTTCCACAGGTCTATATACGGTGTTGAAAAAAGTGAAGTATTGTTGGTATAAAGAAGTTGAGCCTCTCTATTCAAGCTTCGGCAGAACACGTAGATAGACGCAATATCTTTTACGAGATTTTCTTTTGGTACTGCGTAGTCTTCTGCATATGAAACGTCTACACGCATTACTCCAGTGGAGAGTGTAGCGAGTGTAGGGTTGGTACGTAGGATGTGCGCGAGACACAGGGCTCTAGGGGCATTAGACCTGTACGTGTCTATGTAGCCTCCGTAGATTGAGTCTAGGCGTTTAAAAGACGGAATATTAAATTTTACGATGTGTGCTGCATCGGCTCGAAGGGTTGTCATCAAAAGTCCTCGCGCTTTGAACTGAACGTCACCGTTATTTTATCGGACAACAAGGCCTTCTTAATCATAGGGGTAGACCGAACTACATGCTCTTTGTATAGCGCTGTAAGTTGATCTGCTTCTTCGAATCCCAATGCTTTAAGCTGCGCTGCGCCTCTTGCCATCATTTGGTAGGTAACGAGGCGACCCAATCTCGCAGCTATTATGCCTAATTTCTGCAGCCCTAATGGTGGGGCTATTCCATTTACCCAGCTCATGAGAAGGAGCATAACACACGAAGGAGAATAGATAAATGTCTAGTGGCTGGAAAATAGTACTCGCTGAAATTGGGAAGCGGATACTTCAAATTGCGGTGGTTGTGATTGCGGAAGAAACTGTACGACGTGGATTCACATCAGCCTTTACAGACAATGAAAATGTACATTACGAAAAACCAAGACCAAAAAAAGCAACAGTAAAAAACAACAAGTAAAAACAAGTGACCTCTATTAGTTCCATATCGGGAGGCTGTCTTTAAGCCAAACGCCATCCGTCCAAGTGACGTTAAAAAATAGAGGTCTTTCTTGGTATAAGAATGTGAGGGAATATAGTGGTTATATCTTCCTCGAACAACACCGCACTGCAGTGCGGAGAAGGATGACGTCATGTTTAGTGAAATGCTGAAGACGGTCGTTGGAACCGCGGTTTGTGTCGTAACCGGTATGGTAACATACCGGGCGGTGTCGGCGGCTGAGGCCGCCATTGCGAATCGATTGGCCGCCCGGGCCGCCCGGGCCGCCGAAGAGGAAGAAGAGGGAGAGGAGGAGCTTCCTCCTCCTCCGAAGAAGAAGACGGCGCGTAAGCGCTAGTCTTCGAACACACTCTGGAGAGATAGACAACCTGTCTTCTCTCCAAACTCTCTCCAGAGTGTGTTTCTTTTTTTGTTGCACGAACTATGGGAACAAGCTATAGATAAAATACAGGGAGGAAAGCAAATGTCAGCTGAGCCGTATTTTTTAGACCTATCCATGGATAAATTTGAGGTTTGCTGTGCGGTACAACACGGCGGTGAGTTATGTGAGTGCGATGCGGTCGATGAGCTATGTGCCCCGCACCCAGATGGGCAAACTTTCTACATTCCCATCTGCGGAGAAAACCTGCATAAACTTAAAGCCATCGGTGCTAAGAAACATATCGAAAGCGGTAAAGACCCCCGACTACTGACAGAGATTGCCTACTACGGATTGTTCCTACAACCCCAAGGTCTTCAAAGAAAATGTAAGACAACCCAATGGGATCGATGCCACACCCCAAATATTCTTCGAAAGATCGTTAAAGAAAAAGCTGCTGTAAAGGCGGCGGTTGTCCCTGCAGTACCCAAGGTCATCCTCGCTCCACAATCATGGCACTGGGTAGATGAAACGTTTAAATGGATGGATGTGGATGGGGAAGTAAAACGCCTATCGAAGATGTCCACCCAACATCTCATCTTAACGGCTATCGCGCTTCGCGATGAAAACTACTCCTCTTGCCCCAAGAGGATTTCCTGGATAAAAGAGCTCATCAAACCTAATTTTGATTTGAAGTATCCCGAGGGGTCTCTTCAAGTGGGCGCACGAGAAGCTGGAACTAAGCTCCAGGAGTTTGAAGAAGTGCTCGCTTCTAAAGGGCTCCTTACTGCGCTATAATTTTTTTCATGAGCGCTTTCGACCTATTCAAGCTGGCTGTGTCTATCTATACAAAAGTCCCCGGACTCCCTATTTCAGTTCCGGGATCCGTGATGCAGTACGAGCGTCTACCTGGTATGACCGACTGGGCTCCTCGCGATATGATTTCGCGTATGGGCGCAGGGATGCGGCATGACGAAGATATCGATGCTCTCGTTGAAGCCGAAAAGAATAAAGGTCTCGGAGAAGAAATTGGGCTCGGTGCTGCAGGTGGAGGTTTGGGCGGAGGACTGCTCGGGCGTCTGGTTGCGGGCGAAGCTGCTACTGCCCCGGTTAGTGAGATGCTCCGAGAGGGAGTGTCTGCTCGAGGACTTCGAGGTCTATCAAAAATACCGAGAAGTGCTAAAGCCTTGGCGCTAGGTGGAACCGCTCTTGGAGCACTCGCGGGTGGAGTTAATTGGGGTATGCACGGTGACGAACGCGCGCAAACCGCTCGGTCTGTTGCTCGAGGATTACGCCGAGAGCAGACTATGCAGAGCAACGCGAACCTACAGAACCAAGTTTTACGGCGTCAATTATTGACTGAAAATCCAATGCCGTCTGCTACTGCCGAACAGCCGCTGGTCGCGCATTCGGGTAAAGGTTAACAAGCTCATGTCGATACGTGGAATACAAAAATTGGCGACACTTGCTTCTTCTTTAACTAACCCTGTTACTCTGGCAGGTGGCGCGGCAGGTCTTGGAACTATGGCCTTGATTCATTCTATTATGGACAATTCTTTAGCCGCGAAAAAGCAAGTTCTCGATAAAGCTTTGGGTGATTACGCTAAGGCAAAGAGTGTTCCTCTTCTTGCTGGAGCGATTACAGCCTTGCTCGTGGGGGCGATGGTGGCTTCTAAAATACGGGCTAAACAAAACCAAACAGTTCCGTTTACTCCGTCTCAAGCGCAGTTTCAATCCCAGGGATTTCTTCCGGGGGAGCGGACACAAGTTGGAACACCCCAGAGATATCCCGGCGACCCGGTATTGATGTTTTAAAGACGATGTCTAATCCTCGACCAACTATATATAAAGGTGCGTCAAAGGACATGCCTAAAAAAGAGCCTACCGAAAAAGATCAACGTCTTTGGCAAAAAAACAAAGCAAGACGTGGTATAAAGAAGTAGCGCAGTCTTACGTAGTTTCTTTGAGCTGTAGTAACTACAGCAATTAAAGCTGAAATAGTTCTAGTGAAAAGATAGTTCTCCTAGCGAACGATGTTTACTCTATTAAGTACGTAAGACTGCGCTTTCGATTTTTTGTTTGGCCGTACTGCGGCGTTTATTAACGCTAGCTTGAGATACTCAAGTATTATAAGCGGAAGTTGGAGTAATGGAGTCGTGCCTAAATGCCTGACTTTCTCCCTCACAGCGAAATTAAATTTGGAAGCCAAAATTAATTCCGCAGTTCGGTTTAAAAGCCACGCATTTCCGCGCAAACTCTAGGAGTACGGCGAGGGGGGTGTAGTGCTTGCACTACGCCCCCTTCTATTTTTGCCCTATGATTACTCTATGAAACCCATAGACTCTGAAAATAAGAATAGTCATAAAGGACTACTGGGCGGATTAGCCCTGGGTGGTGTAGCGGCGTCCCCTTTCTTAGGAATGATCGGGGAAGACCCCATTACGAAAGACCCCTACAAAAATCCGAATATCAAACGTTATACAGGACGACACCTGGAGAGCTTATCCCGGCCGGGGGATATCCTAATTACGACTAAGCCTAAATGGGGCCAAGGGGTATGGAAGCTAACGGAAGGTCTGTTGTCTGGCACAGACTATTATCATGCAGAACCCGTATTTGCTAAGCAGAGGGGTAGACGTGCGTCCTCAATTTCAGCTGGTATGTTTGATGAATCTAAATGGAAGAACAAATCTTTAGATCAAATGGCTGAAGTTTTACATCCCTTTTCAAAAAATCTTTTACATGAAGATTTTATGCTCCTAAGACCGAAACAGGCACTAACTCCTGAGCAACAAAAATTATTTATTGAACGTATCGCAAGACGGTCGAAAGAAAAGTATCACGCCCCAACCGCAATTAAAAGTTATCTCAGAGATATGTTTATCCCTAAGACTAAACAAAATTTTAAAAACAATCTCCGAAAAAATCTTATGAACACGGCGGCAGGTTGTAAGGATAACGTATGCTCTACATTACCATCCCAGGCTATGACAGAAGCAACTGGGCAGTTAGTCCATCCCCATAAAGTTCCTAATAGAGTCTTACCTATGGATTTTTTACGTGAAAAATCTTTATATGATGTTGTAGGAGCGACTAATAAATACAGAAGCGTTATGCCTAACCCAACTGCAACTCGGTTACTTTTCCGCGGAGGTCTTGGAGCTGGGATGGCAGGAGGAGCTTACGGAGTGTATAAAGAGCCTGAGGTTATTCCGGCTATTGCTGCACTAGGAGCTACGCCACAGCTTTTACAATATCTAGAGGAACGAAAACAAAAACGAACGGCACCGTCAAGATCTATAAACGATCTGATCCTTCATAATGAAGAACATGCTCCGGGCTGGGGGGACCTGGCTAGTCACTTCGGATATACTACGCGGCATGCTAAGAAGGTTCGACAATCATTTTTACGCCGTTCTCTCCCTATCGCCGCTGCTGCAGGTTTAGGTACTTATGGCCTTACAAAAGGTATTGAGCACCTTCTTCGTCGAAATGCCACAGAGCCCGCATCCGAATAAACCTCCCCTTTTTTTAGTATAAGAATATGTATCGATAACAACCAATTGTGCTACTCTTTTTTAAGATAGCACGGAGAGGAAGGAAATCATGGAAAAGCAAGTTCAGATAATCACTGGGGGTCTGGTCGATAGACAAATCGAGGGGAATTGTATTTCCCCTCTGGACTTCCCCGAGGAGGCGCGACGGCGCCTGATCGGAAGGGGGTACACATGCGTGTCCCCGCCGACGCGCAACGGCGACCGCACCGTCGAGGTGTGGTCTCGGCGCCCCTCAAAGGGGGTGAGGTGATGTTTGCCCCCCTTGCGGCGATGGCCGCCATGTTTCTGGTTCAAGTAATCGCGTGTGACGTGGTACTTGAGCCAGACTACGTCGTCGGCCTCTGCGCCGATAACGGTCAAGGAAACCCGGAGTGTGGGACCGGGTTTGCAATTGAGGATCACAAGATCCTCACCGCCCGGCACGTTGTCCGGAACTCCGACGGGTCGTACAAGACTGGGCTGGTCGTGAAGGCTACTCAGTACTACGACCACCCATTCGTGGGAGAGGTCGTGTACGTCTCCGAGACGTACGACGTAGCCATCGTCCAGGTGAAGAAACACCTGGATGAATTCATCCCCGTCTGTGACAGTAATCTGGTACAGCTCGGGGATAGGGTTTCCACCCACAAATTCTCCGGAACGTCTTATATAGAGACTTCCGAGGGAGTGGTCTCCAAATTTTATGGGGACATCATCTCCGCGACGGCCTCTGGTCGTCCGGGGTTTTCGGGGGGACCCCTCATGTGGCTAGACCGCGAAGGGGGAGACTGCGCCATCGGTGTGGTCTACGGCGAGGTTATTTCCACGGGGAGAGTTCTCGCCTCCCCCCTCACCCCCGCCTTCGCGTCTCTGGTGAAACCGACTAACGCCGGAGATTGACCTGAAGGCTGCGACAGCTTCCCTCAAAAAAGTCTGTCGCAAAATCTCTCACCACGTCCGGGTCGTAGGGCTTGCAGCTAAACACATCCAGATATACCGAGTTCGTCAAGTTGGCGAAATGCGCGGATATCAACGATGTCTCTATCAGCTGCGTCATCGAATACCCTGCGACCCGGTCGTCTTCCCCAAAGTGGACGACCACGGTCTCACCAAAACGTTTCATCTCAATCAGGTCGCAAAGTTTGATGACGAAACGTTTGATAGTATCGGCGTCTCTTATTTTTTGAGGGTCGCAGTTGTAGAGGTCGATGGAGGATGCGATCCCCCAGACCTCTTCTTCCACTGCTTGTTTTTTGATATCTAGGCCGGTCATCGATATATTAATACATCTGCTGCGGCTGACCGTACTGCTGCATCGGCTGTTTTTGCTGCTGAGCTCCCTGACCCATGACATAGCCCAAACCACCAGCACCCGCACCCGCGATACCGACAGACTTAACAGGGTTTCTTCTTATCTTAGCTAGGAGTCCCCCTGCCGCTTCATTCTGCGGAGGGGTCATAGCCGGAGCCTCTGGCGCTACAGGATTTTTAGGAGCGGGAGGGACTATTGGGGCCGGAGGATCTGGAATTTTACTCCTATCTACTTTCGGCCCTTTGAGGGTCTTGGGCGCTTCCACGAAAGGTTGCGCCGCATTAAATTCCGACCTAAGAGCTTTAACCGCCGATTCATCCCCGGGAAGACCATGAATCATGGGGCCAGGGTTGTGACCCCCCATCGGGAGAAGTTGCTTAGGAGACCGAGTAAAGACCCCCTTAACTCTATTAGCTACTCGAGATATAATACGACCGCCCGGAATTGCTGCTTCCTTAACTATCCCCAGGTCAATCAAAGCTGACTGATATCCGATTTGTGTAAAGTTCATGGGTCTATCCTCCGTGTCCAAATTCTACTTGATTCTACGATACAAGTCCTCGAACAATTTTAGGAAGGAGTGTAATATGTCCACAATGGACCAAGAGACAAAACGCATCAAGAGAAAACGCCGTAGGGTAACCTACTGGACGTTTGCTGTTACGTTCATGCTGTCCCTATGCGTAGGTACAGGACCCCTCGGTAGCCTCCTCGGAGCTATCTTCTTTTCAGTCATCGCAAGAATGTGTATATCGTCTGAACTGGACGATCACTACAAAATACTTTACCCCGGAGGAAGATGATGGCAGTCACAAGTTTAGAAGAAGGTCTCGAAACTAGAACCGAAGAACTCAGGTTGTTGTGGAACGCGTACAGACCCCGAGTTCTTTTCACCGACCCGCGTCGGACAAAGATCGAAAATTACTTCGATGAAATTCCGGCACGCATCCGCATGCGACAGGGCTACGAAGCCCTCTTTGGTTTGACCCGCATCGCAACGATGTTGGGAGAGATACGCATTGAGTACAAAGATTTACCAGTAGTGGAGGAAAACAATGGAACTAACCAAGGATCTACTGAAAACAATCCCCCTGAAGAAATTGATTCAAACGTACAACCTATTAAATGAAGAAATTCCCATTCTGAAAGAAGCTGCTTATCTGGATGTTCTGGAAATATTCATGGAGAATATGGGAGAGGAAGCGGTTGTTACTGGAGGGAGCATAGATGGGAACTCTCACATCATTATATCCAGTAGCGCGTTAAAAGCGGGAGAGCTTTCTGACCTTGCTATGTTTGTGCAACGTGCAAGAACATTACACGGATTTGGAGTTTCCCTTACAGTTATAAATCCAGACCCGGATGCTGATGATTCTGTATACGAAGTACGCATCGACTACTTACCCCCTGAACTCTCTTGGGTGTGGAACACTGTGACCACTGAACCTATCCATCTGAAGACCATCGTGAAGAAGTTGAAGAGGGTATAATTAAAGAAGGTGGTGAGAACATGACGAAGTTGACAGAGGCCGAATTAAAGTTAGTAAACAGCCTAATGTTTAGTCCGAATTCTTTTATGACGCCGTATATTTGGAAAATCGCAACTAAAGGAGATAAGGAGTATGCAAAGCGTCTTTTGGTGGGATGGTTACAACAAAGTTGCGTTCGATCTAAAGGATGCGCGGAGTGCGTACAAAGCCCTAGTGAAGAAACATCCGGTAGTCCGGGGCGGGACGAAACAGAAGTTGATATATGATGACCTTGGACAACCAACGTCAACAGTGCGTAGGACCTATGCCCGTCGACCCCATATAAGTGAAGGACCTGAAGGACCTTCTGCGGATTATGACTTCTTAGCGGGTGATAGACGTATACGACCCGACAAAGCACACGAGGTTTTTAATCAGGAAGCTCTTATGAACGTGCCACGCGAACCAGGTCCGATTATGACCGGGGGAGGGTATCAGTCTCAGCCACATAAACTACTTGGGTCATATGGTCTCCCCAAGGACATATTACCAAAATCTCCTGCGGCTAAAGAGATGTCTAATCGTATTCTACATTTCCACGAAGGTTTTGAAAGAGATGCTCTACCCTCAAAAAGTACTGCATGGGATTCACTTCGAGCGTGGGGCGGTCGACCGGAAGGGCTTAACACGGGACATGTATCACCTTCGGTAATCTTAAATGAGAATAATTTAGTTTCTACACTACCTAAGGATTTGCATTCTGAACTACATCCAATGTTAAAAACAGTACGGCAAGAGGTGGATGAATCTTGGCCTGTCATTCAAAAACTCTTAAAAAGAGATATTCCCTATGGCGAAGGACGCTTCTCTAGACATGCCAAAAAGCGCATGGAAGAAGCAATGTACAACAATAAACCTCGAGCACAGATTATGTCAGATATAGTGGATGGGAACACCCTATCTTAAAAATAAATTCTCTTTCTATACAAACAAACTCAAAGGAAAAAAATGGAAATCACCAAAAAAGAACATCTAGAAGCACTCTGTATAGCGATAGACAATATTGATACACAGGATAATAGGTCTACAGCTGAGCCTATTTTTCTGGTTCAACAACAACGGCGTATTTACGGAATGGACCCGGAATACTGCGGACAGAACATTGCCTGGTTAGACTGTCTAAACGACAGCGAAGAACTCACCCACGCGGAGGCGCAAGTTCTAGAAAAGCGATATCTAGAAACCTTGGAAGAACCTGAGAACTTTGCACGTACGGGCTATATCGACCAATGGGAATACGTTCAACCATTCTTTACAGAAGAAGCCGCGCAGAGCTATATCGATACAAATAAACATCGGCATAGTGAACTGCGCATCTATGTCGACAGTGCTTATCGTAATTACGAGTGGCAAATGGTTAGAGCGCTTCTTTTGAGCATGAAGAAAAGTTAAGATTAATTGGTATAAGAACCTGTTTAGGTAGTCTGTTTCAATCAAACAAAAACAACAAAACAAAACAAGGAGAAACGAACATGGCACTCAAGAATGTCAAATGGGAAACTAAGCTTTTAGGTAGACAAACTCTCAGCACCGAGGTCGTAGCAGAGGGGCGTGTATTGAAACGTCGGTCCCTTCGGATCATGCGCGACCCCGAAGGTCTCAACGTTCGGTACGTGAGCTTGCTCACGACCGATTTTGACGCCTGTGACGGATACACAGGCTATGTGTGTCCCTTCTGCGGGCACACAGAGAGGACGAGCGGATGCGAGTGTGCATCCTGTGGGGTGAGGAGGTAAATTATGATACCCGAGGAAGAACTAGATAGACTACTGCGCCTCCTGAAAGAGGCAACCGACCCAGATCGCCGACATGAAATACTCGCCGAAATCGTTCAGTATGATTCGGACCCTGTCGCGAGGCATAAGCGATGGAAGGCGTATTTTTCCGAAACAATACAGAAGATTGAATAGTGTGGAAAAGGGGTTCCGGACTCGACATCCGGAGCCCTTTTATCTTAAACTACCTGGATGATACCCCTGAAGAAAACACTAGACGATCTTCTTCGAGTTGCCCGAACAATGGAAAATATTTTTTGGGTCTATTCCCGAAACAAATACAGAACTGGAAGAAGGGAAAAGCTAGACCCAGAATACCGAAGAGCTCTTAATCGTGTTCGAGATAGAATTTACTTGTTGCAAAAATATAAAGGAGATATCGGATGACGAAGAAGAAAAAGCAAGACCTTACACAAGACCTTACGGGTGACTTAACCCTGGAACCTCGGTTCATCCCTCTCCAAGAACTCTTTGAGAAGGGGTATTTGCAGGAAGTTAATCGACAATTTTTTCATCCTATGGGGTTGTCACTAGCTTTTATCGAGGGCGATGACCCGCGGTTAGTTGTGTACGATTTCCGCTACACACCCTACGGCCCCCTCTTTAGTCCGGAGGTCCTACAAAACCCTAAGTTCATTGAGAGGAAAGAGCGCATTGAACTAGAGTGTGCAGAGAAACTTCTGGAGCGCCAAATGACGCTCGGATTTGGAATACAGGTACCATATGTCAACCAACAACAAAGTATGTCAAGAATCCGCATCAAACCCGCCCGCTTGCGCTAATAGGTCGACAGTCCTATCCCTAGACCTTGATTACTTCAATTACTATCTTAATCTGGAAAGCTTAGACCAAGTCTTTAGTCGAATCCTCACCCTTAACGTGCCGATGCTCTTAGTCGATTCGCACGAAAAACTTGTGGGATTTATTAATCGATATAAATTTGACACACTAATTAATATGGATGAGCATTCGGATATGATGTCTATTTCTGAATCGAAAAAACATTGTGGATCTTGGGTGAATTTCATTAACCATGATAACCAAAGTAGAACCTATATTTGGCTAGTTCCTAGCACCCGCCTATCAAGTGATACAGGGGTAACTTGTGATGTTCCTTCCGGGCGCTGTGATGGTATTCCCGGATTCTATACAGCAGAGAAAGAGCATCTCCGTCCCTGGCGAAAAGTCAAAAGAACTTCGACTCAACGTGTTATTAATTGGCGTGAAGTAAAGTGTGTGGGCATAGCCCTGTCCCGGGATTATACTATGTCTGTGATTAGTAGGTACTTCGAAAAAACATGGTTGGATAAGTTGCTGGTGAAAGGTATTAAACTGGGTGGGGACGTGCGGGATAAAGAGTTTTTCGAGAGACGAAGAGCGTCTTTAATCGCAGGTAAGATACCCTATAGAACGGAGGAGGTATGTCACACTGGACAGCAGATTCAAAAGATTTCGCAGGAGCGGTATTAATCGACTTCATGCTCAATGTAGAAAATACGTTAGAAAAAAGGGGGTGGAGTCTAAACGACCTGGCTCAGCGTATGGGAGTACAGGAAAAGTACTTGAAGCAGTTCGTCCGTAATCCCGCTATCCTACCTTTTAATATGGCGGTGAAGATGGCTCGAGCTCTGAATCTCAAGATAACACTCTTCATGTACGACGACGAAGACATCAACAACAGTCACGGACCAATTTTTTCGGACCTTTTCGTACAATGTTGGGAAGCGCAGAATAGACCCTGTACGCAGTGGGACTTTGAGCCAGGTGAACCGGGTAAGGAGTAATGCGAATTACACGTAAAGAGGCGGTTCAGCTTGCTAAGACGAACCGGAAAAGAGTGGAGGAAAGCATGGCCCAAGAAGTAGACCGTGATGCTGGACTCGTTGTTGAACCCTACAGTACTGTCACACCTAGATTTGAGGAAGTTCCCGACCCTCGGTTAAACAGAGAATTCTCAGTTACATATCCTCGAGCGGGTGTAATAATGCTTGTGGACAAAGAGACCCTTTGGTCAGAAGAAGGATGTACCGTAATCGAACGCTGGAAGTTTAGCAAGAAAGTCGAGGGATAACATGTATCCACTGAGTCGTTACGGCTTCTCGGATAACCGAGGAAAAGAGTACTTCACGAAACAACCGGAAGGACAGTACGTGAAGTACGAAGAGATTAAGCAGATGGCGAAACAGATACTGGAGAAGATGCGGGAG
>Ga0315284_10010167_pt1 | contig 13404 bp, 14 predicted proteins | sample YL17G09_16_MG_FD_203696 | JGI IMG/M metagenome (GOLD analysis project Ga0315284, IMG submission 203696) | Sediment microbial communities from Yellowstone Lake, YNP, Wyoming, USA - YL17G09_16 | ecosystem: Environmental > Aquatic > Freshwater > Lake > Sediment | place: USA: Wyoming | collected...
CATCACGAAAGAGGGTGTCCGTCAAGATATAGACCGCAATATAGAACAAGCAAAGAAGTTCGCCAAGAACCCGAACCCAGAGGCGTTCGCCCAAGATGAGGCGATGAGTCAATTTTCCCGATATGGAAGCGGGAGAAAGGGTGGAGAATTAGGGGTAATAGGTAAGTTCTTAAGAGGCAGATACACGGACACGAATGGAGGAGGTCTTAAAGGTGGGTCATATGAAGATGATATGAACGAAATATCGCGTAAGATTTTTAGACTAAGATTTGATGCGGAAGCGAAGCACGTTGAAACTACACGAATACGGCAAGAACAAGCAGTAGTATTAGGACAACTACAAGAAAACCCGCACGCTGTTAATGCGGATATGCTTGTCCGTCTTTACAACAATTTAGACGACGATATAACTAGGTTGACGAACGGAATAACAGCAAACCTTGATGAAGCGAGAGTTCTTGCGGAAGAAGCAAAACAACTTAGACGATTTATTGATGACGAAGACTTTAAAGATTTAATACGTGAAAAGGACAGAAAGGACGACGAAGATGATATGAATGAAAATCCGCACGAATACTGGAGGAATGCTTTGAGTGGGAATAGGGGAATGGAAGGTAGAGGTCAATATTCAACGACATCACCCCAGTACCAACCACGGCGGTTTCTTTAGAGGCGGTATTTACCACTAATTTGATGTTTAAGCGTACCCCCGATATTTTTTGACGGCGAACGGTAAACTGTGCCTCCTTTCAGTTAGTTTCTTCCAAATATTTTAGAGAAAAAAAAAATATTTTGTTTTGTCCCCCCTACGCGGAATGTTTCAAAAAGAGACGCAGTTTACCGTTTACCGCCAAGAAATACCTTACCCTTAAAATGATGGTTAAATCAGTCATCCTCCACATTCAATATATAACACTCTTTATCGCTCATTACGCACATTGGGTATCCTTTCTGTATCGTCACCCATCTGCTCTGTAATTTCTTGATTTTTTTAATCTGGACTTTATCCAACCCGAAATAATTATCCAATAAATATTTCATTGCCTTACCTCCAAGACCGCTCGGGAAAATCGTGACGGATTTACATTCGTTCAAAATACGGCGAGTCTCCTTTCCATTACACGCCAAATGAGAGGTATAAACGACCTCCACGTTAAAATGCCGTCCAGTCTCCAAAACAGAGTTCAATATGCCGTCCACTTTCATCTTCAAGTGTTTATTGACTAGACAGTCAGTGTCGTCAAAGATGACGCAAGAGTCTTTAAAATCTTGTGCCGTAATCTGCTCTCCTAAAAAGTCGGGTTCGTGGATTTTTACCCGATTGAGATATTTTAACTTGTCTAAGGTCTTATCATCACTTAACGAGGATATAATATACACCTCTCTTTTAGGATACATTCGGTGGTATTCTTCAATATATTCTTTCGTCCAATGCGACTTCCCACTTCCACTTGCCCCAGTCACATATCGGATTTGTCGTTCGGTTTGTTTGCTTGGAATAGGTTGGAAGTGTAAATTGGGTTTGTCTTTTAATTTGACCTCGGACAAAGGACTAGTACACTTCTTCTTGTCGCCAAGACAAAGTATTTTATATTTTTTTTTGTCTTTTATTTCGTCGTCTTCTAATAGTGCGATTTGGAATCCCTCTTCTTCAAAGTTTAACGCCATTGATATATTATAGATTTAGATTATTTTTAAGAACTCTTTTGAATGAATGTTGATTTTCCGTTGGAAATATTCCTTTAAGGTTTTTATATCTCTTAAAGCAGTACGAACCGTTATTTTATCTATATCTTTAAACACATCGGCACTCAATGGGATTTCATACACACTACTAATCTGCTCTTTAATGAACTGGAGATTTGCGACCACATCCTCCCATTTTGGACTGCGGGGTTGTTCCAACAATACTTCTAAAATACCCAATTCGTTCTTTATCTTATTCAAATACCCCACTTGTCCGTTAAAAAACTCCAACAATTTATCCATCTTTACCTTGTTTTTCCTTGACCCTTCAACTTGTAGGAGCGAAAATAACCGTTTTAAACTCTTGAAACTGTCCTTTGTAGAATAATATTGTATATCTTCCTCTAAATCTGATTCCAACTCTTTCTTCGTGGGTGAGTGAGTATAGTTCGTTCTGTCTCCTATTTTGATGTAGTAATTTTCAGACACCTCGCAGAATTGATTGCCTACTTTGATAATAAGGTCTATTTTCATCGTAGTTTTATCCATCATTGCGTCCTTAAAGGTTTTCTTCGTTCCATCACACAATAAAATATATCCGTTTATAATATCACGATGCCCCCAGCGGAGAATATACAAATCACGGACTTTTTCCATTCTATCCTCACCCGTTGCCTTCAAGATGTCGGCACGTTGTTTAGCAGTTATAAGTGGATTGCGGAGATATTTTTTCAAACTTTTATCGCTGTAATCGCCATCATATACCAATCGTTCATCCAACCCACACTTGAAATCTGTAATCCATACATCGTCATCTATTTCTTGATAAGCACTCTTAAAAAGACGGGCAACTTCCGCTAAGTCCACATTATTCAATAAGGTTTCTACATCGTAGTCCGATGCATATTGCACTGCTCTTAAACTGGATGAACCGATAAGTCGTTTTTTGCCTCTAACAGAGAATAGATTAATTACATCAACGGTTTCGTTATTTATTTGCGACAATTTACGAGGTTTATTCGTCATATTATTATATATTATTATTATAATATAATGCCGATAGAAATAGTAGAATTGTTGCCGTCAGATTTACCTTCTAAACGATTTAAAATTGTGCTTAAAGTAGATGATAATTTTTACACCTTTAATTTTGGAGCAAAAGAAGGAAAAACTTTTATAGACCACGGAGACGAGAAAAAGAGAGAGAACTTCCGCAAAAGACACTACGCCAACAAGACCGAGAAATACCGCATTGATAATCTCATCCCGAGTCCATCCCTTTTTAGTATGAAACTGCTTTGGGGCGACCATCACGACCTTTTAGACAATCTAGTAGAATTACAGAGGGAGTTTAACGCCAAATACAAATAGCGTTTAAATACCGATAATTAATTGATTGGTTAATTTATAGATGAAATCCACCTTACCTCAAGAAATCAAAAGAGAAGATATTATCCCCTTTTTAGACGATTATTATAAATCCATTGGACGCTCTCAAGTACCGAATTACCGTGAATATAGTTTAGCAGAATTGAAAAAGTGTTTAACTCTATTCGGCATCCATCTCGTTAAGGACTACCCATCAAAATAGTAGTAAGGGTTAAGACGAGGATTTTTTGACGGCGAACGGTAAACTGCGTCCCCTTTTGGAAAGTTTCTTCCAAATATTTTGGGAAAAAAAAAGATGATGAGATAATTTGCCCCTACGTGAAACTTTTGAAATAACGACGCAGTTTACCGTTTACCGCCAAAAAAAAAACAGTTGGGCGTCAATATATTATAACCCTCTATATATAATGAGTATCTTAAGTGGAATCGGACAAACCCCCCCTATTTACGGCACTGGAGGAAACCCTAACCCAACAAACGCTATTATTTACGAAATCCCCACAACAATTAATCTATTAACGGGTGGGGGGCAAACCACTTATTTCGTCCAAAATCTCCCAGTCCCAGCGGGAAATTACCTAGTATCTTATAATGTCGCTGTGGAATGTGGCGATAATACGACCGTTATTAGTGCTTTTAGATTAGCAGTCTCAGCACCTTTTGGTCCTCAAGCAACCTTTACTCAAACCACCGCAATCTATAGCACGACTCTTATTTCGGGGACAACTTACTACGTCTCGGCAGTCGGTTATATAGAAGTACAAGGAACAACAGTCAGTTTAGCGTATGAATGCGACCAAACTGGAAACACCAGCACCCTAACAATCCCCGCATACTCTTACGTATCACAAAACGGTCTCATCTCTCTTTATCCCATTAATCCTCCACCCGTTTAGGCGTAGCACCGTTAAATAATTATAACCCTATATGTATAATGAGTATCCTTTCGGGCATCGGACAAATACCCTCTATTTTCGGCAGTGGAGGGACACCTACCTTCGGCGGATTAACACTTGTCGGTTCGTATCAACCCGCCACAAATATAGATGTATTAACTACATTTTCTTCTATTTATCAAACCCCAGTACTTTCAGCGGGCAGTTATTTAATCGTGAGCGGATTATCCTTTGAAATAGCAGACGCAACAACCGTTATTGAATATTTAAACTTTGATTTTTACACTACAATAACCATCCCACCATCTGTAGCGTTCCCCGTCATCAACAATACACTCCTCTATAATACGACGAGTAATGGTAAAGATTATTACTGGTTTAATGTTAGTATTTTAACAATACCAACCCTATCACCCCCACAAACATCAAGGATATACGCTCAACCCGCCGTCTCACAGACTGGAAACATTGGTGGGTTTAATATCTTGGCGTCTAACCAAACTGACGGGTCTGCTGGAATACAAATATACGAAATAACTAACCCTATATTATAGAACCGAACCTTCGGCGAACCTTCGGCGAACCTTCGGCGAACATTCCTTTATCCTAGGTTTTTTATTGTTTTTTATAAAATCAAAAACTTTTTTATAAAAAATAAATCCGACAGATTTTTAAGAAATCCTCATTCAATCATTAATCAATCCCTCGTCCAAGTTATATACGAAATTGATTTAAAGACTTACTGCGAAATTAGACTATAACCCGATTGAAAAAATGAATAACGAAATGATTGAAATAATGAACGAACAACAAAAAGACGAATGCCCCGTTTGTATGGAAGAATATTCCTTTGAAAAACAACCAATAGAAATAGGCACTTGCTCTCACTCAGTTTGTGGTGATTGTGTTGAAGGAATGTTGACCGCTAATAATACGGTCAGAGACAATACGACTGGTCTTAGAGTGTTGAAGTGTCCTATTTGTCGTGCTTCGGGAAAACCGACCAACCGTGAATTGACCGACGAGGTTGTTAGATTGAGAGCAGAAGTTGCGTCTCTTAGAACAAGACCAGTCCAACCAAGACCAGTCCAACCAAACCCACTCCAACCAAGACCAAGACAAGTCTTGGTCCAACCAAGTCCAGTCCCAACTTCAAGGACAGCGGGCGTCAATGATACGCCGACCGTTTTTAATATTCTAACGCTTCTTGCCCGTATTAGAGATGAGGATGAAGTCTCAGCGGAATCGGCAGCGAACTTTGTGCTTCTTGAGACCGATTGGAATGCTCGTTTGAACTCATCTAACACTTGGGTAGATAATGGTGCTACGAGACATCAAGTCCAAACTGCTCTTACTCAGACAAGAGAGTATGTCCTAGCAAACCGTGTTAGACGCGTCCCAGCATCAGTCCAAAGAGCAAGAGAAAGAGGAAACGAAAGTTTTGAGAGTGCGTTGACCGAAATAAGAAGTAATCCAGTGGATGAAACCGCTTTCAATAGGTTTGCCCTTCTAGACGCCAACTGGACGGATATGCTTAGGAGAGGTGTTTTTCTTGGCGAGGGCGAAATAGCGACGACTAGAACAAGAATCCAAGAGGCGTTTAATCAGACAAGAGCGTATGTGGTAGCAAATCATCCACCTCCAGTTCAACATCCTACCCTTTTAACCCGAGGAATTGGAGCAGTTGCGAATGTTTTTGCGTCTCTCACTAATGCCCCTCTTATCCCAAGTCCCGCACCTATCCATCGTTTCGTAGGAATGCCCGACCACGAAGTCCGTTTTATCTTGAGGACTTTACAACCCATCACTACACCGATTGTAGAGGGTGAAGTGGGTATCCTTGGTCATATCGGGAACGCTGAACGAAACTGGACTGTCTTTTACGGACACGGAACAGATGCCCGTTTGTGGAACACAGCACCTACCGTTCCTCATACTTGGAGCGGGAGAATTATTGCTGGACGCTTTTACCACAACGATTTTTTAATTCCTCGTAATACTAGAGGCGGAAGTATCGCTCACAGATGTTGCGAAGGAAACCCCCAACCTTGTCGTCGCAGAGTGGGTCGCAGATGTCCTCGTGGTTGCGGGGCGTTTTGCTGTCAAAATTGCTTTTTTTGTTCTAACGAAAATTGTGCTAATATGAACCAATAAACCGTCAAGTCTTACCATCACATTCGTATATAACCCTTTTTACTACGTTTAGTTGTAATGAATTAAATACCTTTAAGTATATATATAATGCCTTCTTCCTTACCTAAAATAGAAATCCCTAAAACGCACTATTTAGTAATTAACGGTTCATTCGTGGTTAAACCCGAAAATAAGAGTAAGAACCCCTCGTACAAGTCTAGTCAATCTTCATCCATTCAAATACCTTACTACGAAAATAAGGGTTAAACCTTGGCGGTAAACTGTATTTTTTTTGGCGGTAAACGGTAAACTGCGTCCTCTTTTCAAAGATTTCACGTAGGGGCAAATTATCTCATCATCTTTTTTTTTTCTAAAATATTTGGAAGAAATTAACTGAAAGGCGACGCAGTTTACCGTTCGCCGTCAAGAAATATTCCCTAACCCTTTACCTCTAATTTGATGCCTAACCCGCCCCGCCTATAGAGCACAACTAACGCAACAATGGTCTACCAGTTCTTTCTTGGATTTGCCCGTCAGTTTCATCCTCTTATCTCTTGGAAACTTTTTGATGACTTCTTTTAGGTCTTTCTTACTCAACTTTTTTAGGTCGCCACGTCCAATCATCGTATCGCCATCAATTCGGTTTAGAACATCGCTTGAATGCTCGGTTAATAAATTAGAAGTTTGTGATGGAATAGTAAGAACATTCTTGCCCTTGGGAGCAGATAGACCGCTAACGGCATCAATAGAAGACCGTACATTGAACTCATTATCGGCAGTCGGTTTCAACGCATCCTTAATATTAAACGCCCCATTGACGCCTATAACTTCGTGCGAATTGTTGCCTACTTCCGCCAATTTTTTACCTAAACTGTGTCCTATTGTGGTGATATTTTCTTTACCATATTTTGCCTCTGCTTTCTTTTGAATGTCTGCTGAGTGCTTATAACGGCGACTACCAGTAATATCCCGACCGAGAGCATATTGAGAGTCTAAATAAACATCCCCTAAAGAATGAGTGCCTCTGTGGGCGACCACTACTTGTCCCGTTTTGTCGTGTTTAAAAACCTTTACTTCGGCATCAGACAATCCCCTATCCACTTTATAATCACCGTAATCCTCATTCTTCTTATTGTAAGACTGGTCTATTAAACCCTTAAGGTCTCTTGCGGACAATTTGCCTCCTTTAAGTACCATATTATAAAATAACAGTAGATTATAATATGATTAATTCAATCTTTTAAACCCATACTTTTTAAAGGAAGGGACTACTTAATAAAATCTTCGGGGCGAACTATATGTATAAAAATCGCCTATTCTGTATCCATCTGACCCAAAAACTCCCTCACCGTTAAAAGCGGGAACTATTGCTCCACCAGTCATCGTTGTTGCCCGATAATGATAAGCAACACCTCCAGTTTTTACCCCTTCTGTGGATTGATAATTACTGGTTGCTCCATTCAAAAATTGGAGTAATAATGCGAGTTCGTCTTGGAAACTATTTATAACATTACTCATTGCGACCACTTTTGCTCTCTCTGCTGGAGCACCCACTACAGCATTATACGCTTCTAAAACGCCTTTGATATTGTTATTTATATTATTAACATCTTGCACGTAGGTGGATAATTGCTGGAATTGTGGAGGAGTAAACATATTAAAGTTCTTAATGCGACCCACTATTACTTGGATTGCTCTTATTTCTGTTAAAACCTTTGACCCAAGTTGGTTTGAATTACCTATCCCTTGAAGAGAAAATTGAGCGAGACCAGTTGGTGCGTTAAAATAATTATACAAATCGTTAAGTGATGTGTAAAGACCCGTAAGACGAGTAGAGAGGGTATTATAAATACTATCAGTATCTGCGGTCTCGCCTAAATTATCGTGTAAATCATCTTGTGATGAGTACTGTTTTTTGTAATCACGGTTTAGTTGTTTTTTTGCTCTATTTAAATCACTTAAACTCGGGTCTTCTGTATGAAGAAATCGGGGCATTATTATACTATATTGGTATATTATTTTTAACGGGGTGTGTTCGTTGCCATTCTGCTTTTCGTGTTATAACTTCGGGGCGTTTGTTATATTCTTTATTATACTCTTCGGCAGTTCTCCCCGTGATATGGTTATTCACGCACCTCATACTGCGTATGTATTCACCTTCTTTTTTGTTCTGTTCGTCTTTTGAGTTGCACGGGTATAATTCTAACAACTCAATTCTACAATTTGCTAAACCATACTTGTCAAATAAAATATTTACGGTTGTCTGTTGTCGGACTCGTGCGGTTGTCTTCCTATATTCATACACGTGTCCCGCCCACCTACTACAGAGGAGTTTTTTTGTGGTTGAACCAATATAAACTTCGCCTTCATCGTGAGGGCATATTGGTTCAATCTTGTATATTTTCGTTTGTTGGTATTTTATCATTTCTTATCGTTAATTATCATTTTCTCTCTAAATCATTTTTTATAGAGACCGTGCTGTTTCACATACGAACTTGCTTTAATCATACTTAACCCTTTTTCCTTCATTATCTTCTTAACGATTTCGGCACGTTTTGCTCTGCCTCCACCACCACCTACAACAGATTTGACTTTTGAGACCAACTTTCTAGCACCATCAGTGAGTACGGGGTCGGCAGACTTGACTAAATCGGCAACTTGACGGGCAACGGGCATACTACTATCAATAACATCTTTTAGATTAATTCCGCCTTTTTTAGGTGCTCGTTTCTTGCGACCAGCACCTTTAGTCATCGCCATACGGATTAAATCGGGTCCGACCTCTTTAGCAATAGATGCTACATCGTGTCCGAAATCGCCAATAGAATATTTTGCTCCACCCGACATCGCCAATTCTTTCAGTTTCTTAAGGGTATGTGATTTTTTAGCACCTAAATCTTTCAAAGCGTCAACCACGTCCGCTTTTGTTCTTGGTGGCGGTCTTCCTAAACCCATCAATAGAGGAGCAAATGGGGCGAGTGTCTTGGCGACAGATGCGATTTGGTCGCCGACTTTTGACCCACCCTTTCTTTTACGACCTTTTCCACTCTTCATCATTGACCTTATTACATCGGGTCCAACCTCTTTAGCAATGTGTGCTACATCGTGTCCGAAATCCCCTAATGAATATTGACGACCACCTACCGCACCATCTACGCCTATTCTAGCACCTCCCGAATTAACTAAAAGACCGCTAGACATCATATAAGGAGGATAAGCGGGACTATTACCCGAATGAACCATTCTTTGGTCGCCGTGAGACCCTCCACCGACCATCATTCTAGCACTTGGTTCTCCAGCGTAATCGCCGTGGAAATTAGAGAGTTTAAACCCCATCATACTGGGGTGATATTGGGACGTACCGTTATTCCAGTGCTTTGCGTCCATTTCGTCTAAAAGAGACGTCAATTTGCGGTTATAATCCGTAGAATACGTTATATTACTTTGAGGCATTATATATTACTATACTATTTTAATTTATAATGCGTATTGAATTATTAACCCTTAGTTTTATTCTAAATCTTTTTTTTGGCGACGAACTGTCTTTTTTTTGGCGACGAACGGTAAACTGCGTCGTCTTTTGTAAAGTTTCTTCCAAATATTTTGGAGAATAAAAAAAATATTCAATCAAGTCCCCCTACGCGGAAGTTTCTAAAATAGGACGCAGTTTACCGTTTACCGCCAAGAAATATAACCCTCTACCTTACTATTAATTTGATGCCTAACCCTAGCACTTTAGCAAAACTTCTTCATACGCCCAGCACCACTTGAGACAGCACCCATTGCTCCACCACTTGATGCCGAACCCATTGCCCCGCCTTTTGAATGACGCCTCATACCCTTATAAGCAGTTAGAGCACCGTTAAGCAATTTACCTCCAATCATTCTTTGTGCTTCTTGAGAGTGGATGGCGGATGCTTGACCTCCATTAACAGAGTTCAAGACCATTTCCTTAGTTAGGATACCAGTATAGACCGCAGAGACGCCTTGTTGAGTGCTGAATATGCCCGAATTGACGCATACCACACAGATTTCCACTGGAAGATTGTTAGCGGAGTACTGACTAGAAACCGTCATTTGGAATTGGAAATTGTAGTTTCCTAAAGAACCACTGGTGATGTAGTTAGGAAGTGAGAGGTCGTAAGGTGGAACCAAGACAAGGACAGACCCAGTTGTGCCTACATTCTCCGAGACTCCACCAGTGTAGGAAGATGCTTGACCGCTAAACTCCGCCCACGATTGAGCGGAACCGTTTTTCATTGAAGTACGCCACAAATCATACTGAGATGCCGAGGACAAAAGACCCGATTGATTGTTGAGATTTACACTGATGTTGTTGATAACGAACTGAGACATTGTGTTATTCCAGTTTTGCTGAGACATTGGGACACGAGCAGTAATGATAAACATATCGGGGATTTGATTAATCTGTAAATTAGAACTTACAACTTGGATTGTCTGTCCCGAATTGATAGTCGGGTTGTTAGCACTTGAGGTCAAATAACGGGGGAAATCCATATAAGGCACAATGTTCTTCGTTTGGATTAAATCGGATGGTTGTGTGCTTAAGAACTTGAATAACAAACGAGGAGATGTGACGGTTGCTCCACTGAGGATTGCTGTTTGTCCCGCATCTCTAGACTGTGCTGGGGTTGCAAGTTGGAAAGGTTGAAGAGCAGATAAGAAAGAAGTGGTAGTTCCAAGTTGGATTCCAGTAATGTAGTCGTTAGCAGAAGACCACAAACGGAGGCATTGTGAGTCAAGATTGAATGTGAACGCCATATTGTTAATGCCTAAAAGACCTTGACTGTTGTATTCGGGGTTGCCCCAAATAAAAGGCGAGAGGAAGATGGGTTCAGTAATAACAGTTGATATACCGATTTTCCAAGTATCCGCCACGTCAGTAGATAATAAACTTTGGTCGGTCCCACCAGCAGTAATGGTGTGTTGGACGGAATAAATAATCGGAAACGAACCTCTTGGGACTTGGTCTAAATCGTAAGAGGGGTTGTTGTAAGACGCTAAAGGGTTGTTATTAGCATTTACACCAGTAATATATTCTGCGTATGCTTGGTCGGGAAGAGCGGGGGTCATTGAGTTATAACGGTACAACTCTCTACTGTCGTTCATTCTTAACAAAGAGGGCAAGACATCCTTGGTATTGATGCTACACGTGGTGTTGTTAATCTGAACGGTTGCTGTTGTGAAGAGGGAGTTAAGAGGAAACGCTTGGAACGCATCTGTTAAACCATACGCCCACGCCAATTCGCCTATTGGAACTCCCGTAATGGATAACTCTACTGAAAGAGGGACGTTAATAAGAACATCTCGCCCAATCACGACATTTTCTGATGGTACTTGGACGTTAAATATAATTGCGGAAGAACTAGCACTTGTGGAAGGGAAAGGTTGAAAAGTGGTTTGAGATGCCCCCGATTTGACGGCAAAGTCCATATCAGAGGTAATATCGCCAATAACTGAGTCTCTAACGAGGATTGTTTTAAAGTCCGACATCTTATATACTATACAATTATAAAATATCGGGGACTGAACGCCTAAATAATATTTTTTTTGACGGCGAACGGTAAACTGCGTCGTTATTTCAAAAGTTCCACGTAGGGGCAAATTATCTCATCATCAAAAAATAATTCCTAAACATTTGGAAAAAACTTTATAAAAGAGGACGCAGTTTACCGTTCGCCGTCAAAAAATCCTCGTCCTATTATTTGTTTCTGCGACCCCCTTTAGACGCCCCTTCGGCAGTCATTGTCGGCATATTTTGCCCTATAGTTCCTTTATCATTATAAGCACCCTCAGCATTCTTCTTTAAAAAGGCAATCTTAATCGTGACCGTTCCCCCACTTGCTAAACGAAACGGCACTAAAGACCCATTAACCAATCTATAAAATATTTGTAAATCCAAGTTGAAAAGAGGTCTATTACCGTTAAGAGTAATCAATCGGTATTGTGCTGAAGGTTGATAGACGAGGAAAGGACGATATGCCCCACTCTCACTTACTAAATCCGTCACAATATTTGCGAAGTCCGAGTTATTACCTTGAAATCCGAGTTGTTGATTATTATTTAAAACGAGAGGTGTACTGACTTGATTTGGCGTAATAGGCATCGTATTACTCGTAAAGACAATTGCCGAAACGGGCGAAATATTTGCTATAGTACTTGTCTCTTGATAAGTAGAAATATAAGGAATGGATATTGGTGCGACCCCAGTAGCAATGGTGTCTACTTGAGGCGGTGTAATGAGAGAGGTATTTAACCCGCCTTGATTAACGACCCCGATTTGGAAGTTTTCATTACCTCCTAAAAGAGAATAACCGTTAATCGTCACGGGGAAAGAATTAAACAGATAAAACAGAGGGGCGTTCCAATACATCTTAATAGGTTCATTACCGCTAAGTGCGGGGTTGACGTCGGGGTTTAAATCATATTGAGGAATGGTAAATATTGACCCAGTATCACTTGACGTGTCCCATTGAAACAACGGCGGGAAATCCTCTGCTTGAATAGTGTAAACTGCTCCACCACTCCAAACATCGTAAGTAGGCATCGTATCACCACCCGCCAACACTGCTGTCGTAAGTGCGGTCAAAGCGTTCTTATACGTTTCGGTAATTAACAACGCTATATATTGATAGGAATAAGTATTGTAATATCCAGTGGTGTTGTTTTGGAGACCGTTAGAGGTTTGATTTGGAGGAGGAGGAGGAGGTAATGTTGACTGGTCTTGAGGAATCCATATTAAAGGAGTTGGTCCGCTAGTGTAATCGTTCCCACCGACTGAGTAAGTAAGGGTTATATTATAGATTGTTAAATCGGGATTGCCTTGATTTGGGACAATTGACGGAATCCAAACGGGTAAAGTACCAGTATCCACGCTAAAGCGGATAATGCTTAAATAGTAGTCTTCGGGGCAATTAATAAAAGGAAGAGTTCTGCTCTCGTTGTAATAAAATACGGGAGGTAATGTGTTGGAACTTTGGAAATTACTAATCGTCACGTCGTAATAGACTTGGTCGGGGTTATTATCTCTTTTTACTACGTTTAGTTGCGACATCTTATATATAATGTAGATTATTTAATTACAATATATACAACGAATATTTTTTTGACGGCGAACGGTAAACTGCGTCTCTATTTGGAAAGTTCCACGTAGGGGGACATTATCTCATCATCTTTTTTTTCTTCCTAAACATTTGGAAAAAACTTTATAAAAGAGGACGCAGTTTACCGTTTAATTCCAAGATTTTCTAAGCGTAGCACCGTTCCTTAACCCTTTAGA
>Ga0315284_10010168_pt1 | contig 13403 bp, 11 predicted proteins | sample YL17G09_16_MG_FD_203696 | JGI IMG/M metagenome (GOLD analysis project Ga0315284, IMG submission 203696) | Sediment microbial communities from Yellowstone Lake, YNP, Wyoming, USA - YL17G09_16 | ecosystem: Environmental > Aquatic > Freshwater > Lake > Sediment | place: USA: Wyoming | collected...
TCACATTAACAGGGACTGCGTTTCGTCAAACATAGCTGTAGTTCCTGTTGAAGATGCCGGGGATCAATAGGGATAGGCTCCTTTTTATATCTATTTGCGTTATGGATGGCACCGCCCGTGCGAGAAGAGTAAAATGAAGATGAGGTGAATCATGGGTTCCAACTCATCGATCGAGTGGACCGAAGCGACGTGGAATCCGGTGACCGGCTGTACGAAAATCAGCGCCGGATGCCGGCATTGCTACGCCGAGACGCTGGCGAAGCGGTTGAAGGCGATGGGACAGCCGAATTATGTTAATGGCTTTGTGCCCACGCTGCATGAACGCATGCTCGATCTTCCCATGAACTGGAAACAGCCGCGCGCCGTGTTCGTGAACTCGATGAGCGATCTGTTCCACGAAGATGTGCCGGATGAATTCATCTTTACGCCTTTGCGAGAAATGACGGATAGTTTCACGCAAAGACGCAAAGAACGCAAAGAGGGAGTCCGCTGATTCGCCTTTCCGGAGTATAATAGCTTATATTGAACCTGTCGAACTTCCGGAGGTCGAATCATGCACAGACTCACAGCCATTGCCGTCCTGCTCCTCGGCGCGCTGGCGCTCCTTGCGCTGGCGCCGTTGTTGTTCGGTGATGAGAAGCCGGTGCCGAAGGTGGACAAGGCGGTCCGTTGGGCCGCCGCCGACGGCTCGGTCGAGATTGTCCTCACCCCGGTCGTCAACGCGAAGACGAAGACGAACTATCGCCTGCTCGTCATCTCGACGAAAGAGCTGCGGGTGACCTATCACACCAAGCGCAACAGCATGATCAAGGTTGAGACGGTGCTCAAGCCGGTCACCCCCTCCCTGCGCGACGTGAAGGTTTACGAGTTCGGCCACAACTTCTCCCGCACCACAATCTGGATGGCCCTCACCTTCAAACACGACGGCAAACCGCTGAACGAGCTGACGCGCACGTTCTACGACGGGATCGAGCATACGGTGCCGAATGCAGACTATCTGAGATAAAGAGGAAGGGCGGATGCGTTATTTCTTGTGCCTCGTATTGCTCATCCTGTTCACGCCAGCCGGCAGCCAGGCCGCAGATGCGCCGGGCGCCGCCGTCTTCGTCAGGTTGACCGGCAACGCTGACGATGCCCGCTCGGAGGTCTACGAACAGCGCCTTTCCGGCGGCAAGGCAAAGGTGCTCGTCGCCCACACCGCGCTGCCGAAGGCCTTCCGCGGGCGCATCGAGCGCGCGCTGCCCGCGGCGGACGGCGCCTTTTTGCTGCTCGAGGAGAGTCGCGGCTTCGTCATCCGCAATAAGAAAACCGGCGCCACCCGCCTGGTGCTCGGCAACGGCTATTCGATGGACGGCGCCAACGAGGTGTTGGCAGAGCGATTCACGGGCGGCTACTGGCTGTGGAAGCGCGGCGCCGGCACGCTGAAGAAGATCCCCCTCCTCGCAAAAAACGAAGTGATGATTGGCCTGCAGTGGTCGCCGCGCGAGCGGTTGCTGCTGGCCCACGTCAGCCAGTCGCGACCGTCGCATGACATCATTCGCTTGTACGATCCGGCCACGGGGAAAATCCGCAACCTGCGCGCCGGGCCGGAGTCAAGCTTCGTCTCCTGGTCTCCGAATGCCGATGCCGTGCTTATCGGGGAACAGCCGAACGAGAAAACGACTCGGCTGGTGCTCGCGCCGCTGAACGGCAAAGCGCAGCTTCTCTTCACCCGCACAGGCCGCGTCTTCACCGGGGCACTGTCGCCGGATGGCCGCCAGGTGGCGATCGGCGACCTGGACGGCTTTTTCCTTTTCAGCCGTGATGGCCGCACGAAGAGAACGCTGGCGGTGCCGAAGGCCCGCGGCATCCCCGCCGGGAACATGGTCTTCTCACCTGACGGCAAGACGCTGGCCATCTTCTCTTCATCGGCGACCGGCGAACCCTATGTCAATATTCACGAAGAGCTCTGGACGGTGCAGACACAGACCGCCGCCGCACAATGCGTGGCGCAATGGGACGTCACCCTCGGCAACGCCCCCGGTGAGGACACCACCCATGTCCTGCTCGGCTGGGTCCCCGGCCAGCCCGCGCTGCTGGTGATGGGCAGGAGCAGCACGACGGCAGGTCCGGAAACCGAGTGGCAAAAGCTCTGGCTGCAACCTGTCGATCCTGCCCGGCCCGCCACCCTCTTCGTCGATTCCGGCCCGTGTGGCATCGACATGGCATGCTGGCAGGGAAATCCTTAACCGCGATGCTGCATGGCGATCACCACACGGAAGGCTTCCATCACCTCCGCCTCCTCGCGCGGGAGCAGCATGTCGTTGATGTGCGTGGCAAAGGTGTAACGCTTGCCGTCGGTAATATGGATATTGCGCATGATACCTCCCCAAATCCTGGGATCGCAGGCGTCCCGCGCCTGCCCTTCAGGGGTTAGGGGCTAGGGATTAGGGATAGGAATGGCTTGGCAAACGATTTTAAGCGTCTGATATAGGCTGGATTAATCCCCGATTCCCTTACCCCTAATCCCTAAACCCTTAAGGGCAGGCGCGGGACGCCTGCGATCCCAGGGGGTTACTCGTCACCCACTTCCACCGGGATCAGCTCGCCGTGCCAGAGGCGCTGCATCTCCTCGCAGGATTCGAGCAGCTCGGGCAGGCTGCCGGCGGCTTCGATGCGGCCGTCCTTCATCACGATAATTTGGTCTGCCTGGCGCAGGGCGGCCTTGCGGTGGGAGACGACCAGGCAGGTGATGCCTTCCCGCGCGAAGACGCGCTCCCACAGCGTGTGCTCGGTCTCCACGTCGAGGGCGCTGGAGAGGTCGTCGAAGATCAGCAGCTCCGGCTCGCGCACGAACATGCGGGCGGCGGCGGTGCGCTGGATCTGCCCGCCGGAGAGCTTCACCCCCTTCGGCCCCACTTTGGTGTCCAGCCCGTCCTCCAGCCGTTCCAGGTCCTCCTCCAGCACCGCGGCGTAGAGCGCGCGTCTGACGTCGGCGTTGTCCTTCGCCATGCCCATCAGGATATTGTCGCGCAGCGGGTCGCTGAACAGGCGCGGCACCTGCGCGGTGTAGGCGCTGTGCGGCGGCACGAAGAACTCACCCGCGTTGGCGATGGCATGCCCGTTCCAGCGAATTTCGCCGGCGTCCTTTGGCAGCAGGCCGAGCAGCACGCGCAGCAGCGTCGTTTTGCCGGAGCCGTTGCGCCCGGTGATGACGGTGAACGACCCGCGCGGGATGCGCAGGCTGACGTCGGCGATGCCGTTCTCCGTGCCCGGGAAGGTGAAGGTCAGGCCTTCCGCCTCCAGCTCGTGCAACGGTCCGAAGGCGCATTCCGTCGCGTACGTCACCTCCGGCAGCCGTCCGTCGAGATAGGTGTCGCACGGCTCGATCAGTCCCTCCCGCGGCGCGTCCTGCATCAGCCGGTACATGCGGTCGATGGAGACACCGAGCTGCTGATAGCGGGCCACCACCAGCCCGAAAAAGGTGGTCACCTCACTGATGAACCCCAGGTAGAAGACGAACAGCATGAAGTCGCCCACGGTGAAGGTTTTGGCCTGCATCGCCTGCCCGGCGAGGATGAGAATGACGCCGGTGCCGATGTTCGTCGCATTGCGGAAGATGGAGCCCAGGAATTCGTTGAACAGGCGGTCCCGCAGCGAGATGATCCGCCGGTCCTCGTTCAGCGCGTGAAAATGAGCTAGCACGTCCTTCTCCGCCGTCGCCACCTTCACCGCCTGCACCGCGCCGAACAGCTCGCCGATGAAGCCGCTGACGATGCCCGCCGCCCGCCGGCTGGCTCGCCGATATTCCGCAATGCGTTTCGCCGCCAGGTTGGCAATGCCGCCCACCACCAGCAGCGGCAGGATGGCAAAAACCGTGATGGAGGCGTTGATCCGCATCATGATGATCACCGCCACCACGCAGTAGGCCACGGAACCGAGCAGGTCGTTCATCCACAGCGCGAAGTTGGGAATCTCGATGGTGTCCCCACGGAAGCGGCTTACCGCTTCGCCCGGTGAATCCGGCAATGCCGACGCCCCGGGCCGCCGCAGGATGTGCCGCAGGATATTGTGCCGCAGCAGGGTCAGGTTGTGGACGTAAAACGGCACGTTCGTCAGGTTGAGCCCGAACACGCCGAGCACGGCGATCAGTTCCCCGGCGACGATCAAAGCCGTCAGCGTCCATACATCGAAGCGTGCCGGGCCGTGATGCGTGAGCAGGTTGAAAAACTCGCGCAAACAGAGCGGCATGATCTGGTAAGACATGACGTGCACCGTCATGGCGGCCAGGTTGAGCAGCCACAGCCACCGACGGAAACGGATGCTCCGCCAGACGATGTACCAGCCCGGCAGCTTTGCCGACTTCGCCACTTCCGCCGTGTTGGGGAGGGTCTCGGTCGTCACACCATCACCTCCTCCAACCCCGTCCGATGCAGGCCGTGGAAATGCGAGGTTTCATCGGCGAGCAACGCCAGCCGGCCGCCGTATTCGATCACCCGACCATCCTCCAGCACCAGCACGTCGTCCGACCGCTCCAATGTGCCCAGGCGATGGGCGATGACGATGGCCGAGCGGTTAGCGAGCAGGTGGTCGATGGCTCGCTCGACCAGTGTTTCGGTCGCCGGATCGAGGCGCGAGGAGGCCTCATCCAGCACCACCAACCCCGGATCGCGCAGGAAAACCCGCGTGAAGGCCAGCAATTGCGCTTCTCCCGCCGACAGGCTGCGCCCGCCGGTCTGCAGCCGCGTATCCAGGCCTTTCGGCAGACCGGCGAACCAGTCGCCCAGTTCCAGCGCTTCGATCACCTCCATGATGCGCTCGTCCGGGATGGACCGGTCGAAGAAGGTGATGTTGTCGCGCACGCTGGCCTGAAAAAGCTGCACGTCCTGCGTGACGAAGGCCACCCGGTGGCGCAGCTCCTCCAGCGTCGCCTGCCGGATATCCGTTCCGCCCAGGCGGATAATGCCGTCCTGTGCATCGTAGAGCCGAAAGATCAGCCGCGCGATGGTCGTTTTGCCACTGCCGGTGCGGCCCAGCAGGCCGAGCACTTTGCCCGGGTGCAGGCGGAAGGAGACATCGTGCAGCACCCGCTTCTCTTCGTGATAAGCGAAGGTCACGTGATCGAATTCCAGCGACAGCGGCACCCCCGTAGGGATGGCCGCGCCCGGGCCGTCGAAGATGGTGCGGTGTAGCGACATCACCTCCGCAATGCGCTCCACGGTGGCGCCGATGGTCTGCAGACTCTCCACCTGCCGCGTCAGCTCGCGGATGGGCTGCGCGATCATGCCGGTATAGAACAGCACCATCACGATCTCGCCTTCGGTGACTATCCCATGGATAAACAACGAATAGCCCAGCACGAAGGCGACACCGTAGCCGCTGATGAGCAACAGGCCGGCGACCAGGCGGATCAGCGTGCCTACGAGCGCCGATTTCCGCCAGCGGCGCAGGATGATCGTCATGTGGTAAAACAGCCGCCGTAGCGTGAAGCCGACCGCGCCGCACGAGCGGATGTCCTCGGTTCCCGCCAGCCGTTCCTCCAGGAAGCCGAAGAACTCGGTGACCGCGTCGCGGTGCGCTTTTTGATACGAGACGGCGATGCCGCGCACGGTATAGATCCCGACCAGCGTGACGATGGTGAAGATGCCGAAGCCGACGCCCATCTTCCAGTGTACGAAAAACACCACGACAACGATGCCGAGGAGCAGCAGCAGGTTGGCAATCACGCGCACCACGATGGTGGAGAAGAAGGTAGCGAACTCCAGCGCGTCACCCTCGATGCGCTCGATCAGCTCCCCTGGGCTCCGCTCGTGATGGAAGGTCATGTCCAGTTGCATGCAGTGCGCCGCCAGGTCCTCGCGCAGTGCATTGGTGGCGGCCCAGGCGACGTATTCGCCCATGTAGACGGCAGCCACGCCGACCCCCTGCTGCACGAAGGCGACGCCGATGAACGCGATTGCCGCGATCATCAGCGTATGCAGGGTGGTTCCGCTCTTCACCGCGTCGATGAAGTAGCGCACGATCTGCGGATTCACGAGCTGCAGCCCGATGCTGACGAACACCAGCGCCGCCAGCAGCGCAAAGCGCGGCGCCTGCGGGCGCAGGTACCGAATCAGAATCCCGTAATATTGTCGCAGGGAGATATGCATGAGCCGTCCGATTCCGGCGTAGCCGGTACCAGAATAGCGAACTGTACTGGAGGACGTGATTCAGTTTTCTCTACAGGCCGTTGAGAAAACAGCTCGTAACAGACTGGTGAATCATCCTCTAAGCTAAGACGTATCAGGGGCCGGCAATGTTCAATTATATAGAAGTCGATACGGCAATAAAAGAGCTTTGCGCCGGGTTTGGGCCATTTCCCGTGAAAAAGATGAATGTGATTAAGCGTGAAATACGTTGATAAGACAAACAAAGCGTTTCTCCCCCTCACCCAGAATTTGGGAGAGGGGGCCGGGGGGAGAGGGCGAGACGTGTCCGGCAGTCGAAAATGCCTCACGCCCCGGCCGGCGGCCGGGGCGTGAGGGAGTCCGCACAGGTGCCCGAAATTAATAGGCGGTGCCGTCGATATTCGGGGTGGTCGCGGTGATGCCGGGCGTGCCCGCAGCCGTGCCGATAGTAGCAGCGACGCTGGGCGGGATATAAATCACGGCGCCGTTCGGCAGCATGAAGAAGCCGCCGGTGGTTGTGCTCGGGAAGACCTCCGTGCTGCCAAGCACTACAGTTGTCGGCTGCGTCCACCAGCGCACGCTGGCAAAGACCTGCGGCGTCTGGGACAGCGACATCACTGACGCGTGATAATTGGTGAGCCACGGCTGCAGCCAGGGGTTCGCCGCAAAGGCCGGCTGGTAAGAGGTCATCGCCATCGGCAGTGACGCGGTATACGCGGAGAATTGCTGCATTGTGGGCTGCCAGTAAGCTACGTCGAACGTGTTTACCTGCTGGGCCACATACGGGCGCTGCGCGGCCGGCACCATGCTCAACGTGGTGGTGAAGGCCGCGATGTCGCGATTCAACGCGTTCGCTTCCGCGTTCAACTGCAGCGCCATCCATTGGGCGTTCGGCAAGTTCGGGTTGCTCGCGATGGCCTGGCGTAACGCCATCTCCTGCGACATCAGCGCATTCATACGACTGGTCAGCGTCTGGCCTTGCAGCGTCAACTGCGAAGCGAGAATCTGCCCGCGGATCGCCTCGAGCTCATTGATCAGGGCGGCCGTGTTCGACGACACCGCTGGGGTTGCCGCGGTCGGCAAAGCGACCCCCACCGGGTATACCACCGTGGGCACGGTGACCGCTGACCCCATCGGCACCGTATACGCCGGTGAATTGACCTGGGCGAGCGCCAGCGCACCGCTTACCAGCAGCATCGCCAACAATACAGGAAATCCTTTCATATTGTACCTCCAGTTTGGGAGTGTTTGCAGGTATCATATTCCCGCATAGTCGGACGTTTGGGGAGACAGAGAATTCGGCAAGGATGAGGCGTTGTGTGATGGAGCGCACCAAGCGGCGGAATTTGTGCGGGCCATGGCACATCAGGACGAACCGGATGATGGGCAGTTGGAGTGAGCGGTGAGGAGTAAGTAGTGATAAGTGATAAGTAAAATAGAGTGCCTGGTTCGGTGGTTGAGTAGGCAGGAGAGCTTTTTCGCATCTTTCCACTACCCTCAAGCCGTATCGAAACCACCGCATGGACAGGAAAACTTTCTGTGAACGGGCGCTATTGATGAGGTGGTATAACGAACGGAGTACCGTTTCGATACGTCGCGAGAGCTACGGAAAGAAGAGGAGAAGCTTTCCTGCCTACTCAACCACCGAACCAGGCACTATGATTTACTACTTACTACTTACTTCTTACCACTTACTCACAAACTCATCCCACTTAAAAATGCGTAAAACCCCACGGGAGCGGGATGTCGTGGGCGTCATCGCGCAGCAGGAGATCGGGGGAGGCGGTCAGCACGCCGATGCGGGTCAGCGGCAGGGGGACGATACGCCGGCGCAGCTCATCCTCCGCCGCGGGCGGCGTGGACAGCAGCAGCTCGAAATCCTCGCCGCCGCACAGCGCCATCTCCAGCGGATCGCATGCCGCCCCGGTCTCCGCCAGCCATGCGCAGGCCGCGAACACAACGGGGGCGATGGGGAGACGGGCGCGTTCGACTATGGCGCCAACACCGCTGGCACGGCACAACCGGTGCAGGTCGGTGGCCACGCCGTCGCTGAGGTCCATCATCGCCGTCACGCGCCCCGTCGTCGCCAGCCCGCGGGCGGCGGCCAGCCGCGGTTGCGGCTGCAGTTGCGCGAGGATGGCCGGGCGCAGTGCCTCCGGCGTCGTCCGCCCGCTGTCCAGCAGGCGCACCCCCGCCGCCGCCGCGCCCAGCGCACCGGTGACGAACAGGGCGTCGCCGGGATGCCCGCCGTCCCGCGTGAGGAGATCGGCGGGCGCCACCCGTCCCAGCACGGTCACTCCGATGGTGAGCGGGCCTGAGGAGCGGATGGTGTCGCCGCCGATGATGTCCACGCCGGATTGCGCGGCCAGCTCGCCCAGACCGCGGTACAGCGCTTCGGCCTGCACCGCGGTGATCCCCGCCGGCAGGGCGAGGGAAATCACGGCGTGGGTGGGAACGCCGCCCATGGCGGCGATGTCGGACAGGTTCTGCGCCAGCGCCTTCCACCCGAGCTGTCCGAGATCCCCCCATGCCAGGCGGAAATGCACGTCCTCCATCAGCAGATCGGTGGTGACCAGCAGCAAATCGCCGCCGGGCAGCTTGACCGCGGCGGCGTCATCTCCGATGCCCAGGTGCGTATGGCGGACCGCCGGCAGGGCGCCGGCCAACAGGGCGATCAGGATATCTTCGTCCGGCGTCTGCGACATCACCGTTCGGTTTCTTTGGGCGGCTGGGCAATATAGAACACCTTCCAGCTCCCCTCCACCTTTTCCAGATACATGCTCCCGCCCGGCACCGGCTTGTTTTCTGCATACATCTCCAGCGGGACGGTGGCGAGTTCGGGACGTTTATCGCTACTCTGTATGACGACGGCGGAGGCGTCGCGCGGGATTTGCCGGCTGGTAATCTCCAGATACGAATATTTCACCGCGGGCGACTTTGAGAAGGCGCCGGTGAAAACGTGCTGCTCCTGGAATTCGATGCCGGTGATCCTGTCACCCGCGTATGTCACACCCGCTACCTTGGGGACCAGCATGCTTTTCACCGTGGCCAAGTCGTGATTGGCAAACGCGGTCATGAACGCCTCAGCGGCTTTCTTTGCCGGCTGATTGGCGGTCGAGAACTTGTTGATGACCAGGAAGATCAGGACGATCAACACCAGGATGCCGAATATGCGGAGAAGATTTGACGTCATAGTTCCTCCAGGGAATGCACATGCGTGCGGAGGGCGAAAAGACGCTCTCCGCCAGGGTATTATACCCCAGATTCTGGCAGAGGTGAACATCCTCCATAATGATCCGATATCAGAGCGGATTCGTGAACGGTTACGCGGATTTACACCATCGCCGTCAGCACGCGCTCCAATGCCTCGATGAAGCGCGCGTTTTCCGCGGTGCTGCCGATGGTGACGCGGATCATCGTCGGGTAGCCGAAGATGTCGCCGGTGCGCACGATGACGCCCTCGCGCAGCAGCTTCCCGAATACCTCGCGGCAGGGCTGTTTGGTGTCCACCAGGATGAAGTTGCTCTCGGTGGGCACATAGGGCAGGCCCATCCGCGCGAACGCAGTATACAGGAACGCCTTCCCCTCCTCGTTCACCTTGCGGCTGCGCGCCACCTGGTCCGGGTCGCGCAGGCTGGCGATGGCCGCCCACAGGGCCAGGTTGGCCACGTTGAATGGCTCGCGCACCTGCCCGATACACTGCAATACCTTGGGCCGGCTGCAGATGCCGTAGCCCACGCGCAGGCCGGCCAGCGCGTAAATTTTCGAGAAGGTGCGCAGGACGATGACGTTGCGCCCCTCCTTCACATACTCCAGCGAGTTCGGGTAATCCTCGCGCGTGACGTATTCATAGTATGCCTCGTCCAGCACCGCCAGCACGCGCTCCGGCACGCGCGCCAGGAAGGCATCCAGCTCCGCTTTCGTGTTCATGGCGCCGGTGGGATTGTGCGGGTTGGCGACATAGATGATTTTCGTCCGCTCGGTGACGGCGTCGGCCATCGCCGGCAGATCATGCGCGAAATCCTCCAGCGGCACCTTCACCGGGGTCGCGCCCATCAGCAGCGTGCTGATCTCGTACATGCTGAAGGGCGGGTTGCCCATCACCACCTCATCGCCCGCTTCGAGGTAGGCGATGGACAGGAAGTGCATGATCTCATCGCTGCCGCGCCCGATGGTCACCCGATCCTTGTCCACGCCCAGGCGCTCCGCCAGCGCGACGCGCAGGGGGTAGCCGTCGGTCTCCGGGTAGAGGCGGACGTCCTGCAGATGCTCGCGCATCGCTTCCACGGCCAGCGGCGAAGGGCCCAACGGATTCTCATTCGACGCCAGCTTGACGATTGAATCCGGGTCGAGACCCAGCTCGCGGGCAACCTCTTCGATCGGCTTGCCCGGCGAATACGGCGTGATGCGATTGATCGCCGCCCGCTGCGATGTCTGTGAATCGGTGCTCATCGGATTGACTCCTCCAAGGATGCCACATTGTAGCGTTTTCGGCGGGACGAGGCAACCAGGGCTGTGTGTGTTTGGCCTGAGGCATGTTCATCAATGAGCACGAGCGAGTAGGTACAACTGCCCGTTCACCAACCCCCCGTCTCTTGACGTGGCGTCAGCAGGGATTGATAATAAGGCACCCCCAGATGACCTGTACCCATCGGCCGCCTTTGAGGAGGTAATACGCATGATCCTGTCATCGCACTTCCGCACGCTGCCCCTTGCCGTCCTGTTCGCCAGCTGCCTTGCAGCCTGCCTGCCTGTTGTTGCCGACGTCACGTTGGGGACGGACGCCCGCGACGTGGCCATGGGCGGCGCGGGGTTAGCCAGCGGCGATACCCAGGCCGCCAGCACGAATCCGGCGTTCCTGGCGGATTCGGATACGCTGCTCGGCATCATCTGGCCGTCGGTGAGCGCCCGTTTGAATGGCGCCGCCGGCCTGACCGATGCGATCAAGCTCATCGGCAACGCCGCGGTCGATGCCAATGAGGCCTGGGATATGCTGAAGGAGGTCGGGCAGGGGCCCACCACGGTCGATATGTCGGCACGCACCGGCCTGGCGCTGCCCCGCGCCGATCTGCTGGCCAGCGCCGCCGTTCATTCCGAGATCACCCCGAATGCCGACTTCTCGAACTGGCTGAAGTCGGGCATGACGGGCGACTTGCCAGCCACCGCCAGCGCGGACGTTTACTCCGGCGGCATTGCCGCGCTGCCCAGCCTCGGTATCGGCTTTCATCTGCCGGAGATCGCCAGCCTGCCCGGCACCACCTCCGTCGGTTTCCGCGTCAAACCCACCCGGCTCTACTATTCGCACTACATCTTCGACGCGGCGAATCCTGACGGCGCGCCCGCGGCCGAGATGGGTGGGCGCAGCTACCTAAAGAACACGTCCGTAAGCGCGGATGCCGGAATGACCTTCACCCCGCGGAGCTCACCCAATCTGCATTTCGCCGTGATGGTGAACAACCTGATCCAGCCCAAAGCCATGCGCTTCGCCGCACCCTCGATGCGCTTTGGCGAGGAGAAGCAATTGGCGCCGCGCACCATCAGCCTGGGCACGGCCTGGGTAGATCAACACATCACGCTGGCGGCGGATCTGGTGGATGTGACCGGCAATTTCAACGCGACGCACCTCCGGCTGGGCGGCGAGTACTGGTTGGCGAATGGGCTGGCGCTGCGCGGCGGCTATAACACGCAGGACGGTCTGACCGCCGGCATCGGCCTCGGGTTCTTCGGCATCGCCTTCTCCAAGGATGCGCCGGTCATGATCTCCAATACGGTGACATTCTGATTAGACCCTGTCCCAAAAGTCCACTCCCGGCGTGCGTGCCCCGTTCCCTCACCCCCAGCCCCTCTCCCACCGAGAGGGGGGTCGCTTTCGTGCGGGAGTGGAGGTGAGAGGAGCCTCGCCGGTCTGGTGCCTTGACGTCCGGCAAGGCAATTCGCTAGAATGGACGCGTCTACGAGAGCGTGAGCGCTTCCAGTCAAGCGTCGTGCCGGGGACCGTGAGGCTCGTGAATGGTGGTGACTTCCAATACGCCCGATCCGGAGCAGCGCCAGGAGATGCCGGCACAGACGGCCGACCCGCATTCCGTCGCGACCGACGGCGAGCATTCCGTCCTTCACACCCCCACCGATCACTCGTCGAATATCACCTCCGCCGAAGAGCTGACGAAGACGCTGAAGGCGTTCGTCCGCCGGGTGGCGATGATTCTGCAGGCGGAAAAGTGCGTCATCATGCTGTATGAGCAGGAGACCGGCGACCTGGCCGCGCAGCTCCCCGCCCTGCGCTTCACCGAGGAGGAGGTGGCGGCGCTGCGCATCCGCGCCGGCGAGGGCTTGACCGGCGACGTCTTCCGCGACGGCCATCCCGTGATCTGCGAGGACTGCGCCGCCGATCCGCGCTGCCAGGCCGAAGGCTGGGCGCGCTTCGGCGTGCGCGACGCCCTGAGTGTGCCCATGGTCGTCGAGCGGCGCAACGAAAGCCAGCAGGTGATGGAGACGCTGCCCATCGGCGTGCTGCACGTCTTCAACAAGCGCTACGGGCTGAAGTTCACCGATGAGGACGTCCATCTACTGACCGTGCTGGCGCGGAACGCCGCGGCGATCATCACCACCGCGAAGGTGTATTTGAGCATCGCCGACGAGAAAAAGCAGCTCGAATCCACCCTGCGCAGCATGCCCTCCGGCCTGCTGGTGGTCAGCCGCGCCCGACAGATTCAACTCATCAACGCCACCGCCGCGCGCCTGCTCAATATCAAATCCGGCGAAGGCGTCGGGAGGAACTTCCACGATGCCATCGCCAACGACGAAATCCGCGACTTCCTGACCCAGGCGCTGGAGCAGGACGGCAATCTGGCGAAGGAGTTCCAGATCGACGAGCGCTTTTACCAGGCGCAAACCGACCTGGTGCGCGATGAACGCGGAACGGTCACCGGCGTGCTGTGCGTCTTCAACGACGTCACCGAGCTGCGCAACGTCGAGCGCATGAAGAGCGACTTCGTCTCCACCGTCTCCCACGAGCTGCGCACGCCGCTGACCGCCATCAAGGGTTTCGTGCGCACCCTGCTGGAAGATCCCACCGGCGAGTATTACGACCAGACCACGCGACTGGAATTCTACAACATCATCGACACGGAGTGCGACCGGCTGATCCGGTTGATCAGCGACCTGCTCAACGTCTCGCGCATCGAGCGGGGATTGCCGCTGCACATGAACTATTCCCAGGTGGACGTCGCGTCCGTCGTCGAGCAATGCCTGACCTTC
>Ga0315284_10010169_pt1 | contig 13403 bp, 14 predicted proteins | sample YL17G09_16_MG_FD_203696 | JGI IMG/M metagenome (GOLD analysis project Ga0315284, IMG submission 203696) | Sediment microbial communities from Yellowstone Lake, YNP, Wyoming, USA - YL17G09_16 | ecosystem: Environmental > Aquatic > Freshwater > Lake > Sediment | place: USA: Wyoming | collected...
CTCGGATGCACGCCATGGGGTAATTTTTTCTCATCGGGGAACATGACGGAGATGACTTTCGCGAACGCGATCGACGGATTCTCGACGCGGATAGCGGGTTTCGCGGGGCGCCTGCGCAGGTCCTTCGGCGCAATGATAGCCGAGGCCCGGGACGATTCTATCAAGGATTCATATTTCGGGTTCGCGAGGAAGGTAATATCGCCTTCCCTGGCCTCTCTGAGGCCGCAGACCCCCGTAATGACCACATTAGGGTCACCTTCCAACGTGCCCTCGACGAGGGTCGCGATCTCTCGCAGTGTCAGCGTCTTCTTTTCCACGGTTACTGTTTCTTGGTGGTGGTGGCCGGCGCCGCGGGCGCGGATGCCGTCTTTGCGTTCAGTATCTTGACGACCTCGCCGGTCACGTCATATTCATCCTTGCCGTACACCAACGCCCTGCTGGAAACGATCAGGTCACACCCCTGTTCTTTTCCGTACTGCTGTATAACGTTATCGATCTCGTCCGATATGGTCTTTATGGCGTTGATCCTTTCCTTCTTGAGCTCATCGGTCGCCTTCTTGTCGAATTCGGTCAGGGCATTGATCTTCTCGTCGATAGCGCCCTGCTTTGCCTCTTTGCCCTTGTCACTTAAGAGTTCAAGCTCGTCTTTTAACCTCCTGACCTCATCTACCATCTTCTTGCGCTCGGCCTCTTTGCCTTTCAGCTTGTTGTCCAGCGCCTTATATTCCTCTTTGGTCTTATTATATTCCTCAAACACTTTATCGAGATCGACATAGGCGATCTTCAACTCTTTGGCGTAAGCCAGAACTGAGACCGACGCCAAAAAGAGCGCTGCCGCCATCCCTATCGCTACCTTCCTCATATAATCTCCTCCTTTTTAAAACCCCTGACTCAACGTAAAGTGAAACCGCCCCCGCTTGGCCTCTCCGGGAACATTCGAAAGCGGGAAGCCGTAATCGAGCTTGACCGGTCCGATGGGCGTGCTGATCCTCACGCCGACGCCCGTGCCCGATTTCAGGTCACGCAGCCCGATATCTTCCCATTTTTCCCACACGTTTCCGATATCATAAAAAACCGCCCCCTTGAGCACTTTCTCATAGATGGGGAAGGTGCATTCCGCGTTACCCAACAGGACCGCCTCGCCGCCGATCGGGTCATTGGAAAGCGGGTCCTTGGGGCCGATCCTGCGCTCGCGGTATCCGCGTATCGTCGCCGAACCGCCGGCATAAAATCTTTCGTAGATGGGGACCTTGGTCGAATCGCCGAACGCGTCAGCGATCCCCCCCCGCCCTTTCAGTTCGAGCACCAGTTTTTCAAAATAGGTAAAGTAGTGCGCGGAACTGGCGATGTATTTCGTAAACTCCCTGTCGCCGCCGCCGAACGGTCCGCCGCAGCCTTCAAAAGAAATGGTAGAAACGCTCCCCGACGCGGGATTAAAGACGTTATTCCGCACGTCATAGGTCAAGCCAAGGAATAATTTGCGCAGCTGGGTCTTGCCCTCTTCGGCCATCAGGTCCGCGGAGGCGTCCGAAGAGACGTTGCCGATATCAACCTCTTCCATCGTATACATGAGGTCGCCCCTCAGGTAATCGGTGAACTCCTTGCCCAGCCTGAGATCGCCGCCGGTCCGTTTTTCGTCATACCCGTACCCCAATCCGGTCCTGCGGGAACGGTCCCTCTGATAGAGGTCAAAACCGAACAGGAGGGGAAGATCAAGGATCCACGGTTCTGTCCAGCTCAGTTCGTAATTTTTGCGGATACTGCCGACCTCGGCGGTGAGTTTGAGTTGTTGGCCGTCGCCGGTGAATAACGGGGGGTTGAAAAGGTCGAAATTCTTCTGCGTGATGCTCACGAACCCCATCAGCTGTTCGACCGAGCTAAAACCGCCGCCGAAACTGAACTCGCCCGTCTTGGTCTCTTTGACGGTCACCACCAGGTCTTGTTTATTCGGCGTGGTGCCGGGTTCGGTATCGAGCGTCACCTCTTCAAAGAAACCCAGATTATAGAGCCGCTCCTTGGAGCGCCGCAATTTCTCGCCGTCAAACCGATCGCCCGGGAACGCCCTCAGCTCCCGGCGGATCACGACGTCCTTCGTCTTTGAATTGCCTTTGATGCGTATCTTATCGATGTAGATGACCTCATTTTCGACGATGGAATACGAGATATCGATCCTGCCGGTCTGGGCGTTGAGCGTGCTGGCTGCGTCGATCTGGGCCAGCATATACCCCTTTTGATAATAGAACTGCTGCAGGCTTGAGATATCCTGCCGCAGGCCCGTCTGGCTGAAAGGCTTGGCGCCTACCATTTTCAGCTGCGGGCGCAGCTGGCTCTCGGGGAAGACCGCGTTGCCCCGCATAAGGATATCGCCCACGGTGTATTTTTTGCCCTCGTCTATCCGGACGGTAAGGTCCATCCAGCGGCCCGTCGTATCGTATTGGATCGTATGCGTTATCTGGACGTCAAGAAAACCGCTGGTCTCATACAGGTTTTTTAATTTATCAAGGTCGGTCTGGAACACCTCATCCTTGAAGTAGCCGGAGGTAAACAGGGAGTCGGCCCTCGTCGTCATTGTCTTGAGCAGTTTCTTGGCGGGCATGTTGTTGTTGCCGACGAATTGTATCTTCTTGATCTTCACGCGCATCTTTTCGTGAATGGTAATGACCACGCGGGTCGTATTCTTCTCTTTATCCGGCTCGGTCGCATAGCTGATCTCGACGAGGGAATACCCCCTCTTTTGATACATAACCTTGAGCTGCTCGATATCCCGGTTGAGCCGCGTCTCGTCCAGCAGGTCGTTCTCTTTCAGCTTCATCTCCTTCTTCAGTTTGTCGGCCCGCAACCCTTGATTGCCCACAAAGACGATCTGGCTGATGAGGGGTTTCTCGACGACCACAAACGTCACCGCGACGCCCGTTTCATAGTCCTCGACATCGATAGAGACATCCGTAAAGAACCCTAAACTAAAGAGCCGCTTCAGGTCGGCATTCAACTGTTCCTGCGAAAACGGGTCGCCGGGTTTCGTCTTGATCTTCGACAGGATGGTCGCGGAGCTTATTGCCTTGTTGCCTTTGGTCTTGACGATCGATATGGTCTTGCCGTTATACGCCCCGGAGGCGTTTTCCATCTGGGGATACGCTGCCAGGCAACACAGAAAGTAGCACGCGGCCAACCACAACAAAAATTTACTCTTCATAGCGGTATTCCTCTCCGGAGGCGATAACCCCTTCTCTCTCTTTCGCCAGATTCTCAAACCGCGCGTATTCGGCGATGAACGCCAGGCGCACTATTCCCACGGGACCGTTCCTCTGCTTCGCTATGTTGACCTCCGCGATCCCCCTGTTCTCTTCCGTCTCGCTGTAATATTCCTCTCTCAGGAGGAGCGCGACGACATCGGCGTCCTGCTCGATCGCGCCCGACTCCCTCAGATCGGAGAGCTGCGGCCGGTGGTCCGAGCGCTGCTCGACCGCGCGCGAGAGCTGGCTGATGGCGATGACCGGTACGTTCAATTCGCGCGCCAGCGCCTTCAGGGAACGGGAGATCTCCGAAATCTCCTGCTGCCGGTTTTCCGAATTCGCCGCCCCTCTCATGAGCTGCAGATAGTCCAGGATGATCAGCCGGATACCGTGCTGCGACTTGAGCCGGCGCGCCTTGGCCCTCAATTCCAGGACCGATATAGCGGGACTATCATCGATAAATATGGGCGCCTCGGAGAGCCTGCTTGCCGCCGTCGTCAGGCGCGGCCAGTCCATCTGGGACAGAAATCCGGTACGCACCTTGTGCGCGTTGATCCTGGCGTGGGAACAGAGGAGCCGCTGCGTCAGTTGCTCTCTTGACATCTCGAGGCTGAAAAACGCGACCGGGGTCTTCTGGATAACGCCGGCGTGTTCGGCGATACAGGCCGCCAGCGCGCTCTTTCCCATCGAGGGGCGGCCGGCGATAACGATCAGGTCGGAATCCTGCAGGCCGGCCGTCTTCTCGTCAAACTCCGTAAAGCCCGTCGGGATGCCGGTGACGGTCCCCTTCTTCTGGTAGAGCGCGTCGATCTTCTCGATGCTGTCCTTGATGATCTCCTTGATATGGATGATGTTCGATTCGAATTTCCTGGATGATATCTCAAAGATCAGCCGCTCGGCGTTGTCCAGGAGCTCGTCCACGTTCGAATCCGGCTCAAAGCTGTCCTGTACGATCTGCGTCGCCGCCGTAATGAGATGCCGCAGAATAGCCTTCTGCTTGACGATCTTGGCGTAATGCATGATATTGGCGGAGGTCGGGACGGCGTTCACGATGCTCGTTATATACGCCGCGCCGCCGATATCCTCGAGGCTACCGTTCTTCTTGAGCTCCTCCAGGAGGGTAACGAGGTCAATGGCATTATTTTTACTGTAGAGGCTGACAATAGAGGAAAATATCCTCTTGTGGGCGCCCTTATAGAAACAGGACTCGTCCAGGAACTCGATCGCCTTTGAAATGGCGTCCTCGCCCATCATCATCGAGCCGAGTGCTGCGACCTCGGCCTCCATGTTGTGGGGCGGTACCTTGTCGATGACGTCTTGGCGGTGGATCACAGCCATTACTTACTCCTTCACCACCCACACCTTGCAGCTGACGGCAACTTCGGGGTGTAGTTTAATAGGAACCTGATAAACGCCCAGTTTTTTAATCGGCTCTTCGATCTGTATGAGTTTTTTGTCAACGCCGAATCCTTCGGCCTCGAGCGACTTCTGTATCATGTCGGCGGTAATCGAACCGAAGATCCGGTCCTCTTCGATCACCTTGACCGCGACGGTGCAGGAAACGTTCGTCAGCTTCGCCGCCAGGGCGAGCGCGTCCTCCTTCTCCTTCTTCGACTGGAGTTCGTACCTCTTCTTCTTCTCGTTGATGGCCTTGACCGCGTTATCGCTGTACGGCAGCGCGACGCCCCGCGGGATCAGGAAGTTGCGCGCGTAGCCGTCCTTGACGCTCACGACGTCACCCAACGAGCCGAGCTTGGGCATATCTTGCGTCAGTATCAGTTTCATAATCTATCTCCTCGCAGTTACGAAAGGTTACTCTAACTGTTCGTAACCCTCAATTTTCTATTCAGCCACGAAGGGCAATAGACCTATCACGCGCGCGCGTTTGATCGCCTTCGCCAGTATCCGCTGGTGGCCGGCGCATGTGCCCGAGATGCGGCTTGATACGATCTTACCCCTCTCGGTAATGAATTTCTGGAGCCTTGATATATCTTTATAGTCAATGACGGATATTTTTTCTACGCAAAATTTGCACTCCTTCCTGCGAAAAAAACCCTTCTTTGACGGCCCCCTCCTTTTGAATTTTTCTTTTGGCTTCCTCATGTTCTCCTCGTTAGAAAGGCACTTCCTCGTTGGGTGTTTTCAGCTCCACCGGCGGCTCGGTAGCAGGCGCCTCTTCGGGCGGTGAGGCCGCCGCCTGCTCATGGCCCTGCAGTTCGGCAGGGGCCTCTTTTGACCTGCCGAGGAACTGCACATTGCTCGCGACCACTTCTATCGTCGAGCGCTTCTGGCCGCTCTGGTCTTCCCAGGTCCTTGACTGGAGCCTACCTTCCACAAACACGGGGCTGCCCTTGGACAGGAATTCGCCGCACACCTCGGCGCGGCGGCCCCATACGATCACGCGCATAAAACACGTCTCTTCTTTCTTCTCGCCCGCCTGATTCATATACGAGCGGTTAACGGCCATGCTGAACGTCGTAACCGCTGTCCCGGACGGGACGTAGCGCAGCTCCGGGTCGCGCGTCAGGTTCCCGATCAAAAACACCCTGTTTAAACTCGCCATGGTTCACCCCGCTATTTGTCAACCGCCAAGGATTTTGCGAGTTTGCGCCTCACAATCATCACCCGCAATATATCTTCGTTCAGCCGGTATATCTTCTTCAACTCGGTAACCTTGGCCGGCTCGATCGTGAAATCAAGCTTGTAGTAGATGCCGTCCTTGTTCTTCTTGATGGGATAGGCGATGGCCCTCCTGCCCCAGTTCTCCACGCCATCGACCTTGCCGTTGTTCTTCGTGATCTCCTGTTCTATCTGAGCCAATAATTTTTTACCGGCATCATCGGTCAAGTTCGGTTTTGCGATAAATACGCCTTCATACGTGTTCAATGTATCTCACCCCCCTTGAGTGCCTTCGATGTTCTTCGTATTGAATTTATTCATAGCGGCTTCAACACCCTCCTCGATCCAAACCTCGAGCGCCTCAGCCGCCTTCTCGATATTCTGCCGAAGGGGCACCTTCTCGCCGCGCCCAAACTGCGAAAGGACGTAATCCCTCAGGATGCCCCTCCTCTCGTAGCCGATACCGACCCGCAAGCGGTCAAACGCGTCGGTCCCCAGCCCTTCGATGATAGACGCCAGCCCTTTGTGGCCGCCGGCGCTGCCGCCGGAGCGCATACGGATAATGCCCAGGGCCAGATTGATGTCATCGCAGACAACCAGGATATCGCGTGCGTCAGGGCCGTATTTGTCGACTGCGGCCTTCAGGGCCCGGCCCGAATTGTTCATGAACGTCTGCGGGTTGGCGAGGATAATGTCGCTGCCGCCGATACGGGTCTCGCCAAAGAGCGAATAAAAACCCTTTTTCTTTATCAAAACCCCGCGCGCCTTCGCAAAACTGCCGACGACCATATAGCCGATATTGTGGCGCGTACTGCGATACTGCAACCCGGGGTTGCCAAGGCCAAAGATTAATTTCATGCATTAATAAAACTGTTATCATTGATTACAGCGATTTCGTGTAAACCTGTGTTTACGATACCAGTGATACCGTATCGCCGGCATCGTCTTCCTTTATCGCCGTAATCGTTTTTGTATCGCTGTAATCATTTCTTCTATTTCTTCTCTTCCTTCGGAGGCTGCTGTTCTTTCTTGGCGGGTTCTTCCTTCGCCTCTCCCTCGGCCTCTTCCTCAGCCTCTTTCTTCTTCCTGATCAACTCCGGTTCCTGCTCTTCGCCTTCCACCGCCGCTACTTCCTCAGCCAGTTTTTCGACGAACGGCGGCTTCACTGACATGACAACGAGCTCGGGGTCCTGTAATATCTTGACGCCCTCGGGGACGATGATATTTTTGACATAGACCGAATCGCCGATCGCAAGCTGGGCAACGTTGACCTCCAGCCTTTCCGGTATCGCCATCGGCAGACATTCGACCTCAACCTCCCACATGATGCGCTCCAGGGTGCCGCCTTCTTTCACGCCGACGGGCTCGCCCTTGGGGTAAACCTTGACCTTGACCTTCAGGGTCTCGGTGAGGGATATCTCGTTAAAATCAATGTGCAGGATACTGCCCTTGAGCGGATCGCGCTGCACCTCTTTGATTATGACCGTCTTGTCCTTGTGCGCCTTGGTGGTGGTGGTGGACCCCTTTTTCTCCCCGTCAGCGATCTTTAAGTCGATCAACACGTTCGTGCCGGCCTTCGTGCCCAGCACTTTCGCCAAATCCTTTTCCGAGAGCTTCAGGCTAATGCTGTCTTCCCCGCCCTTATAGACCACGGCCGGGATAAGCCCAAGTTCTCGCAGGTGTTTCACCTGTTGTTTCCCCTTCTCCCGCCGCAGCTGCGTTTCCAAATTTATCCGTTCCATTGAAATTCCACCTTTCTTCTTTTGAAATAATTTTTAATGATTACGGCGATTGAGTGAAACACTCATCTTTTTAGATTACGGCGATTCTTTCTGTATCGCTGTAATCTGAAACATACATTTTACGTGAGATCGCTGTAATCATTAATATCTTTTCTTTAAACTACGTGAATAATGAGCTCACCGACTCTTCATGGTGAATTCTGCGAATAGCCTCAGCCAATAATGAACCTATCGATAATGCCTTTATCTTGGCAATGCCCTTGGCCTTGCCGAGCGGGATCGTATTGCTGACCATCAGTTCTTTCAGCGCCGACTTCGAAATTTTCTCGACCGCCCGATCTGATAGTATGGGGTGCGTGATCGCCGCGTAGATATCCTTCGCCCCCGCTTTTTTAAGCGCCTCGGCCGCCTCGACGAGTGAACTCGCCGTCGCTACGATGTCATCAACGATCACCACATTTTTGCCCTTGACTTCGCCGAGGATATGCATGACCTCCGCCTCTTTGTCGCTGATCCGGCGTTTGTCCACGATGGCGAGCGGCGCCTTGAAACGTTTCGCGTAGGCGCGGGCCATCTTGATGCCGCCCACATCGGGCGAAACGATAACCAGGTGTTTGATCTTCTTTTTCGAAAAGTATTCGACAAAGATGTTAACGGCGTAGAGATTATCGAGCGGGATATCAAAGAACCCCTGGATCTGGCCGGCGTGCAGATCAATGGTGAGGACGCGGTCGGCGCCCGCGACGGTAATGAGGTTCGCCACCAGCTTCGCCGTGATCGGCACCCGCGGCTGGTCTTTCCTGTCCTGGCGCGCGTACCCGTAGTAGGGGAGCACCGCGGTGATCCGCTTTGCCGAGGAGCGCCTCAGCGCGTCGATCATGATCAGCAGCTCCATATAATTTTCGTTGATCGGCGGGCAGGTGGGCTGGATGACGAAGACGTCCCTGCCGCGCACATCCTGTTCGATCTTGACGCGTATCTCCCCCTCGCTAAAGCGGGTGACGAGCGACTTGCCCAGTTCTATTTCCAAATAATGGCATATCTCTTTCGCAAGCCCGGGGTTCGCATTCCCCGTAAATATGAGAAGTTCGCCGTTATCCATGCTATGCTCTCCCCTTTTTTTTGATTACCTTGGCCGGGATGCCGCCGACGAAGCTGCCTGCGGCTACGGCGGTGTTCTTCGCGATGATGCTACCCGGCGCCGTTTCGGCGGCCTTGCCGATAGAAACGGGCGCGATCAAAACCGTGCCGCTGCCGATCCACGCGTTATTGCCTATCGTGGTCGTATGCGCCCTGGCGTTTTCATAGTTCGCGGTGGTCGTGCCGGCGCCGATATTGACGTTGCTGCCAATGCGGGCGTCGCCCAGGTAGCAGCGGTGCCGTATTACCGTGCCGGAACCTACGCTGCTGCGCACAATCTCAACGAAGTTGCCGATCTCCACGTTGTCGCCGATGACCGTCCGGGGACGTATGCGGGCGAACGGGCCGATCCGGCACTTCCTGCCTATGCGGACGTTGCTCTCGATCACCGTGAACGGATAGATGATCGTGTCTTGGTCGATCGTGACGTCATTATAGATGTGCGTCGTTGCCGGGTCGATAATGCCCACGCCCTGCCGCATCAGGTCCGTGAGGATGCGGCTCTTCGCCAGGGTCTGCGCCCGGGCGAGATCAAGCCGCGAATTGACGCCGATCGCCTCATCCGGGTTGTCGGTATGGATCGAATCTATTCTTGCCCTGTGTTTTGCCAGAAGCTCAATAGCATCGGTAAGGTAATACTCCCTTTTGGCGCCCTTGCGTTTCAGGAGCGGCAATATTCTGAATATCTCACCGGCCTGAAAGCAGTAGGCGCCGGCGTTGATCTCATGGATCATCTTTTCATAGAGCGAGGCGTCCGCCTCCTCGACGATCTTTATGACGTCGCTCTTCTCGTCGCGCACAATCCTGCCGTAACCGGTTGGTTCTTTCACGGTCGTCGTAAGGAGCGTGCACGCCGCGTCGCTGACATGATGCTTCGCAAGAAGGTTGCGTAACGTCTCAACGGTCAACAGCGGCGTATCGCCGTACAGGACTAAGATATCGCCTTTAAACCGGCCGAGGGCGGCAGCCGCCTGGCGCAGGGCGTGGCCGGTACCTAAGAGCTTGGTTTGCTGCACGATCCTGAAACCCCGGGGCAGAATGATCTTTTTTTTGATACCGTTCGAACTGTTAATAATGACGAAGCCCCGTTTAATGCCGATCGAGCGCACATCATCGAGGAGATACTCAAGCATCGATTTGCCGTAGATCTTGTGCAACACTTTCGAGAAGCTCGAGTGCATCCGCGTACTCTTGCCCGCCGCCAATATGACCGCTACCGTGTCGTTCATGATTAGGTTAGGAATGCAACTTTTTCAAACAATGTTTCCGCGAAGTTAACGCTGCCCAGCTAGGTCTGCTTCGCTCTTTTCTACTGCTTCGCTGTCTTGCCCTGACGAGCTTCGCAGGACCTTGTTCCTGCGAAGCCGCACCGGAGTATTACTAGCTGAGCGGCGTAGCAGAACTGCCCAGCTAGGATTCGAACCTAGAATCTCAGCTCCAAAGGCTGGTGTGTTACCATTACACCACCGGGCAAAAATGCCGAAATTTTCAATCCTCAGCTCCCCCCGCCTACGCCCAATGCCTACACAACCCATGGCGGGGTCCCGCCATGCATGCCTTCAGGCAGGCATAGGCGGGAAAAGGCTGGTGTGTTACCATTACACCACCGGGCAATTTGAGAGTGTCGAAAAACTATACATAACCTTTTTCAACGGTTTCAATTTAAAATTCTAAGTCGCCCTCTAAGCGCCTCTTCTCCTCCCGGAAAGGAGCGGTAATGTCCTCTCTGACCGGCTTGCTTTCTCTATTTTCCGGAACCGGAGACGGAACCGGAGACGGAACCGGAGACGGAGCCGGAGACGGAGCGGGAGCGGGGGTGCCGCCTTGCTTCACGTCGGCGGCATAGGCATCCAATACTTTCTTCTGCAGGTACTCCCTGCACTCCAGCGTAATAGGGTGCGCGATATCCCGGTGCTCGGACTCTTTTTCGGACATGTCCATGGCCTGGATCGGCTTGCGGTCCGTCACCGGTAAACTTGCCCCGCAATTGTTGCAGAATTTGCTTCTGACGACATTCTTGAAATTGCATTTAGGGCAAGAATCTTTCAATTTTCTGGAGGGCATCGCCACAAAGAGGCCCTTCTGCCCTTCGATGATCTTGATGTTGCGAACCACGAAAGCGTTGTCAAACGTAACGGTTGCATACGCTTTCAATTTCTTGTCATTGCCATCCTTTAAAAATATCCTGACTTCCGTGATTTCCATCGTCGCGTTACTCCTTTCGCTCGCTCATCGTGTTTACTACCATAATCCTGCATCCCGCATCAACGCGCTTCCTGATCCTTCGCGTAACGCCGATCGCCTCCTCTCGCGTCCTGGTGATCCCGAATACCGTTGGGCCGCTGCCGCTCATGACGGCGCCGTACGCGCCTTCGGCCAGAAGGAGCCTCTTTACGGCGCCGACGACCGCGTACCGCCTCAGGGCCACCTCTTCAAACCTATTATAAAGAGAACACCCCAAATTTTCAACATCCTTTTTAATCAAAAAAGGGACACATATTTTAGCACCGGGGCCCCGCGGTGTCAACCCTAAATTCAGCGCTTCGTACATATCCTTCGTGGGGATCCCGAAATTGAATGATACTATTATATGCCATAGAGCTATATCGGTATGAATCGGCGTAATCATATCTCCCCGGCCCGTGCCGATTCCAAACCGGCACGCATGGAGGAAAAACGGCACATCGGCCCCCACCGAGCCGGCGATTGCCATCTGTTGCGCTGTGGATAACCCCAGTTTAAACAACCGGCTGATGCCTGCCAGGGTCGCGGCAGCGTCAGAACTGCCGCCGCCGAGGCCTCCGGCAACGGGTATGCGTTTTTTTATGTCAACCCATACCCCTTCCTCAAATCCTACCGTCTCCCTGAGCGCTCGAATGGCTTTATGCACCAGGTTGCCGGCGCCGGCAGGCACGCGGGGGTCATCGGTCGTGATCCTGACGCCCTTTTCGCATCTCTGTATCGTTATGGTGTCAAAGAGCGCTATCTTCTCAAATACCGTCTCTATGTCATGATAGCCGTCGGGCCGCCTGCGTAAGACATCAAGGTAAAGATTTAACTTAGCCGGCGATTTTAATTGAAGACTATTCACATTATTATAGAAGGCTTAAAGGGCATAAAGGATAAGGAGGCTGCCCTTTCATGCCTTTTATGCCTTATTTTTCCTCGCAAGCACATTTTTCGCCGCTTCGGCAATATCCCGGCTCGTTAGATGAAACTCCTTAAAGAGCTGGGCGACCGTTCCCGATTCTCCGAACCTGTCGTTGATGCCGACCATCTTGATCGGGACGGGGCATGCCTGGCTTACGTATTCAGACACGGCGCTCCCCATGCCGCCGAACAGGAGGTGCTCCTCAGCGGTCACGATCGCCCCTGTCTCCTGGGCCGCCTTGAGGATGGTCTCGGCGTCGAGAGGCTTGGGCGTATGCAGATTGATCAGTCGGGCGCGTATCCCCTCGCGCGCCAGGTCTTCGCATGCCAGGAGCGCCTCGTACACCATCTGGCCGACGGCGATAATGCTTACATCGTTGCCTTCGCGCAATACGTTCGCCTTGCCTATTCTGAAAAAATCATCCCCCTTGGTTATGACGGGAACGGGGCTGCGTCCGAGCCGTATATAGACCGGCCCCGGCAACCCTGCCGCCTGGATGGTCGCCTTCTTGGCCTCTGTCGCGTCCGCGGGGACAACGACACTCATGTGCGGGATGACCCGCATCAGCGCGATCTCCTCCAGCGCCTGGTGCGTCGCGCCGTCCTCGCCGACCGAGACGCCGCCGTGGGTGCCTATGATCTTCACGTTCAGGTTCATGTAGGCGATCGAGATGCGGATCTGCTCCCACGCCCTGCCCGAGGCGAACACGCCGAAGGTGCAGGCAAAGGGGATCTTTCCCATGAGGGCCATGCCGGCGGCCATGCCGAACATATCCTGCTCGGCCACGCCGCACCCGACGAACCGTTTGGGGAACTCTTCCTTAAACCACGAGGCCCGCGTAGAATCGCTCAGGTCCGCGCACAGCACCACCACATCCTTATTGCTCGCGCCGAGCTCCACGACACCTTTTCCAAACCCGTCTCTTGTCGCTACCATCTGGTACATGCTATATCAGGTCCTCTATTTTCGCCTTCCCCTTTTTGTAATCAAACAACTGCCCTTTCGTGATATGCCTGTTCTCGCCGAGGAGCGCGAGATTGATGCCGTCGAAATCGTCGAACTTATACGCCCACAATATGCTGCCCGCTATCCCCAGGAACTTCTTAAAGACCAGCAGCCGCTTCGCGCGTACGCCCCACTCCATGCCGGAGTCGAGGTAGAGGGGCGCCACCCTGTCCGCGATATTGATATTGAAAACGAATGCGGCCTCGCCGGGCTGCGCGACGTACGCGCCGTCGCTCGCCTTGAGTTCGTACCACTTGACGATATCCTTGTCCAGGCGGAATTCGATCTTGACGCGCTCGCTGATCTGGCTGGCCAGAAACTCGCCGAGGCCGATCTCCTTGATAAAGAATTTCTTGTTCCAGTAACTGATCTCCGCTATCGCCGAGATCGGCTGGTCCGGCTGCAGGTACTGCTGCACCACCTCGTCGATATTCTGAACGTGCAGCCGGGAGAAAAGCTCCCGCAGGACCCGCTCGCGCTCGGCCTGCGGCGGCGTCTTGATGGCGACGATCG
>Ga0315284_10010172_pt1 | contig 13399 bp, 10 predicted proteins | sample YL17G09_16_MG_FD_203696 | JGI IMG/M metagenome (GOLD analysis project Ga0315284, IMG submission 203696) | Sediment microbial communities from Yellowstone Lake, YNP, Wyoming, USA - YL17G09_16 | ecosystem: Environmental > Aquatic > Freshwater > Lake > Sediment | place: USA: Wyoming | collected...
GCTTACTTCGACAGCACGTGCGCGAGCCTTCGTCGCGCCCTGAAAGTGTGAGCCCGGTGTCCACCGCACTCACCCGTGAGCAGACCGACTTGCGCCAGACCGTTGCCGACCTGATGGCCAAACGGTCACCGCAGGACGAGGTGCGCCGGTTGATGGCCGCCGACGGCGGGTATGACCCCGCGGTATGGGCCGAGTTGGCGGCGCTGGGTCTGCTGGGCCTGATCATTCCGGAGGAGTTCGGCGGGTCGGATGCCGGAGCCGCGGAACTGGCCGTCGTTTCCGAACAAATGGGGCGTGCACTGCTGTGCGCGCCGTACCTGTCGGCCGCGGTTCTCACCCCCTATCTGCTTCTGGGGATCGCCGATGCCACGGAGTGCGCGGAGGCACTTCCGCGGATCGCGGCGGGTGAACTGCGCGCGACGGTGGCCTTCGCCGAGTCCGGGTCGGCACGGCCGCCGCAGCATCCCGGCACCACCGCGGTGCACACCGCGAACGGCTGGTCATTGACCGGTGAGAAGACCTTTGTGCTGGACGGTGTCGGTGCCGGGAGGTACTACATTCACGCCGAATCCGATTCCGGTGTAGGGATTTTCGCGGTCGATCCGGGCGCGGCCGGGCTTGAGGTGTCGGCACTGAACACCGTGGATCAGACCCGCAGACAGGCCCGGATCACTCTGGCCGACACCCCGGCCCGGCTGATCGGCGCCGCCGGGGCCGGCGCCATCGCCCTCGATACCGCCCTGGACCACGCTGCGGTGGCGTTAGTGGCCGAACAGGCCGGCGGAACCATGCAGTGCGTGCAGATGTCCACCGACTACGCCCGCACCCGCTACCAGTTCGGCCGCGCCATCGGCAGCTTCCAGGCGATCAAACACCTGTGCGTCGACATGCTGCTGGAGGCCGAGTCGGCGTGTTCGGCCGCGCGGCACGTCGCCGCAGCATTCGATGCGGCCGAACCCGACCGATTGACGGATCTGGCGCTGGCACAGGCGTTCTGCTCAGATGCGTTCTGCTCGGTCGCGGCCGCCACCATCCAGGTGCACGGCGGGATCGGCTTCACCTGGGAGCACCCGGCGCATCTGTATCTGCGTCGGGCGCGCACCGACGCTCAGATCTTCGGCGACCCGGCCTGGCACCGGGAACGCTACGTACGAATCCGGGAGGAGAGTTAATGACCGACGACGATATCCGCACCGAGGTGCGCCAGTGGCTCGCGCAGAATTGGGATCCCGGTGCCGACCGCACCGGGTGGACGCAACGGGTCTTCGACGCCGGCTGGTCAGCGCCGAGTTGGGAACCAGAGTGGGGTGGCCGCGGACTGAGCGATCCACAATCACGCATCGTGGCCGCCGAATTCGCCGCGGTCGGCGCGTACGGCTCCGGAGCGGATCGCGCCGACATGCTGGCCTGCACGATCCATGATCTGGGCGCCGAGGAACAGAAGTTGCGGCTGATCCCGCCGTCGGTGCGGGGGGAGACCCGATGGTGTCTGCTCTACAGCGAACCCGGCGCTGGATCAGATCTTGCCGGGCTGCGCACCCGCGCCGACCGCGACGGGGATGACTGGGTTGTCAACGGGCAGAAGGTCTGGACCTCCTTCGCCGCCCACGCGGACTACGGACTCCTGGTGGCCCGCACCGACTGGGATGCGCCCAAGCACAAGGGCATCAGTTTCTTCATATTTCCGATGCGCCAGGCCGGGGTGGAAGTCCGGCCGATTCATCAGATCACCGGTGAGTCGGAGTTCAACGAGGTGTTCATCACCGACGCCCGGGTGCCGCACGCCAACCTGGTGGGCGAACCCGGCGACGGATGGGCTGTGCTGCAACTGGCTCTGGCGCACGAGCGCAGGTTGATGGGCGACCTCGCCCGCACATCGAAGTCGAGTGGTGACCTCAAGCCCGACTCGAACAGTCTGATCGGCATGGCGCGGGCGGCCGGGCGACTGTCGGACTCCCACATCCGCCAGGAGATCGCCGTGGTGGAGGGGTACGCGGCGGTTAACCGCTGGAACACTCGCCGAGCCAAGAACACCGCCGACAAGGTCGAGGCCGCCACCCTGCTGTCGCTGGGCAAGATCGCGATGTCACGGATCCTGCACGAAACCGCCCGCGTACAGACCGAGATCGCCGGCGGGGAAACCATGCTGGCCGGGCCGGATCATCCCGTCGGTGACGCGATCACCTTCCGTGCACTCAACGCCTATTTCACTTCGATCGGTGGCGGCACCGATCAGATTCAACGCAATATCGTCGGCGAGCGCATCCTGGGCCTACCGAAAGAACCGGAGCCCTACCGCGACACCGCCTTCCGGGATCTGCCGCACTGACCCAAGCAGGTCAGCGGAAGTGCAGGACGTCACTGCCCCAGGTCTGCCGGATTTTCGCGTCGGCGTCGAATGCGATTCGGTCGTCGCGATCAATGATCAAGCAGGCCCGGTCGGCTTCCTGATAGGCGATCCACTCGGGTTCACCGGCTAGTCCACCGGGCTTACCGGTTGCCGCGAAATTCACCCAGCGGGCACGCATCCGCTTGGATACCGCCTTGGCGGCTTTCGTCCCACCCAGTTTCAAGGTGACGTCCTTCGGTGCGCCGAGAGTGCCCCAGACGTAGGGCAATTCAGTGGCATGTGCCGCACCGACGAGCAACACCTTCATGATCGGGGTGGCGTAGTCGAAGCGATAAAGATAGACCGGGGCGACCGTGTTGTGTCCCTCGGCAAGCCACACCGACGGCATCCGGAAGCCCACATCGCTGGCGATACTCACGCCGCGGCCACTGCCGCGATAGCGAGAGTGCGACGATCCGAGTTCGTCCACGGTGGGCAGATCCATGTCGGGCTGTTCGGCGGCGATGTCGTTGAACATCGAGGTGATCGCACGCGGTGTGATCGGCAGCAGTGGAGAGCGCATCAGGCGGAACAGCGCTGCTTCGTGCTTGTTCGTTCCGATGATCAGCGGAACCGGGTGGGTGCGGCCCTCCCTGGCGAGTTGCACGGGATAGCCGTGTAGCAGGTCGCCGTCGACGACCGGTACGAACGCGACCGTTCCCGGATTGCGGGTGGGAATCGCGTCGAACACCTCCTTGGTCGCCGCGATCAGCGACCGGACGTCCACGTCGCGCAACTTCCCGGCGTCGGCCTCGGCGATGCCGAGATGGTCGAGGATCAGATGGGTGACACGTTGGGCGCGCTCGTGCTCGTAGACCGATGTTGCCGGCGAACTTTGTGCGATGGCGGCCGAGAAGAGGCCCCCGGCCTGCGGTACGGCGAGCAGTGCGGTCACGATGCCGGCGCCGGCGGACTCACCGAACAGCGTCACCCTGGCCGGGTCGCCGCCGAACGCGGCGATGTTGTCGCGGACCCACCGCAGTGCCGCCAGCACATCGCGCAGACCGATGTTGGAGTCGAACTGTTCGCTTCCCTTACCCATCCCCGCGAGATCAAGAAATCCGAAGACCCCGAGTCGGTAGTTGATCGTCACGATCACGGCGTCGCCCTCGGCTGACAATCGACGGCCGTCGTAGAGCGGCTGGCTGCTCGAGCCGAGCACGAACGCGCCGCCGTGCACCCACACCAGCACCGGTTTGCCGTCGCCGGGCCGGGTACCCGACGGCGCCCAGATGTTCAGGTGCAGGCAGTCTTCGTCCTCCGGGGCACCGAGATCGAGTGGGAATGTCGGCACCGGGGGTTGTGGGCAGACGAACCCGTAGCTGCCGGCGTCGATGATCTCGCTCCAGGGCGGCGGTGGCTCAGGTGCCCGAAAGCGGAGTTCGCCGGTCGGCGCCGCCGCGTAACGGATGCCCTTCCACGACACCGTTCGGCCGTCGTCGATTCCGCGGACCGGGCCGTAACCGGTCTGCGCCACGAGGTCATCAGTGCTCATCGGGCTTGCTCGGTCCTTTCAGGTCAGCCACCAGGCTACCGGCCGGTGAGCAGCCACTCAGAAGAACAGCGCCCGCCAGCGCCAGTCCAGCACCGGGCGATCCTCGCCGTCACCGGCCGCGTAGACCAGCGAGCGCAGGCTCAGCACGCCACCGCGGTCTCCGGGCAACTCATTCGCCACCTCAATGTGCAGATCGCTGTAAAGGGTGTCGCCCTCGTACACCGGGCCGGTGTGATCGCAGGACAGCCAGCCCAGCACGGTGGCCAGGTTGGGCAGCAGACGGCTGGCCTGGGCTAATGCGAGGCCGATGGTGTGGCCGCCGTACACCAGCCGGCGAGCACCGGCGCGCGAATCATGATGTGTGGCAGCGATATTCAGCGTCAGCCTGGCCAACTCCGGTGCGGAGCTGACAACGTCGCCGGTGCTGCGCAGCACCAAACCGACCAACTTGGTGTCGAAGTGGGGCCCGGGCACCCGGCGGCGGAAGGCGTCGGCGTCCCAGTGCCGGGTCGGGTCGGCCGCCGGTGCCGAGCCCACACCGATGCCAGACAGGTCGTCGTTATGGCCGGTGTCGCCCACATCGGTGCTGCACGGCAACATGGCGCAGCGGTAGAAATCGAGCACCAATCGGTCGGCCTGGTCGACGGTGGTCATCCGCAGCGCGGCAAGGCCGGTCGGGGCGCGGCCCGGTTTGGCGCTGTTGCATTTCAGACCCACTACCTCGGTGCGGGTGGTCAGGGTGTCGCCGATCACCGGGAACCGATGGAAGCTCAGCCCCCGATAGAAGAGGTTGGCCTTCACCCGCTGAGTCACCACCGTGGACTGGCCGATCGCGATATCGCACACCAACCCCGGGTGGGCCAGGTGCCCGGATTCACCGACAACGGCGCGGGATAACTCCACGTCCAGCGCCAGCCGGAGACGGTCACCAACGATCGCCTGATGGGCAGCCGCAATGCCCGCGGTGATCGTCATCGACGGCGCCGAGTCAAAGACCTGCCCCACCACCAGGTCGTCGAAATAGGGGCCGCCACCACCGGTATCGCCGTGCCGCGTCACAGTCATCAGTGTGTCACTGTGGTCGGATGCCAGAGGGCGAAGTCGGGCCGACGGTGCTGGCTGAACTGCCGCCCGACATCGCCGCCAGCCCGCTGTACAACGAGGATCTGGCACCGACACCTGCGAGCCGACGCACCTGGACCACCTACAACTTCGCCGCGCTGTGGATCGCGATGGCGCACTGCCTTCCCACCTACATGCTGGCCGGCGGCTTGATCGCACTGGGCATGAACTGGTGGCAGGCGCTGCTCACCATCGCGCTGGGCAACCTGATCGTGCTGATACCGATCCTGCTCAACGCGCACCCGGGCACCAAGTACGGCATTCCCTTCCCGGTGCTGGCGCGCAGCAGTTTCGGGACCCGAGGCGCCAATGTTCCGGCGCTGCTGCGGGCGATCGTGGCCTGCGGGTGGTTCGGCATCCAGACCTTCATCGGCGGGGAGGCGGTCCGGATCTTCCTGACTGCGGTCTGGCCTGCCTTCAATGACATCGGTGGCGGGGCAAGCATTCTCGGTCTGAGTGTGCCCAGCGCCATCACCTTCGGCATCTTCTGGCTGGTGAACATCGGCATCATCGTGTTCGGTATGAATGCGGTGCGGGTGTTCGAGAACTGGAGCGCCCCGCTCATCCTGCTGATGGGCGTCTGGCTGATGGTGTGGGTCGTCATGCGGGCCGGCGGTCTCGGGCCGATGTTCGACCGGCCGAGCACCTTCGCCACGTCGGCCGAATTCTGGAAGGTGTTCGTGCCCAGCCTCACCGCCATGGTCGGCTTCTGGGCGACGCTGAGTCTGAACATCCCGGACTTCACCCGCTTCGGGCGCAGCCAGCGCGAACAACTGTTGGGCCAGACGCTGGGCCTGCCCATCACCATGATCGCCTTCAGTGCGATGGCGGTGGTCATCACCAGTGCGTCGCAGACCATTCTCATCGGCAGCGACCCGCACACACTGTGGGATCCGGTGGTGCTGCTCAGCCAGATCACCAGCAGTACCGCCCCGCCCGGCCTGGACGCGCCATTGCTCGCCGGCGACGGCACCCGCATCCTGGTCGCACTGCTCAGCCTGTTCGGCGTCGCGGTCGCCACCATCAGCACCAACATCGCGGCCAATGTCATCAGCCCCGCCAACGACTTCGCCAACTGCGCGCCGCGCCTGATCAGCTTCCGGACCGGCGGCGTGATCACCGGCGTGATCGGCATTCTCATCATGCCGTGGAAACTGCTCTCCAGCGCCGACACTTACATCTTCAACTGGCTGGTGGGCTACAGCGCACTGTTGGGCCCCATCGCCGGCATCATGGTGGTCGACTACTGGCTCATCCGGCGCAGAGAACTCGACGTACCCGACCTGTATCGCGTCAACGGCCGCTACGCCGGGGTGAACCCGATCGCGATGGGCGCCTTGGTGATTGGCGTCGCGCCCAACGTGCCCGGTTTCCTGCGGAGCGTAAAGGTCCTGGGTGGCGAGCCCGACGGGTGGGATGCAATCTATCCGTATGCGTGGTTCACCGGATTCTTCGTGGCCGCGGTGCTATACCGAATAGGTATGCGCCGCAGCCGATTCGGACGGAGTTCGTCGTGACAACCGATTACAACCCGATCGCCGAGCAGTACCAGCGATCCAAGCAGCAGCCGTGGCGAACCTTCATCGAGTGCTTCACACTGATGGACCTCATCGGCGATCCCACCGGACTCAGCGTCCTGGACCTGGCCTGCGGGGAGGGGTTCTACACCCGGTTGATCCGGCATAGCGGCGCGGCGCGGGTGCGGGGACTCGACCTCTCGGAGGGCATGATCGCCCTCGCCGAAGCCCAAGAGATGCGCCAGCCCCTCGGCGTCACCTACGCGGTGGCTGATGCACGGGAGTTATCCGACGAGGATCCCGTCGATCTGACTGTTGCCGCCTACCTGCTCAACTACGCCCGGACCCGGGCGGAACTGCAGGCGATGTGCGACGGGATCGCCCGGTCACTCACGCCGGGGGGACGGTTCGTCACGGTCAACACCAACCCGGCCCTGGACCTCACCGCCGCCCCGTCGTACCGCATGTACGGATTCGAGACCACCGCGGCCGGGCAGTGGCAGGAGGGCACGCCGATCCAGTGGATCTTCCATCTCGAGGACGGCCCGTTCGCGATCGAGAACTACCACCTCAGCGTGGCCGCCCATGAGGAGGCTTTTGAGCGGGCAGGCTTTTCGGAGGTGCGGTGGCATCCGCCGGCGCTGTCTCCTGAGGGGCTCGAGGACTACGACTCGCAGTACTGGTCGACGTTCATGGATTTCCCGCCGGTGGCGTTCATCGAATGCATCCGGTAGGTGCGCTACAGCCGGCCGGTTCATTACTCGGCCTGGAGAGTGCGGCGGATGTCTTTCATGAGCAGCACAAGGTGGAGTTCGTCTGTGGGGCTTGGCTCGAACTCAGGTACGAGATGTGTGTAGAAGTTTCGGGCGTCGGCGGATTCGGCGTGGACGAGCAGGCCGCGGCAGCCAATGTCGTCAGAGAGTTCGGTAAGCCGAGCGAAGATGTCTTGGAGCATGCCCGCTGCCAGTCCGACGCGTTCGTGGTCGATGTCCACGCCGAGTCGAGCCAGGAGGGCCACCGGTTGGGGATAGCGGCCAGCGCCCTTGCGTGCCCGACTGGGGGCGGCGCCGGTCTGGAGTTGGGCCATGCACCAGGCGTAATAGGCGACTACCCGGGGGCCGTGATACTCAGTGACGACGAAGACTCGCGTGGTACCGACTGCGACTGACTGGCGGCCGTATCGGCGGAGCCACTCCGTCTGCTCCGTTGAGCGGCACCGAAATTCGGTCAGGTCGTGATGGTCGGCCAGCAATTCAGGTGGCCGATATTGCCTCACTCGGTGAACGGCGTGGGGCGTTGCATCAGTCGGCGCAGCCCGGGCAGGTCGCGGGAGGGCTGGGAGTTGACGTCTTCCCACTGTTTGAGAGCCACCGGGTCGAGGTCGAAGTGGTCTCGGTCAGCGAGTAGTCGCCGCGCAGCGTCGGATGCGTGGGTGATGACGAAGTCCGTGAGGTCGGTTCCGCTGGCGCGTACGGCGCGGTCGATCAATTCACGCTCTTCCGTCGTTGTGCGCAAGTCCATCCGTCGATTTCTGCGGCGAAACTCAGTGCCCACAGCCTGACCCCCTGACCTTTCTCAGCTCGTACGTCCACTGTACGGCCACACCATATTGATGATCAATATCTGGCCCTGACGGCGGCTGGCACCGGGCTACAGCGGCCGGTTGAGGCTCTTGGCCGCCGCGACAACGGCGGTGTGGTCGAGTTCGAGTCGCTCAAGTGCGACGAGCGTGGGCCGTTCCCAGCTGGCGATCACCGTCCAGATCGGCCGGTGGAATGACCACCACTGCACCGCCTGCCATTGGCGGCCGTCTTTGCCGGCAGACCGCTGCGAACAGATGCGGTGCGCCCACTGCGAGGTGACTGCCAGGTTGCGGGTCACCACTTGCGTCGGCCGCAGCCCCAGCTCCACCAGGCGGTGCGGATCGTCGAGGTCGCAGATACGCAGATCATCGGCGAGTTCGTACACCCCCAGCGTCTTGCGGGCACCGGGTACCGCCGGAAAGTCGAACATGGAGTCGGTCCAGCGCGATAGGTTGCCGAACGCCTCGCCGCAGGCGGCTTCGGCTTGGCGGGCCAGATACCAGACGTAGTAGTCAGGATGATCGGCCCGACCACCGCGCTGCGGGCGGTGCTCGTACAGCGGATGGCCCGGCTCGCCGGGCCCCGCGGCTTCAAGGAATGGAAAGACCCGGTAGACCAGCACTCAAGCCGCTCCGCCCCACATCTCGGCGTCGAGGGTCTGCAGAACACGTGCGGGCCCTTCGGTGAGCAGGACATCGAGCGGGCGGGCGCCACCGAGGAAGACGTTGGCGCTTTCCATCCAGATCCGCGCCGATTCGCCGCCCCACACCAACCGCGCTCGCGAATAGATGTGTTCGAGATCAATGAGGGCCGGGGCGGCGGCGGGCCCGGGCCGCTCTTCACCCGATGCCCACCGTGAGGTCTGAGACGGACTGACGCCGATCAATTTGGCGAGCTGTGCCCGCGAAAACACCTCTGTGAGGTAGGCAACCCGCTGCGCGGACAGTGGGTCATCCGCGGCGACCCGACTCACCCGCGCAGCCCTGACGGCCGGCACCTTGGCCGGCACCTTGACCGCCACCTTCTTCCCCGCACGTTTGGCGACGCCCGCCTTGTTGATAGCCATGCTGTTAGTCTACCCAACTTTTTCCGTGGGCAGCAGTGCTGACGACTCGCCGGCGGGTAATTCGGATAACTTGACCCATCAGATGTAGAGCGTCACGGGCGTTCTGCCAATTCGCCGTAGCGCTGCTGGGCGGCCTGGCGGCTTGTTCCGAGCATGGCTGCGATCTGCGTCCATGTGTGTCCGTACTGCCGGGGCTAACCGGCCGGCGCGGAGTACTTCTCAATCAGGCTCTGCTTGTAGAGCTTGCCGGTGTCGGTGCGCGGGAGTTGCTCCTCAAAGGAGATGGACCGCGGGCACTTGTAGTGCGCCAGCCGCTCCCGTAACCAGGTGAGCAGTTCATCGCCGAATTCCGCGCTGGCGGAGCCGGGTTCGACCAACTGCACGACGCCCTTGACCGACTGGCCCATCTCGTCGTCCGGAATGCCGAACACCGCGGCGTCCATCACCCGGGGATGGGTGACCAGAAGACTCTCGGCTTCCTGCGGGTAGATGTTGACCCCGCCCGAGATGATCATGTGGTGGCGGCGGTCGGTCAGGTAGAGGTAGCCCTCGTCATCGAGGTAGCCGATGTCCCCGACGGTCGTCCAGCCCCGCTTATCGCGTGAGGCCGCGGTCTTCTCGGTGTCGTTGAGGTACTCGAAGGTGTTTCCGCCCTCGAAGTAGATCTCGCCGGGCTCACCGGCGGGCAGTTCGTTGCCGTCCTCGTCGAGGATGTGCACCGCCCCACCCATCGGCCTACCGACCGAACCGGGATGTGCCAGCCACTCCTCGGCACTGATCAGGGTTGAGCCGTGCGCCTCCGAGGAGGCGTAATACTCGTCGACAATCGGACCCCACCAGTCGATCATCTGCTGCTTGATCTGCACCGGACACGGTGCGGCCGCATGCATCACACGCTCCAGGCTCGACACGTCATACGAAGTGCGCACCGCCTCAGGCAGTTTCAGCATCCTGGTGAACATCACCGGAACGAACTGGCCGTGGGTGACGCGGTGGCGGGCGATCGCGTCGAGGGTGCCCTCGGCATCGAATTTCTGCATCACCACCACCGGGATTCCGGCGGCCTGCATCGTCAACGACCAGACCGACGGCGCGGTGTGATAGAGCGGGGCGGGGCTGAGGTAGACCCCGTCGGGTTTCGCCCAGAAACTGACCAGTGCGGTCATCAGGCCGGGCGCCTCTGACGGCGGCAGATGCGGCAGCGCACGTTTGATGCCCTTGGGCCGGCCGGTGGTGCCCGAGGAGTACTGCAGCAGATCGCCCTCGATCTCGTCGGCGATGGGCGTATCCGGTTGATCGGCAACACATTCCGGGTAACGCAGCCAGCCGTCCAGATCATCGTCGGCAATAAGCAGCAGCCCGGGCAGTTGCGGCAGGTGCTCACCGAGCTTCTCCAGGACAGCCCGTGTGCCCGCCGAACCGATGATGGCCTTGGCCGCGGAGTTGTCGATGATGTACGCGGCCTCGGCCGCAGTGAGGTGAGTATTGATCGGCACGTAGTACAGGCCCGCGCGCCGTGCCGCCCACATCGCCATGTGGAAGTGCTCGTTGTTCTCCATCAGGATCGCGACGGGATCGCCCTCGCGCAGACCAGCCTGACGGAGCAGGTGCGCCAACCGGTTCGCCCGCGCCTCGAGTTCGCCAAAGGTGACGACGGTGCCACTGGGATAGAGGATCACGGCGGGTTTGTCAGGCGTGGCCTGCGCATGCTCGCGGATCTGCATGCGTGGACTCTACGACAGCGACGCGGTGCCGTCGGTAAGGCTGTAGTACGCGGTGGCGATCTTGGCCGCATCGAACTTCACTCGCGGGGCGCGCGACCGGAATCGTCTTTGCTTAACCGCTCAGGTTCACAGCCATCAGGGGCGGCGTCACTGTGGTTGCGATTGCCCATCAGTGCCGTTATTTCCCGGCGTTGCGCCACTGCCGCCATCACCGCCGGTACCGCCGACGCCGGCGGTGACACCGCCGTCGCCGCCGTTTCCGCCGTTTCCGCCAATACCTAGAATAATTACGGGACTGCCGTTTCCGCCGTTTCCGCCCTTACCACCATTGCCGCCGACGCCGACTGCGGTATCGCCGGCATTGCCGCCATTACCGCCGTCCCCGCCGACGCCGCCGGCTTGGGTAATGCCGTTGCCGTTTGATCCGTTGCCACCGACGCCGCCCTCACCACCGCTGCCAATCGAACCGCCGGTGCCGCCGTTTCCGCCGTTCCCGCCGTCGGCACCGACGGTGTTCGCATTGGCGTCTCGACCCGCTCCACCGGTACCGCCGTTACCGGCCGGTCCGGTGACAGGCACACCGTCGGCGCCGGGATCGCCCTTGGCGCCGCCAGTGCCACCGGTGCCCTGTGCGCCGCCTGCTCCGCCGGTACCCGCGACGCCCGGCTCGCCACCATTGCCACCGGTGCCGCCGGTGTAGCCGAATCCAAAGGCTTGACCACCGAGACCGCCGATACCACCGTCACCGGGCGCGCCGGCGTTGCCGCCCGCGCCACCGGCACCGCCGGTGCCATTGGCGCCCGCGCCGCCGCCGGCCGCGCCGCCCGCACCACCGACCCCACCGGTTCCGCCGGCGGCGCCACTGCCGCCATTACCGCCCGTTCCGCCAGTTCCAGTGGTTCCGGCGATCCCGGTGCCACCCTTACCGCCGGAGCCACCGTTGCCGGCCCCACCGCCTATGCCACCGGCGCCACCGTTACCGTTGAGCGCCGTGGCAGCGCCGCCGGCACCACCCTTACCACCGTCACCGCCGACGGTGCCGTCACGACCGGCAGTACCGTCACTACTGGCGGCGTTATTGGGGTTGTAGCCCCCGCCGCCGTCGCCCCCGGCACCACCCGTCCCGCCGGTACCGGTAGCGGTCGTGCCGCCGGTGCCACCGGTGCCACCGTTGCCGCCGGCGGTAGAGGCCGTCAGGGAGGTGAATCCGTTCCCACCCTTTCCGCCGGCACCTCCGTAGGCGGAGCTCGCACCGGCCTCACCCGCGGAGCCGTTGCTCCCCGCTTTGCCTGCTCCGGTGCCTGCAGTCCCCGCGATGCCGCCCTTGCCTGCGGCACCGGCCTTGCCGCCATCTCCACCGGCCGAACCGTCCGGGGTGCCTGCATCGCCATCAGCGCCACTGCCGCCGTCTCCGCCTGCTCCGGCGACTCCGCCCGTACCGCCGTCCCCACCGCTGCCGTTGGTGCCGTAGGTGGAACTGCCTCCGGCACCACCGCGGCCACCATCGCCGCCGTTACTGCCGGTGCCGCCGTCACCGCCCGCTACGCCGGCTGTGGTGCTGGCAGGGCCAGAAGTGCCCTTGGCGCCGTCACCACCGTTGCCACCGTTACCGCCGTTGCCGCCATTGCCCCCGGTGCCAGCGGTGCCATTGGTGCCGGATGTTCCGGCCGTGCCAGCACCGGTGCCTGCGCTGCCACCACTGCCGCCGCGGCCGACAACGCGCGAGCTACCGCCGTTACCGCCGTCAGCACCAGCCGGATCGGCACCGTCACCGTCACCGCCGTTACCTCCGTTGCCACCCGCACCGGCGTTACCGCCGTTACCGCCTTTCCCGCCGTCGCCGTTGGCCGCCCCGGTGCCCGCACTGCCACCGCCACCGCCTTTACCACCGGCACCACCGGCGGCACCGGCACCGCCATTGCCGCCGGCTGTTGCGGCGTTGCCGCCGCTGGCCTTGGCGCCATCGGTGCCTGCACCACCGGCACCGCCGACACCACCGAGACCGCCCGTGCCGCCGTTACCCGCATCGGCGTTAGCGCCCGCGGTGCCACCATTGCCACCCGCAGCACCACCGAGACCGCCGTTGCCACCGAGGCCACCATCACCGCCGGCACCACCGAGCGAACCACTCTGGCCCGGTTGATCGGCGCTACCAGAAGCCACGCCGGTGTACCCGGCACCGCCATCAGCTCCATTACCGGCGCTACCAGCACCTCCACCGTTACCACCGTTACCGTCAGTCCCCGCACCAGCAGCACCACCCGCGCCACCGGTGCCGCCGCTACCGGCGTTACCGCCCGCACCACCGGCCTTGCCAGCGACACCCACGGTGGTGCTGGCAGCACCGGTTGCACCGTTGCCGCCGTTGCCGCCGCTGCCGGCATCACCGCCCCGACCGCCCACACCCGTCGTCGCCCCACCACCGCCACCACCACTACCACCCTGACCGCCATCAGTGCCCGCCTGCCCCGCTACCGAACCGGTACGCCCGAGACCACCGGCG
>Ga0315284_10010173_pt1 | contig 13399 bp, 14 predicted proteins | sample YL17G09_16_MG_FD_203696 | JGI IMG/M metagenome (GOLD analysis project Ga0315284, IMG submission 203696) | Sediment microbial communities from Yellowstone Lake, YNP, Wyoming, USA - YL17G09_16 | ecosystem: Environmental > Aquatic > Freshwater > Lake > Sediment | place: USA: Wyoming | collected...
GCAAGTCTATGACTCTTGGGTGTCTTGGAAGAAGGAACGTAACCCTGCACGCCGAGCACTGGAAGAGAAGTCTGGTTATGATACAAAGCACGCCAGCCATCTTGTCCGTCTCATGCGTATGGGATACGAAATCCTTTCCGAAGGCAAGGTCATCGTCAATCGTGCAGGTCTGGACGCCGACGAACTACTCTCCATCAAGAACGGTGGATGGTCGTTTGACCAAGTAATGGAGTTCAAGGACCAAATGGAGAGCAAGCTAGACGCCGAGTATGCCCGTCAAAAGGCACTTATCGCTGCGGGACAACCCGTGCCGCTTGCTCGGGAAGTAAACAAGGACCGCCTCAATGCGCTCTATCATCAACTCTTTGAAGAGTATTGGGATAGACAACAGAATGAATCTCATTTTGAGACAAGTTCCGCACAAGAGTCGTGATAGAGGACTGTCCATACTGTGATAACGTGGGTTGGTATGCCCGTTCAAACTGCTCGTCGCTTCCTTGGGAAGCGGAACAAATTCAGTGCGAATGGTGTCATACCAACCCAAATTCACGCTACAATAAAAATGAAAAATCCAAGGAAGCCGCAAGTCACGAAGAACATTCCCAAGTGGGTCGCTCCTGAAAAACGGATGCGACGGTATCGCAAGAACGCCAGTGATTCTTCCAAGATACCCTTCGTCAAGTTCCGCATTGTCGTTCCGACAGAGGAAGACCGTAAGCAAATCCAAGCAGCACTGGAATACTTCCACGACAATCGGCATATTGATACAGATTTTATTCCCGTCAACCAACTCGCTCATGCATATTTGGGAAACTCTCTGGAAGAATTATTGACATGCTTGAAATAAACAAAATCCACACGGGCGATAGTCTTGAGTTGCTCAAGCTGGTTGATGACCAGAGCGTTGACCTGCATATCACCAGTCCGATGTATGCCGACATGAAGGAGTATGAAACCTCCAAAGGCATCCATCCCGACAAGTACGTGGAATGGTTGATGCCATTCATCTTCGAGATTGAACGAACGCTCAAACCCACCGGCAATTTCATTTTGAATGTGAATGACAAGGTGGTGGATGGATTTCGTCATCCTTATGTTTTTGACTTGGTGTCCGCAATCCATAAACAAACTGGATTGAAGATGGCAGAGCGGTTGTTTTGGAATAAAGGAAAGTATCTACCTCACCGCGCTCGTTTCGGGGACAAGGTGGAGTTTCTTTTTTGGTTCTGCAAGTCAGATGAACGCTACTTCAACATTGATGCTATGCGACGTCCATATGACCCAAAGTCCATTGTGCGGATGAAGAAACCCCTCAAACGTAGGTTCAATCGGACAGAAGAGAACCAAGATGCCAACGACTATAAAGATTGGAGTCCTAATCCACTTGGCGCATTGCCATCTACCTTGGTGGATATTGGATCATGTGCCACTCGTATGTCACAGAAGCATGTTGCCATTTTTCCTGAACGACTGGTGCAATACTTCGTAGATGGAATGTCTCGTGAGGGAGATTTGGTCTGTGATATTTTTTCGGGCAGCGGCACAAGCTGCCGAATAGCGAAAAGGTCAAAGAGGAATTTCCTTGGGATGGATGTCTGTCAAGAATACAATGACGAAGCGATTGCGAAATTGTAATTAAGCAAATTTTTACACTGCTCACTTCTTAAATTTCTTCCCCAAATCTTTGGCCCGAAGTAAGGCATATACATTGATAAGTAGTTCGATTTCCCTGGGGGTGAGGGTCTTCTCAATATCTATAGATACATCTGGACTTGGTTCTTGTGGAGGTAGGGCTGGGCGTCCCATCGATACTAGATATTGTGACAACTTTATACGCTGAGATGTGTAGTGGCGAAGACAGAATCCATGAGACGTTCCTACATTTGGAAGATTTGCATCAAGTTCACATCCCGAACATGGTCGGCGCATTATCTTCTTGAAGATTACCTTTCGGTCATCCGGGAGTTGCTTCCACCGGGCAAGGGTCTGTTGTTTTTCTTCGTCGGAGAGAACTGGGACTCTAGGACGAGAAGATAAATCTTTCTTTGCTAAAGATAAATTGTTCTCTATCTCTTTTTGACGTTCGGGGTTGAACGACTCATCCGTTACTTTTTTTTTATGCCAAATGCCTCTGCTTGGAGAGGTTTCTTACCAGCCGGTTGCATTGGTTGGTCCAATGACTTTGCTTTCTTGAGGTCGTAATAACGTCCGAGAATATGACCAATGTCTTGATAGGCTACCCCGGCTTGTTGCATATGAGCATAGCATTCCTTGGCAACCTTAGTATATTCCATGACACGCTTCTTGAGTTCCTTCATGTCCTTCTTGACAATATCCTGTTGGAACCAATCACCACACTCATTGATGGCATACATCTCTGCGAGTTCGCAAAGTTCGGTCATTACCTTGGCCGAGTTGACAATTGCCTCTTCATTGCGGAGTGCTTGCCCCATGTTTTCATACATGGAAGTCAATTCCATGAGTCTAGTCTTCTGTTGAGAAGAAAGCTTTGGGGTTTCCTCACTAAATCCCTTATCGGGAATCTTGCCGAGATTTTCGACAATGCGCTTGAGGGTAAATCTTGTAGTTGTTGGAATGTTCATATATGGTTATAAATATGGTTGAAAAACTGATTTTGCATGTTTATCTCTGTGGGAGCAGAAAACCCATCTGCTTCCAGCGGATGGGTAGTTCATAGTCATATTTACCTATTTTTGTCAAGGTCTGGCTGGGAATAGGTATCAAAGTAATCTATGACATCATTGAAAGATTTGAAACGCTTGGTTTCACGTCCTTTCTCTTCCACATAGAAGTAATCTTGTTTCTTGCCAGATGACTGATCAAGGTCTTTCTTCTTATAGACTGTAATTTTTGGGTCTTTGGGAGTGTTCAGATGAAAATCATCCCCAAATTCAAACCCCATATTGATTAAGTGGTCAACATCTGGCCATCTCCATGAATCCACATTAATCATACCAGATTTTTCTTCCAGTCGAACTGAATGTAATAGTTCCAATAGACTTATCATATGTCGAGTTTTCGTAAAAAATCCCCAAGGATGTTTGCTCCTTGAGAGTCATCCATAAAAGTAATGGTCTTCGTAATACGTATTGGATCTTCAACCGTAATCTCATTATCTTCAGGAGTAGGTTGTGTGGGTGCCGGAGCTGGTTGATTGGATGGAGTAGGTTGTGTGGGTGCCGGAGCTGGTTGATTGGATGGAGTAGGTTGTGTGGGTGGAGTTGGCGCAATAGGTGCCGCTTCGTTCATGGATGGTTCTTTGTCACCCTCTGGGTTGCCTTCTTCACCCTCTGGGTTGCCTTCTTCACCCTCTGGGTTGCCTTCTTCACCCTCTGGTTTACCTTCTTCCTCGGCAGTTTCGTGCTTGGAGAATGCAGTCCATGTAAATTGATTGCCATCTTTTAACTTTTTGATAACGGTGGTGTCATTGTTTCCAAAGTCATCAGTGGTTTCAAATTGAACGAAGAATCTGTCTTGTTGAGTTGGTTTTGCCTGTTTCCATCCCAAAATGGCTTGTTGTTCTTTTGGGGTCATCTCAATACCACGGCGTTGATTGACATAGCTATCAAAATCCGCTTTGGTGTCAAATGTCTTGGCGACCACATTTCTTTCAGTAGCACCGCTGGTAAATTCATCTTCTGAAACGAGATTGTCGGCATTTGCTATATCGGTCTCACCGCCAACATTACCAGTGTATTCTTCCTTCAAAGATCGCAATGCCTTTAGAACTCTTTGCTTCTGCTCCAAAGTCATCGTCTTCTTGAATTTTTTGATATTTGTCAATTTGAATGGCATAATGTATCACATATAAATATAACTTGCTTTCTTCATCCTACACACATTGTATAAGAAATTTGTGTTTTTCAATTTGTTATATATATTTATAACTAACAATGCTACAGCCCTCTGTTGCTTACCGACTCCAACGAGAGTCACAGTTTTAATAACCTTCATTGGACTTTTAATAAGTTCAGAATCCTAATAAGGAAAAATCATTATGGCCACAGAAAGTAATTTGTTCAAAGAAGCTATCGCTGATGCAAAAGCAGTCCGTCAAACGGCACTTGCGAATGCAAAGGTCGCTCTGGAAGAAGCATTCTCCGAGAGATATCATGCGATGTTTGCCGAGAAACTAAAAGAAGATGCAGCAGCGATGGATCAAGAACCAGACGTAGCAGCAGGAATCCAAGGCGTGAAATCAGCAGAAGAAACTATATCTGAGCAAGAAATTGATGAACTCATCAAGGAACTTGAAGCAGAAGTCGGTGGAGAACCACCTCCTCCAGCAGAACCAGATACTGATGACGCATCTTTTGGAGTAGCACCCGCCGTACCAGGAGCACCACCCGCACCATTTGGTGCACCGGGAGCAATGCCGCCAGCAATGCCAGGAGCAGTTCCTCCGGGATGCCCACCAGGATGCTCACCAGTTGGTGGAGCAATGCCAGGAGTAGCACCAAGCGGAGATCCCGCATTGGCAGCCGCTGCACCAGCACCCAATGGCGCACCATTCGGAGCAGCACCAGCACCCAATGGCGCACCGCCAGCAATGCCTCCATCCGATGTCCCTCCAGTGGGTCAAGAAGATGAAGACGTGAATCTGGATGAACTTCTGAAAAGTTTGAAAGAAGAAATCGAAAAAGAAGAAGAAGAAGAAGAAGAAGCAATTGATGAGCAGACCAAGCTTGCAACATCAGGTATCGGCGGCAAGGCCGGTGGTTCTGATAACAAGAAGCCATCTGCATCGGCACATAATTCTTCCAAAATTGAATCCGGTGGTCTCAAGCAACATGGGTTTCCTTCACCAAATGGAACCAAGATTGGACCAGCGGATGCAACGACTACTTCACGTCCAAACGAGGGATCTAATGCCTCGAAGACGAACCTATCCACACCTTCATTGGGTGGACAATCAGGACCAGCCCTCAAGGCAGCACGTCCAAATTCCAAAGGTGACTTTGAGAATACGGCAGCACTTGAAGAGAACCGAAACCTGAAGAAACAACTGGCGGAAGCGACGGAAACGATCACTTACGTCAAGGGACAACTTAATGAGATTAACTTGTTGAATGCCAAACTGCTTTACACGAACAAGCTGTTTAAGGAATACAACATGAACAATGAGCAGAAAATGCGAATTGTTGAGATGTTTGATCTCTCGAAAAACGTTCGTGAAGTTAAACTGACATACGCCAACATTGCTGAATCATTAAATTTCAGTGGCAGTGACATTAAGCGCAGAGTTGTAAGTACATCCAGCGCAACTGTTCAAAGCATCACTGAAGGTCTCGCAAGCAAGCCAGTCGGATCTACCAAGCCATCTCGTGAGATTATCTCTGAGAGTAAGTCGGCCATGGTATCTAAATTCCAGAAACTCGCAGGAATTAAGAAGAAGTAACTTAAGCGAGATAACCAAAATAAATCGAAAAAATAATATGGAAAACGTAAAAGAACTGTTGACTAATGCGCTCAATCCTCAAGCTCGCTTGATGCAAGAGACCCGTGGTCTCGTCGCCAAGTGGGATAAGACCGGTCTGCTTGAAGGACTGAAGAACGACAATGAAAAATCAAATATGTCAGTGCTGCTTGAGAACCAAGCAAAGCAACTGATTGAAGAGTCATCCGTAACTGGAACTCAATCAAACTCAGAACAATGGGCCGGTGTGGCACTCCCACTCGTGCGCCGTGTGTTCGCAGAAATCGCAGCGAAGGAATTCGTCTCGGTGCAACCAATGAACCTCCCATCGGGACTGGTTTTCTACTTGGACTTCAAGTATGGTTCAACCTCGGGCGCATTCACTGCTGACTCCTCGACCAACTACTCGTCACTGTTCGGTGGCATTAGCGGTTCGGGCGATACTGCTGGCAGCTGGAAGCTTGGTTCAACCAATGCTCCAATTAATGGTCTTTATGGACCTGGCCGTAACGGATACACGCTTAATGACCAGACAGTTAATGGTATTACATTGAGCGTCGGTACTGCATCTCTCGCAGATATTAACTTTGATACTGGTAATAGCAATGACCCAGTTAATTCAAATATCTCACAATCGTTGGTATCTAATCTGTTATATACTATTACCACTAATGGTTTGAGCAGCATTGTGTTGGCAGCATCGGGATCATATCCTGATTTGAACAACGTTCGCACATTCATGCTAGTTAAAGGTGGAACGAATGCACTCGCTGGAACATTTGTAACTTACTTCCCCGGTTTCACCCGCTTTAGCGGAACTGAAGTCGTGTTCGTCGTAAGCGCATCAAATGCACAGATGGCATCCCTCACGGGTTCAGCAGCTAACCTTTCAACGGGTTCAGTTGTATTGAGTCTGCAACCGAAGGATACCTCTCGTGGTGACTTCGAAGATAACCTTGGTAAGTCAACAACTGCAACGGATACTGGTCTTAACAAAGACATTGGTATTCCTGAAGTTAACTTGGAACTTCGTTCCGAACCAATCGTAGCAAAGACCCGCAAGCTGAAGGCAGTCTGGACTCCAGAACTCGCTCAAGACTTGAACGCTTATCACAGCGTTGACGCAGAAGCAGAATTGACTGCACTGTTGTCCGAATACGTGTCAATGGAAATTGACTTGGAAATCCTTGACATGCTGATTAACAATGCTCCAGCAATCAACAAGGAGCGTTGGTCTGCACGTCTCAACCGTGAAATCCTCAAGACTGGTACTAACCAGTTCCAAGTTGTGGATCAAGTAACGGCAGGCGCAGGTGGATACTACACCAAGGCAACTTGGTACCAGACTCTTGGAAACAAGATTCAGAAGGTATCCAACAAGATTCACCAGCTCACGCTGCGTGGTGGTGCTAACTTCATGGTCGTTGGACCAGATGTAGCAACTATCCTTGAGTCTATCCCCGGATTCGTGGTTAACACGGACGGAGATTCTGCCAAGTTCGCAATGGGCGTCTCTCGTGTTGGTAGCTTCGCAAGTCGCTTCCAAGTTTACAAGAACCCATACATGCAAGAAAACCTTATTCTCCTCGGCTTCCGTGGAAATAACTTCTTGGAAACAGGCGCAGTATATGCACCTTATATCCCGCTCATTCAGACCCCACTGGTCTATGACCCAGTTAACTTCACTCCAAGACGTGGTGTTATGACTCGTTATGCAAAGAAAATTGTTAGACCTGAGTTTTATGGTCTTATCTATGTTTCTGACACTAACCAAGTCTAATTAAACCCTTAATTCATAAGGCATCCGAGCAATCGGATGCCTTTTTTGTTTATGTTGATATGCCAAATAAACATATAATGTTATTTGTGTATCGTATGTAATAAATCAAGAAATAACTTGACTTTATATTGCATATCGTGTATAGTTATTAACATGGAAACTAAAACAAGAATTGTAATTAACAAACCAAAAAATAAAATGTGTGATATATGTCAGAATGAATTCTCATTATATTCATTTTCTAGTCATATAAAACATGTTCACAAGTTGACATCGGACGAGTATGCCAAGCAATATGGCGAATTTCGGGCACCCAAACGTCCACCATCGCTTCGCAACATTTTACAATTGCAATGTCAATTGTGTAGCAAACAAATTCCTTCGGTTGGAATGTTTACCCATTTGCGTGATAGTCACAATATATCTGTAGATGATTATACGAAACAATTTGGTGAATACAGATCGTCTAAAATACGACAAAAAGAATATGTTGATAGATTGGAGTCCACGGCGGAGACAGACAGACAAGTATGTTTGATTTGCAATCAACAATTTCCATCTGGAATTTTGTTAGGGTATCATATAAAGAACATTCATAATTTGCATAAAAGAGATTACATAATGAAACATGTATTCAAAGGCATTCTTCCTCTATGTGGATGTGGATGTGGAAAGCAAGTTAAATTATTAAAACATCATCCATACAAGGTGGATTTTATTTCTGGACATAATGGAAATCCTATGTTAGGAGAACACCATACTCCAGAGACAAAAAAGAAAATGTCATTGAGTGCGATCAAAAGAATAAATACTCAAACATTTGTTAAGATTGATACCAAACCAGAGTTGGAGTTTAAGTCAATATTAGACAGACTACAGATTAAATATGAACATCCATATATGGTTAACTTGGGAAAACGGTATGCATCTATAGACTTCTATTTGCCAGAGCATGACATGTTAATTGAAGTTGATGGAGATTATTGGCATCCTAAAGAATTAAAAGATTTGAATTTTCATACATTGCCAAATGTTATTTCTGATGGTGAACGAAGAGGATTGAAAAATTTGTTTAGAATTAAAGCATCAAGAATGTCATTTTTTGAAGAACACTCCTCAACAAAAGAAACAGCGATAGAATATTTACAAACAAATGCAAGTATATTCAATCCATCTCTTACTTACAAACAATCTATTATCAACAAAGAATTTTTCCAAAATTGCATAGATAAGAAGGGGAGTGAATATTTAAAATCATTCAATTGGTTATTGAAGAAGTTCGTTCACACATTTCAACCAAAATTTCCATACCCAGACTTAGAAGAAAATTTACAAGACATAATAAGTAAATTATCCAAGATTGATGTTCGGAGGGGATTCAATCAAGAAACAAAAGAATTTTCAAATAATGTATCTACAATTGGCCACAATTATTTGAAGCATTATTTTCATTCATTCTGGAAGAGCAAATTCAATGGAAATCCGAGTCCAATTGAAGCTTGGATGGATGATAAGATAATGAAAGATGTTATTGATTATAGAATTGGGTGTAATGCCAGTGGAGAAGTATTTGATTTTAGTTTACATCAATTGGTAAGAGGATTAAGTGCTCGGCGAATTACAATATCATTCTTTAAACCATTGCTTGCCGCTGCTATTTACAAACATTATCTTGGTGATATAGAATCTCCAACCGTATTAGACCCTTGTTGTGGATTTGGTGGGAGATTGCTTGGATTTAAGAGTCAATATCCAGATGGAAAGTATATTGGATGTGAACCAAATATAGAGACCTATAATGAGTTAATGGAATTGGTAAAGAATGGAGGATGGGAAGATTCTGTTAAAATTTATAACTGTAAATTTGAAGATTTCATCAATGATAGAAATGATAAGTTTAATTTAATATTCACCAGCATTCCGTATTATGATATGGAAATTTATAGCAATCATATAAAATATGGATCATTTGAGAATTGGAGAAATACATTTATTAAATCAATTGAAAGATATAAAGGAATGAACTTATATATCAATGCTCCATTGGAATTGTGTGACAAACTTGAATGGGATTGTATAGATTCATATATTGTTTCCAATAGAAGTCATTTTGACAAGAAACTTGGAAAAAAGAAGGAACCAATTATAAAATTACAGGCTTGACCAATCCGTATAATTCTGTTATATTTATTGTCTTTGCAGTGATATTTATATTCATGAAGAAGCACATCCTTGAAAGTCGAATTGCAGCCCTTGAGGCAATGAGTAATGAGCGTGACAGACGTTATGATGATGTGGCGGTTGAAAAAGAAAAGGCGATGAATTTTGCTAGAGAGGCGATGAATTATCGTCTGGCAGGAATGAATGAATTCCGCGAATCTCTCCGAGACCAATCCTCACATTTCTTGACGGTTAAAGAACATCTGCTTTACATAGATAAAATGGACGAGAAACTCAAACCTGTTCTCACTTATATTACTCAACAAAGCGGAGGTCCACGGGCCATTACCACTCAAATGTTGATTGGTTGGGCAGGAACAATCATACTCATTCTCGCTTTTTGGTTCGCCTATGGCAACCATATGATGAACACAGCAACGGCACCAGTATCAATTATTCAACCTATCAAATAACACAATCCTTATGATTGAATGAAGAATCCCGCTTCGGCGGGATTCTTTTTGTACTTGACCAACTGCTCAAGCTATGCTATTCTCGCAAGTTATGAAATGTAAGTGGATTGTGGAAAATATGGTTAGAGAGCCATCCTATCTTGAGTTAGTGGAAGCTATCAAAGCAGAAGGTTGTGACCTCAAGGAAATCAAGGGCGATTTCAAATATTCCGACATTCAAGGTTATGATGACTCCGCTCCGGTCATCTTCCTTGGGTCTATTAATATGACGGACATCGTTCTGCAAAAAATGACAGGGTCGTATCCAGTTGCTTATTGCAATCAGAGAAACTATCTCTGCACCAAATACATGTCGCACTTCGGCAAGTATCTCTTCAACGATAAGTATGCCATTATCTCACTTGCCGAACTCAAGCGACACCTGTTCTTCTTCTATGGCGTCTTCGGCAAGGAGACTATGATATTTGTGCGCCCCGATAGTGGGCAGAAACCATTTCAAGCACAGTTGGTGGACATGCAAGACTTTGAGCATTTCTATGCTCAAGGGCGTTCCATTGAGCATGAGTTGGTGGTTGTGTCTTCGCCTAAGAACATTCGTGGCGAGTGGCGATTTGTTGTGACCAGCAGTCAAGAGATAATTGCTCAATCCACCTATCGTTACTTGGGCAAGATTACCAAGATTCCATCTGCTCCAAAAGAAGCAACGGAGTTGGTCAAAGAACTGCTCAAGATAGGGTATTACCCCGATACGGTCTTTGTCCTGGACATCTGTGAGGACAATGACGGCAACTATTGGTTGCTTGAATTGAACTCTTTCTCTTCGGCGGGACTGTATGAATGCAACAAGACCAACATTGTAAAAAGGGTCGGTGCAATTGCTGAGTCTGAGTGGGAAGCATGGCGTGTAAACCACGTTTACCAACCCCACGAGTAAGCACAAACTTTACCTCTTGAAGCGGTTCGTCCACGATATTTATATCTGGACTATGATTTCATTTGCACAGATAATGCGCCAAGTTTTGCTTGAAAGAGCCTCTTTCAAAGACCTCTTACGAACAAGCGAACCGGGACGTGTGAACCGTGGTAAACACGATGTTCATGCTCGCTCTATGCGTGTCGCTACCATAGATGGGGACGAAGCATGGACCTTCAACTATAAATCCAATCCATCCACCACTGGCAACCGCTGGCACGGATACGTTCGTTTTCTCAAGAAAGATGTTGCCGAGGCTGATTCTGCGATGGACTTGGAGTGTATGGTTGACTGTGACTGTCCTGACTACCGTTATCGCTTTGCATATAATAATGCCCAAGCCGATGTGGGGGCAATTGGACGCCAAGACTGGAAGCACGCCAACCAGAACAACGGCAGACCCCCACGCCCACGCTCCGAGGGCGGTGTAGGCGATTATGGGGTGGGAATGTGCAAACATCTATGCTCGTTGGGAGAGTTCCTTAAAACGCAGATTGAACCCAATGCACCCGAACCAGATGATGCCAAACCAATGGCAAAGGCAGTTCAACCCGCTCCTAAAGTGACCCCCGAGACTCCGGCGACAACAGATGCCCCAGACCCCGACGATTCCTATACGGATAGTCGTAGCGATGGATACAGTGATTCTCGTGGCGGTCTGAGTGAGAACAAAGGTCGTCTATTTGGGCAGATGGACCAATTTGTAAAGCAACATCCACAATTTGATGTCAACTATGAATAAAGACAAGCTTGAGTCTCTGGTAAAAGCAATCGTCAAGGAGACCCTTGAGATTGTGAAAGAATCCGACATTGCCCCGTTGACCGAGGTAATTACAGAAGACTACCATCACCATCACAAAGACTATCGCCTGTTTGAAGGCAATCGCCATATCATAGCAGTGTTTGAGGACAACAGTCGCCTCAAGTTTGAAGTTCATTTTCGTGACACTCACGGTCCAGACCGAGAGAAGTGGCGCAGAAAAGCTTTCTCAAAATGGAAGACACTTGCCAATGAAATTCACGGCGATGTTCAGTTGACCGAGGTTGGTAATCCAGTTCAGAAGTCGTGGAAGAGTTCATTTGAGGAAGCGTTAAAGCATCCCGAACTTCAAGAGTATATCCGTCATAGTCCTCACCACAAAGTATTTGATGATGCGGGATATCCTGCCAAAGTTCAAGGTAAACCACAATCCTGTATTGATCCTGTGAACTTCACAAAATGTGGATGAACTACCCACCCACTAAAGCAAGTGGGTTTCCATTTGGTATTGTCATAGGTAATTGATTTTATTGTTTTTTATTGTCTTTTTATGTTTTTTGGTTATATGTATTCTATATGAAATTAAGTCATTGGGCGAAAGAAAAAGGAATACTTTACCGAACCGCATGGTTGATGTTTAATCGTGGGCAATTAACAGGAGCATATAAATTACCTACTGGAACAATTATTATTCCAAATGAAATCAATAAAATTAAGGAGGAATATATTATTACTTATGCCAGAGTATCTTCTTCTGAAAATAAAGATAACCTCGAAACACAATCTAAAAGATTAATTGATTATTGTAATGCTAATGGATGGAAAACTCATGAAAATATAAAAGAAATTGGAAGTGGATTGAATGATAAACGTCCCAAATTAATTAAAATTATAAATGATGGTAAAGCGTCAATCATAGTGGTTGAACATAAAGATAGATTAAGTAGGTTTGGGTCTTCTTATATTGAATTAGCATGTAAACATTTTAACTGTAAAGTTATTTATATAAATAATATTAGAGAAGAAAAAGAAGATTTAATACAAGATTTCGTAAATATTATAACCTCATTTTGTGCTAGAATATATGGTCAACGAAGAAGTAAAAGAAAAACTGAACAACTAATCAAAGAACTGGAAACATCTAAGTGATTCGATCAACTAAAACAACTCTTAAATTCTCCAATACCGCAAAATTGGATAATATTGATATGTTCATTAATGAATATCGTAGAGTTGTGTCTCTATTTGTTGATAAATTGTGGAACCTAGACGATGTTAAATGTCTCCTAGATAAATCTCTAACTTCCACCATTGATTCTTGGTTATCTGCCCGCTCCATACAATGTGCCGGAAAACAAGCATCTGGGATTGTTCGTGGTTGTAAAAAGAAACAATCCAAACGATTGTTCCAAATACGCAAATTTAAAAAATTGGGAATGCCCAAAAAAGCTAGGATTCTTCAAACAATTTATAATAATACTAAGTTATCCAAACCAAATATTCAAATAATTCAACCAGAACTGGATTCGAGATTTGTTGAAATTGACTTGAATAATACTACATCATTTGATGGTTGGTTGACTTTAACCAGCTTAGGAAATGGATTAAAAATCGTCATCCCTTTCAAGAAAACAAAACACTTCAATAAAATGTTAGAATCTGGGGTGTTAAAAGATGGAATTAGAATATCAAATGATGATATAACTTTAATGTTTGAAATATCAGCTCCGGTTAAAGTTGAAAGTGGAAAAACCATTGGGATTGACATTGGACAAATCACTACTTTAACTTGTTCCGACGGACAAACAGTAGAAGC
>Ga0315284_10010175_pt1 | contig 13398 bp, 14 predicted proteins | sample YL17G09_16_MG_FD_203696 | JGI IMG/M metagenome (GOLD analysis project Ga0315284, IMG submission 203696) | Sediment microbial communities from Yellowstone Lake, YNP, Wyoming, USA - YL17G09_16 | ecosystem: Environmental > Aquatic > Freshwater > Lake > Sediment | place: USA: Wyoming | collected...
CCAATATGCTTTCTCTTCATTATTAATTTCATTGAAAATAAAATGATCAACAGTATATTTAAATTTCGTCGGCGTTTTAAAACCGTTTTCTTCTAATATTCTTTTACCATATCTATAATTAATCTTAGTTATTTTGTAAATATCAGTAATAGTCATACCGCTTAAAAATAGTTTAATTACTGTTTCTACTTCTTCGTTTGTGTATATTCGTTTTGCCATATTTGTACCCACCCTAATAAATATAAATATAGGGATGATCTAAATATAAACAATTTTATTTAATTTTCCAAATATTTATCAATATGGTAATTATAAACGATAAACAATTTCCTGCTGAATATCTGTCAAAGCCCGAAGAATTTGCCAGGGGCATGATGGGTAGAGATAAACTTGAAGGTTGTATGGTATTTAAAATGGGAAAGGGACACCATTCTTTTTGGATGAAGAACTGTAAAATTGCATTAGATATTGTTTTCGTCTTAAATAAAAGAATTAGTATGATTCATCATAATTGTCCCGTAGAAGACCCTCACCGACTAACCTTACCTCGATATACAGGAATGGGAGATCATGTCATAGAGTTCCCCGCAGGTACTGCCAGCGATTGGAAAATAGGCGATCGAGTTAATATGTATCTCGGCGCACCCCAAAATCCTGTTTAGTCATCTAAATCTAAAAAATCCCAATAATTCTCGCCGTCCTTTTTAAAATCTTTATGCCTTACAGAACTGACGAAAACTGAAGTTGGATTGTTAGTTTTCGTAAATGCTATGAGATCAATTTCAGAATGTGGATTATCTCTTACATCAACTATTATAGCGGCAAGAGTTTCTTTTCCTTTGGGTGTGTTCCCAAATAATTGTACTGGTAACCCGATTTGTGTTTTCATGTTTTTATAATTATTTTAGTATGTACTTAGGAGCTCCGCAGAATCCACTAGATTCAACGATTCAGAGTCGGGAGAAAATGAATTAAAGATATTATTAAAATTTACTACAAGTTTGTGGTATTCAAATTTGAAATTTGTCCTCTGATCTAAACAGGTGACCACAAGATTTTTCGGTAATCCACCTGAATATATATTATCAATACCAATTGCATAATTGAGTAAATCATAATCAATTTCTTTAATTCTGAATTCACCCTGCCATTCGCCAAGAACATTTGTTTCATCTGGGTTATTAACTTCACCCATAAGATCTTTTCCGCTCATCCAACCAATCCCGTGCCGTGTTTGATAACATCTTGTAACATAGTAAATTTCTATGTCTTTTATATTGAGTTTTTTTGAAATTTCGATTGCGTTTTTTGATGTGGTGTTAGCATATGTGACATTAGGGAATATCCCATGATTCATATCTAACATAATACCTTGTGACCCCTCAAAAATGAGGTTATCATAATCCGTTAAAAACTCATAAGATCTGATATGAAATTTAAGTTCATTTGAATAATGATTGAAGTAATGAAGTTCCTGATCATATTCTTTCATGAAAAATTCACTATCAAGGCCAGTCTCACGGACAATTTGTCCTCGATAATATTCGTAGATGTTGTTAACTTTTTCACTTAGAGTCGATCTATTCAGTAGATCAATTACATATAACTTATATCCTGTTGTTTCATTTCGATTCATTGTTGCCCCAACTCCAAGTCCACATGACCCATGATTTAATCTCATCTCTCTCCATTTGTTATATGCAACATCCGCTGGCGTTGTTAATTTGGCCAATGGATGAATGTATAATTCTGGCTCAATATGGTATCGGTAGAGATACATTTTCTCTCTAAACATTGTGTTGGGATATATTGTACAATGTTCAGAAAAATAAGAGGGTACGCCTCTCAGCGTACCGCTCCCATAATTTGAATGAACATGACTGCGATCACCTATTTTAACATTGTGTCCACATTGTTGGCCTCCAGAAAATCTCACAACTATTGTTGATAGTGGATCTTTTTTACTACAAAGGAAATCAGTTGTTATTCCTTTACCGCAATCCCCGAAGCCCAGTCCGACAACAATCTTACTTTGAGTCATCTTACTCAGTCGTTTCGTCAGTTTTTACTTCTTCTTTTTTCGGCTCTTCCTGTGTTACAGGTTCGTCAGCCGTGTTTTCAGCCATTTCTTCGAATGACTGTTCTTTTCCGTATTTATTGTCACCCATGATTAAAGTATTTCTTCTTCATGTTTTATAACTTCGGGCTCTGCCTTTATCACTTTCTTTTTGGATTTTGGTTCACTAGATACCCTGTTTTCTGTGTGAGATACAACCGTCTCGGCAATTATGTCACCCACTTTATCATAATCGTCGACCACGATACAGCGTTGACCAAGAAGTTTTTCCCAATAATGGAGTGAAAAACTTCCGTCATTTCCTTGCATCATATGAAGATGAAAAACTTCATACTTTTCCTGTGCGGCTTCCAGAAGTTCTCGAGCGGTATAACTTGATTGTGGCGCCTTACCCATTAATTCCTCAACGGCATGTTTTGGTAATGAATCCAAACAAGGCTCATCTCCAATTGTAAAGAGAAATCCCTTTTGCCCTCGTTTTTCCCACGCATCAGTAATAGTATGTTTTGCGGCAAAATACCAAGCCAAAAGATAACTTTCACCATTATTACCGCCGCCATGACCTTCGAGCCATGTTCTTGTCAACCATAGATCAAGCTCAGCATCACCACTTTCGAACTGACCAACCTGTAATGGCGCCGTGTCACATGTATGATCACCAATTCCCAAAAAGAGTATTGCTGGATCTGTAACACCTCTCTGAACCATATTACCAACCATATTAGGAAGTCCTTCTTTGACTAATGAATGCGGAATTGTTCGCATCGAACCCGTTACATCAAGAGCAATTATAATTGGTAATGAATTTGGGTTACTTTCAGAATCACGGGATTCACGAAGCAAAGCCTTGGATGGGTCCATTGATTCGTGTATCCGTTTCTTTTTATTCTGCAGGAAAATCTCGTCGGGGGCAAGATCCATATACCCCATTGTTGTTGCTCGAGCGCTACGAGATGTTAAATTATATTTTCCGTCGCCCATTATACTTCCTCCCCTTTGAAAAGTTCATTATAACGGGTCTGAGCAATATCCAACTTGATTTCGAGGTTACGGATTTTCAGACCAAGTTCAAGATCTTTAGCCACAAATGCTTTGGCATCAAAATCCGACTGAGAAATTATTGTGGTTACACTTGTACCACCAAGATCCAACATAGCCTCACGTTCCCTTCTAGTAACTTTGAGCAATGTGGTGATATCTTCAACTTCACGTTTGAAGAGAAGTTCTGCGTCTTCGGCGATTGCCAACGCGCGGTCGTCACGAATCTGTTTGTTATTTCTCCTTAAAGAAGTCACAAACGATCCTTTGAGTTCTTTTAATTGATCACTAGGTGTTTCCATTTTTATTTATTAAAATTAATTATTATTTCGATACAAAGATAAACTATATTTTTGAATCTGCCAAATTTTAGAACAAATATTTTACTTTAGGCGTTGTTTTTTCTAAAATCCAGAAAAAACTGTTGTGTTTCCTGGCGTGTTCTTGTTTATTCCATTTTCCACCAAAGGAATTGATCCTCATTTTTGCCACTAAAACGAAAAGATCTCTTGGATAAAATCCGATTTTCATTGCCATATTCATAATCATTACATGTGTAAAATGATTCTTGCCCCCACTCACTGTGTCCATTGTCTTCATTACCACTAACCCATCTTTCTCACAAACGCGATAAAGCTCAATCAATGTGTTATAATAGTTAGTGGTTAATTTCTCATATGTGGTATATCCTTCAAACCTCTTAGCTATCACAGAACTTCCTTCCTTATTTTCCTTATACATTTTACCGCTAATAACAAATGGCGGATCGTACATTATACTTTTCATACTACCATCTTCAAATGGTAGATGTTCTGAATCAGCTTGTATTGTGTCTTCGGTTATTGGAACTAAATCCGTTTTTATTCTTGGCTCGGGTAAATCTTTCCAAAACAACCCTCTAGAATATGTGCAATCCAGGTCAAATTGATCAATCTTATATAAAGACATTATGTTCTTGATGACCTCATAGTTGCTATTGTAAACACTTCTTACGGGAATAAAATCTTTATCCATTTACTTTTGGTTTTAAATTTGTTAATATTGGTACAAAGATAATCTAAAATAAATTAGAAAACAAATATTTATTAAAAAAGATTAATAAACTAAATTAATACATTACTAAAGTGGGATGCGGATGCAAGGGTAAAAAAACAATGGTATCGCCAGCACAACAGCCAGCAAGAATCACATATGTGGAAAATGGTGAATCAAAATCAATGCCAGTGCCAGCGCCAGCGCCATCACCAGTTGCTCCAGCTCAAGAAGTTGAAAATATTGTCAACAAATTAAACGAAATAACAACTTCATAACTTTAAAGCCGATTTAATTTCATTTATTACTTGTGAGCCAGTAATTGTTTTAGAGCATTCAAACTGTCTATTAGTTCTTTTATGAACAGGGCACCAGTTCCAGTCGCCAGGATTAAAATCAAATTTGCTCCAACAACTATTACATACATTCTTATTAATAACTCTTCTAATTCCATCAGATGGTTCGGTGTAAACATCTGTAAATCCAGATATTAATATTGTTTCCGTTCTGGCTCCCCAAGCTAACCATGATAATCCACTACTAATACCGATAAACAATTCAGATTCTTGAATCAATTTTAAAATCTCTTCAAGGGTTTTATTTCGTATCGCCGTAACACCTTTGGGATTTTTATTACCCATATATCCATCTTCTTCACTTGAAAGCAAATTAACTTTATATCCTTTATCCAAAAGAAAATCAACAACTTCTTGCCACCCAGTGGGATTATTCCAATACTTACATTGAGCGGTGCCGTGAATGGCAATTGAAACTGTTTTTCCTATCTTTTTTTCTGTTAATATTGGTAATTTGGGTTTAACTTCCACATAATCTAATCCCAATATATCTGATGCCACTTTAGTTAATGGCTCTGTCTTTGGATCAGTTAAATGCTTTTCATAATCAATTTCATTAGGGGCGTTTGGATCTGGCTTATATCCTGTTTTTTTAAAGACACCTAATCTGTAAAGCCCATATATGTTAGATACTGTTGTTCCTGGCTCAATAAATTCAATTTCAGGATATTGATTTTTGAATAAGTTATTATGGAATGTTGAACAAATAACAGTACAATTGCGATCGACTCTAAATTTTTCAACATATCCAATCCATGCCAATGTATCGCCTAATGATTTAGATTCAAAACTAATCAATACTCTTTTTCCCGTATGATTCATTTTATGTTCTGAATAATAATTATGGTCAATACCGCGTATTTTTATTAACCAATCGATATAATATTTTTTATTACATCTAGCCCAATGATTACTTTTTAAATCTAATTCAAAATCAATTTGATTATTTTTTTTATTAATAAATTGAATATGATATGTTTTGATCATCGGCTCTTTAATTTCAACGAATGCTCCTTCAAGGAAATTTATTATTATTTCTGGTGGGACATTATTCATACTTTTCGTTTTTTCGGTAAGTTTTATTAATTTATTTATTTCTCTAAATTTATTTATATCTTTATCTAAATATTCATTTAATATTTCAATTCCTTCGTAGTATCCTTTTACTGTTTGCCCCTGTTTATATTTACCAATTTTATTAAGAAGATATGCCCCTTTCATTAATATTGTGAAATTCTTATAGTCGTCATAACATATCTCTATGATATAATCCCGATCCGCTTCCTTATTATAAAATCCAGATATTAGATGCACATAAAGATCATCCATATCATCAACTGCTAAATATATCTGAAAAGCTGCTCCGTTTCTATTTGTTCCATCTCTACTCCACGCCGATTGCATATTTAGTTCATTATTATTTGCAATATAAGGCGAAAGAAATATATTATTAGTGATTTTTCTAACAGCGGTTAAAAAATTATTTTCCAGCTGCCAACTATTTGGTTTATTACGGAAATATTCATCTTTATTTTTGATCGTGTCCATAACTTTTACGGCAATGTCGGTCTTTATTGAAAAAATAAACATTGCACAATAAGGATTCTCATTAGTTATTAAAGATGAATCTTTATTATATTCATAAAACACGAAATCGGATCTCCTGATATTTTCAATAAACGCCTGACGATATTGTATAGGATCTGGTAGATTATCGTAGTCAAAAAAATGTATGTATTTTTTATTTAAATATTTACAAAAATTAAAAGCATTTTTCATTGTCACCCATACAGCATAATCGTGATGATATTCACGATGATTTTCAACACGAACATTACCTATATTAGTCCATCTAACACTATTAATATTATATTTAATAAACTCATCTCTTGTTAATCGTGGATTATCTTTATCAAAAATATAATAATCAACCATTTTTTGTATTTCGGAATTAATTGGATATGCTCCTGCCAGTAAAATAGGAATTTCATATGTTTTTAACATATTAATTAAATTAATTAAATCCTTTTCTTTCGATTCATTATCTATCCAACAAGAGATTACAAAAATATCTTCATTAAAATTTCCCATATGTTACTTTATTTTCTTCATTATTTCCGTATATTCAACGCAATGACATAGATGTTGCAGATAATCAGATTCATTGAGGTATTTGGGGTTAACCCACCAATCTTCATATGGAAAATAATCATGCGACACATCAGAACACAGTAAAAAATAACCCATTTCCTGTAAAAGTATTCTTTGTGGCCACGCTTCACTTAAATAATATCCCCTATATACATCATGTTCAATTGTCATAACTTTAAATTCGTGTCCAGCTTTCATCACTTGTACCAACGCTTGATATCTAGTACCGTCACCCTCAATATCTAAACTCAAATAATCAATAACTTTTGGCATATTGTATTTATCAAAAATTAGTGGATAATTACAAGTTAATGCGTCATGACAAACAAATGCGCTTTTTCTTGTTTTCCATTGTTCACTATAATTTTCAATATCAACAGAAATCCCCGTCCATCCATTTTCTTCTAACATCAATGTGTTATTTATTTCATCAGGTAATTGACATCCAATATCAAGAAAATAACCTTTATGATCTTTATTAAAAAGTGATAATACAAATTTATCTTGCCCTGCTTGTGAGTATTTTTCGTACATTATTTCCAAAAATATAACATTTGTAACGCATTATTTGACCCCAAAAATAAAAGATGCGAATGAAACCCTAAACCATTTAACCTTTTAATTAAATTTGTTCTTTCTTCTTCTGTGTAACCTGGTCCACCCCAATTATGATACTCCATTCCTATTGCTTTCACTTTTTTCAAATTTTCATCTGATATTCCTCTAAAAACTTGATGTTCGGCTCCTTCAATATCGATTTTTAAGAAATCAATTTTATCAATTAGTCCCGTTTCAAAAAGATAATCCATTGTATATGTTCTAACGGTATAACTTTTTAAACATCCAGGCATATTTGATCCTCCAAGATGTTCACTCTCATACAATGTAGTCGTGCCTATTGAATCACTCATTGCAGCATTAAATAATATTGAACGGGGATCCGAATTTAATTTGAGGAGTTCAAAATATCTTTTATCAGGTTCAAATGTTATTACTTTACTAGCTCCTTCTTTATATGCCCATCTGGTAAATACCCCAATATTACCTCCTAAATCAATAACCACATCTCCATTATGAATTCTTTTCTCTCGACTGAGATAATAATCTCTTAAATTATATACTTCATGATATACGGCGTATTCCCATCCATATGTTGACGCAACTTGCATTGTACTTCCTTCAAGATCTCGTATTTTTCCCAGGTTGTCAAGTTTATAAAGATCTGTATAAAAATATTCAGATTGATAAAAACTATTGTCTCTTTTGAATTTAATGAATTCAATCATTTTTTCCGATACATCAAGATCCTTATTTCCGTGAAAATATATTATTTGACTTTTGTCTTTTGGAATGTATTGATATCCATATACTTTATTGAAATTGTGTGGACCATCGATATTCCAGAATTTATAAAATTGACTTATTACCCCCTTAGTAAATCCATCATCTCCGTCATAACCTGATGTGTCAAAATTAGATAATGGTAGATGTTTTTTGAATCCGTATTTCCATCTTAACCCATTATCAATACTTTCATCATTCCATAAAAAATATGTTTCATATAACTTTATATCAACTGTCAAGTATTCCTTGACGATTTCTTCAAACCACCATTTACAGTCCTTATTATAAATAAACATACACACATGCATATATGGCTTTGTAATATTAATATTCCATAATTTACATAGATTTTCATTAAATAATTGAATTTGTTTATTACCGTTCTTATCTATATAATAGCCAGAAAACTCTTCAGGAATATGAATGTCAGATAATGGATAGTTTTCAACTTGTGGGAAATATTTTTCAATTGTGTCGATATTATAATTTGCAACCGCATCACCATCAATCCACATAAACTTCTCATAAGGTTCTTTTAACGATTCTATACATGTGTATTGCTTCCAATACCATTTATCATATTTGGAGTGTTTAGGGGGATCTATTCTTCGTTTAACCATATTTGCCGACTCGAATGGAACATCACAATCAACTCCATAAACAATAACCATATTTTGAGAAAATTCATTTAATGATTGAACCATTTTTTCAATTACGGGCATATATCCAATGTCGCCAGCGGTAACAAAAACAAATCCGATATCCTTTTTCAATAGTATTTTACTTGCATCTACTGATACTCTATCCCAATTAAAATCATTATGAATCTTTTTAGCGTCTTCTATCGCCTTTCCTTTGTATATTTTATGATTTTCATATACATTTTTCATTTGAACTGATAAATCTTCAAAATCAGGTTCACAGTATTCTCCACCAACTTCTTTATCGCCAATATTTGCTGACCTAATATGGGAAATTTTAACAGGAATACCTTTATTTTTAGCAAACTGAAGTTGCCCACCCCAATTTGAATATATTGATGGAGTACCACAAGCCATTGCTTCAATTAACGGTAAATTCCAACCCTCACTTCTGGCGCAAGAAACAAAAACATCTCCCTGTTGCAAATAATCAACATATTCCTTCCTACTTACGAAATTAAGAAATTTTATATTATCATAATCGACATTATACTTTTTAATTCTATCAGCGGTGGACCTTGTTTCATCGGAGGGATATGGATTTTCAACAGAACAAATTAATTCCACATCAGTTCTATCTTTAAATGTTTCTCCGAATGTCTTAATAATTTCAGTTGTTGATTTCCTATAATCCCATCTACCAAATAATAAAAATCTAAATTTATTTTTTTTAATAATTTTCTTTGCGGGTTTAAATACATCAACATCTACACCTTCAGTAACGATTTTAATTTTCTCAATGGGGTAACCTTGGTCGACAAGGGAATCAAATTGCCATTGTGTAGGCACCCACATTTCATCAAAATATGACAGACATTTAAAAAAATGTTCTGGGTATCTTGTTGATTCATAAACACAAAATCCTATTTTATAACCGTCATAATCTTCATAAAAATAATAGTTATCCATATCTTGTAAAATGATATGCACATCGGGTTTGAAATCACCCTTGTAATCATACATAGGATAATCCGTTCTACTCTTATCTGCATTAAATAGGGTTTGAAGAATTAACATATCCTTCATTTCCTTTGTGATGTATGGTTCATCGTTATGTGGAGTATTGTTCATTCCTTTCCACCCATCACCGATAGTTAAGTTTCGTACTTTAACTGTGTGATATTTGTTTAACGCACAAAAAAATGATCTTGTGTGGTTGGCGTATCCTGTTATACCTATAAATGAACAATGTGCTAATATTTTCATGTTTTATATAATATTGAATATAAATGTTCTTTTAAGTTATCATTGTTATGTTTTACTATTTGTTCAGCATATTCCCATCCATTAGGTATATGTGAACATAAAGCAAATATTTGTTGTAATTTGACTATTTCTTCTTTTCTCTCATCGGAATAATTTAACACAGTATTTTTAAAAAATGAATCGGCAACATCTTCGTTATTTCCATTATATAAATTATTATTAACACAATATTCCCCCAATTCTGTGCCCCGATATGGTTGAAATATACTTGACCATGCAATTGTTGGGTTAATTTCACAATTAAACCTTAACAATGCTAATTCATCTCTGAATGTGGTGTTTGGAAGTCCTAACATTTGTTCGGTCCTTAATTTTATTCCAGCATCCAATAATTTTCTACAATTCTTATAGATGTCAGTATTCTTCATTTTTCTTCTCAAAACTGTTTCTCTATATTCTTCGGAAAATGTCTCAATAGCAATTGTTGCACTAACACACCCACTTGCCACCAATAAATCGATTTTTTCATCAGTAAGGGTTTCGATTCTCATTTGAGCATGATATGGTCGTTTATCCCATTTTTCATTAAACTCCGTCATCCATTTCTTACTGAACCCAAAAAAATCGTCTTGAAAAAATATTAAATCACAATCTAATGTATTCGCTTCCTTTATAACCGATTCAACGGATCTCAATCGTACTTTAAGACCTGGATAAATTTCTTTATACAATGAATTATAACAATATGTGCAACTGAATGGACATCCGAAAGATGTCATAATATTTTTTATCCGATTATCTTTATGAATCGGCGAATAATAATAAAAATTTTCTCTATCAGGAATTAACAAATCAGGATTAACTAATGGATATATTTTTTTATCATCCATATTTGGAAAAGATAAAACACTTTCACCTCGAAAGACATAATCTGCATATTTTTTACATTCATCATAGAAAAATGACGCATGGGGTCCTCCAATTACTGTAATTACACCATGTTTTTTTACCTCTATACAAGCTTCATATACTTCAATATGATTACCTGTATATGTACTAAATCCCACTAAATCAAAATCTCTTAAATCAATGTTATAAAGAGGTATTTTTTTTCCATCGTTAGAACTTCGATAAAGATAATAATGAACATCATGCCCTTGATCCATCATCGCTTTTCCAATAACCATTAATCCAAGAGGCTCTATGACAGAAAATTTTTGAACTAATAATATTTTCATTTCTTAAAGATAATATAAAAAAATCATATTATCAATTCTGGTGATAAAATTATTAATATACTTATTAGGCACATGTGTAAGTTGTTCCATCTCTACATACTAATAAGAGAGCTGATGCGCTTCCACACCATACAGTTATTGACGCTCCCATATTATCCGAATGAACCCCACCATCATCAAGAACTATAACATATAGATAATCCTGATCATTTCCACTTGTAGTAAAACTGTCTACTATTCCATCATCAGAGTTTAGCTCAGCTGTCCATGATGCGCTAGATGTTACAGTTGTCCTACCCATTTGACCACCATATGGATAACCATCATTAGTGTATTGTAAACTACTTGGACTTATTGATACCGAATATGCTACAGATTGTGATGGAGTCACTGATAGCGATATCGATATTGATGGTGTTATCGATGGCGTCAGTGATAGTGATATCGATGGCGTGATACTAGGCGTTCTCGATGGAGTTATTGATGGCGTCGGTGACATAGCTGGACAAGCACGACCACTTCCACTATTATATAAATATCGAGCGTTACCTGCTGACAATGCATTATCCCATACAGATATTTCATCGAGATATCCTCTGAATCCGGAATTTTCGTCATGATCGTTCCCGATATATAGTGGTGATGAGTCATTATACATAGGTAAACAAGCTGTGCTTCCACCAAAACCGCCAGTGTCGTCTTCATTTCCATCAACAAATAATCTGATCACACGATTAGATCCGTTATATGAAATCAGAATATGATGCCAATTACCATCAGAAAGAAAATTACCAGTACTTGTTCGTTCTTCACCAATAACACCTCCACAATCATTTGGACTTGCTCCATTCCAATATAACACAAATCTTGGATATCCTCCAGATATAGATAAATCTACACCACGAAATAGACTACCACCAGTTTTACTATATATTAGTTTATCATAAGTATTATCTGATGTTTTAAGCCAAGCGGATATTGAGAAGGTTGTTAATTCTAACCAACCATCATGTCCACGTGCATAATCACTTGCAGCATCTAAATAAATACAGTTTCCTATTACACCAGTTGCTCCATAAGTTAAACCCTGAGTGAGATCTAAATGATAACCACCTACTGAATCATACAATATTCCAGATGCTTCTCCAAGCCCCCAACAAGCCAACTGTCCACTTGGAGCAACAGGCGCAGCTGGAGATTGAGATACCGATGGTTGTGGAGTTGCTGTTGGTGTTTTACTTGGTGTTTTACTTGGCGTTAAGCTTGGTGTTGAGATTGGTGTTAAGCTTGGTGTTCTTGATGGCGTAACACTTGAAGTAATAGCTGGTGTGAGACTTATCGATGGCGTGACACTTGGTGTTTTTGACGGCGTTATCGACGGCGTAACACTTGGTGTTCTTGTTAATGATGTCGTTATTGATGGTGTAACGCTTGGTGTTAAGCTTGGTGTTCTTGTTAATGATGTCGTTATTGATGGTGTAACACTTGGTGTTTTTGACGGCGTTATCGACGGCGTAACACTTGGCGTTCTTGTTAATGATGTCGTTATTGATGGTGTAACGCTTGGTGTTAAGCTTGGTGTAACACTTGGTGTTCTTGTTAATGATGTCGTTATTGATGGTGTAACGCTTGGTGTTAAGCTTGGTGTAACACTTGGTGTTCTTGTTAATGATGTCGTTATTGATGGCGTGACGCTTGGTGTTATCGATGGCGTTATTGACGGTGTTACTGATGGTGTTAAACTAACCGTTGTAATAGGTGATAGTGTTATCGATATCGATGGTGTTATCGATGGCGTTATTGTTATCGATGATGTTATCGATGGCGTTATTGTTGGTGTTATTGAGATACTTGATGTTATCGATGGCGTTATTGTTGGTGTTATTGTTGGTGTTATTGTTGGCGTTATTGTTGGTGTTATTGTTGGAGTTACTGAGATACTTGATGTTATCGATGGTGTTATTGTTGGTGTTATTGTTGGCGTTATTGTTGGTGTTATCGTTGGCGTTATTGTTGGTGTGATTGTTGGCGTTATTGAGATACTTGATGTTATCGATGGCGTAATCGATGGCGTTATTGTTATTGATGGCGTTACTGATGGAGTAGGCGGAGGTACACAAGATTGTCCACTTCCACTATTATATAAGTATGTAACTTCTGACTGAGATAATACATTACGCCATACTGACATTTGATCAAGAGATCCTATAAATCCGGATCCAAGTTGAGGAATATTACCTATAATTAATGTAGTA
>Ga0315284_10010176_pt1 | contig 13397 bp, 10 predicted proteins | sample YL17G09_16_MG_FD_203696 | JGI IMG/M metagenome (GOLD analysis project Ga0315284, IMG submission 203696) | Sediment microbial communities from Yellowstone Lake, YNP, Wyoming, USA - YL17G09_16 | ecosystem: Environmental > Aquatic > Freshwater > Lake > Sediment | place: USA: Wyoming | collected...
CAGCCAAGGAGGGAATGGTCTGATTCCGTTTACCGAGTCCGGGAACCATCCGCTCTTCCAAATCCAAGGGCTGAGAAAATCCTTTGTCTTCGGAGGCAGCGGTAAAATCATCGAAGTCTTGAAGGGGGTCGAACTCACGATCCTGCCCGGAGAGATGCTGGCTGTGGAGGGTGCTTCGGGCGCCGGGAAAAGCACCCTGCTGCACATTCTGGGGGCGTTAGATCGGCCCACCGAGGGGAAAGTCTATTTCCGAGATATGGACCTTTTTCAACGCAGTGATGGCGAATTGGCCGAGTTTCGCAACCGCCACCTCGGGTTCGTTTTTCAATTTCACCACCTACTTCCGGAATTCAGCGCTTTGGAGAACACCATGATGCCCGGGTTGATTCAGGGTCTGGGGCAGAGAGAGGCGATGAAGAACGCGGAGAGAATCCTAAGCCAGTTGGGACTGGGGAGCCGGCTGCAGCACAAGCCCGGGGAACTTTCCGGGGGCGAACAGCAACGGGTCGCCGTGGCCCGGGCCCTGATGCTGAATCCGCGAGTGATCTTGGCCGATGAGCCAACGGGAAACCTGGATTCCAAAACAGGAGAGGAAGTGCATAACCTATTGGTAAATATCAACCGGGAGCAGGGGATTACGATTGTAGTCGTTACGCACAATCCTGAACTGTCCACCCGGATGACCCGCAGGTTAATGCTGGTGGACGGAAAATTGTTTGCAAATGGCTGATCCCCCCGTTTGGAGTTGGCCCCCGACGGAAGGGAGAGGCGATGGATTTTCTGAAAAACGACGCGCGGGAAACTAAAACCTTTGCCGAAGAGACGCTGGGGAAAATAGGTGTCGATGGACAGGCGAATTCTGGCCGGAATTTTTTTCTTTCTCCTTTTGCATACCGGACTACTGGCGGGAAAAGCCATAGGGCAAGAATTGGTGAAGGTAGGTATCTTACCCTTTCGGGTATATGCGACAGATGTGGGGAAGCGTGAAGCCTGGTCGAAACAGGCGGTCCAATTCCTCTCCCAAGAACTGGCTAAAGATGAGCGGATTATTCTGGTGGAAGAGGAAAAAATCCAAGAGGCTTTGGCCCAGGCAGGCCCGATGGAAGAGGATGAACCATTGGCCCGGGAGATTGGCCGAAAGCTCGACGCGGATTATATTATCATCGGTTCCATCACCCAAATTGACGGCTCCATCAGCCTGGATGCCCGAATCCTGGACATTCATCTGCAAGGGGTGCTGGCCTCAGCTTTTGCGGTTGGTAAGGGACCGGAAGACCTGGGCTCCATTACTCGCAAATTAAGCCAGGAAGTCAATATCAAAATTTTTAGAAAGGAGTTGATCTCTAGAATTTTGATTGAAGGGAACAGGGCCATAGAGGAAAATGCCATTCGGTCCCAAATCAAAATCAAAGAGGGAGACGTCTTTTCTTCCCGAGCTTTGCGGGAAGATTTAAAATCCATCTACCAAATGGGATATTTTCAGGATGTCCGGGCAGAGAAACGCGATTGGGACCGAGGGAAAGCGCTCGTTTTAATCGTAGAGGAAAAGCCGATCATTAAGGAAATCAAATTTTCTGGGAATAAGGCCCTCAAGAGCAGCGACCTTCAAGAAGTTATAACCCTCAAACCTCGGACCATCCTAGATCTGAATGCCCTGAAGGAAAATGTTAATAAAATCATTAAAAAATACCATGATGAGGCTTATTTCGCCGCAGAAGTGAAATATGAATTAGAGACTCCCAAGAAGGGGGACGTGATCGTCCATTTCAAGATTCAAGAGCATAAAAAGATCCGAATTAAAGGCATTACTTTTTCAGGCAACCTCCATTTTTCGGATGAGATCCTGAAGGAGCTTCTACCGGAAACGAAGGAGAAGGGCTTCTTCTCGTTGGTTACCAAGTCAGGGACCTATAAAGAAGATATCTTGGAGAGAGACTTAGACGCCATCCTCGCTTTTTACCTCCAAAAAGGCTTCGTGCAGGTGAAGGTAGGGAAGCCCCAGGTAGCCCATGATCAACAGGGGATTACGATCAACATCCCGGTGGAGGAGGGGCGCCAGTTTAAAGTGGGCAAGATGGACATTCGGGGTGATCTGATTGCTCCGAAAGAGGAATTGTTCAGGCTGGTGAATATTTACGTAGGTGAAATCCTCAACCGAGATAGAGTGCGGGAGAGCGTCTCCAGGCTTACCGATCGGTACGCCGATAAAGGGTATGCCTTTGTGGATGTCTCTCCCCAAACTACCATCCATCAAGAGAGTAACCTGGTGGATTTGACCTTCGAAATCCAGCAGGGCAGCAAGGTTTATTTCGAGCGGATTAATATCCTGGGGAACACCAAAACCCGCGACAAAGTCATCCGCCGGGAGCTCGGCGCTGTAGAAGGAGAGTTATATAGTTTGGGGGCCTTGAAGACCAGCCGCGAGAACCTGAACCGCCTGGGGTTTTTTAAAGAAGTAAATTTAAACACCAAGAAGGGAAGCGGCGATGATAAAATGGACCTAACCGCCCAAATACAGGAAGGGCCCACTGGGGCGTTCAGCGTGGGGGGTGGATACAGCACCCTCGACAAGTTTATTGGTACAGTTTCAGTTTCCCAGAACAACCTCTTTGGCCGCGGACAGAAGCTCATGCTTTCCGCGCAATTCGGCGCCATCTCGCATTACTACAATTTGGGATTCACTGAACCCTGGCTCTTCGACACTCGCATATCTGCGGGGGTTGACTTATATAACACGCGGAGAGATTACGACGACTACACGATCTGGAGGACGGGAGGGGGAGTCCGTTTGGGGTTTCCCTTGTTCGAGGCCGTACGCGGTTATACAACGTATAAGGTTGAACAGATTGAAATCGGCGATGTAAAGGATACGGCTTCTTTTATCATCCAGGAACAAAAAGGACTTTCCACCACCAGCAGCATCAGCGGTGCCTTGCGCCGGGATACTCGGGATCATTTTTTTGATCCCAGTAAGGGGTCGGACAACTTGCTCTCCCTGGAGTATGCCGGAGGGCCTTTGGGGGGAAGCAATTATTTCACCAAGTACGGAGCCGACTCGGCCTGGTTTACCACTTTGTGGGAAATTACCTTTATGGCCCGTGGCCGCATTGGGTACATCCAGGCGAGAGAAGGGCGGACAATCCCTTTGTATGAACGTTACCTCATTGGAGGAATCAACACCGTCCGAGGGTTCAAGGCTTTCACGATCGGCCCCAAGGCCCCTAACGGAGAGGTCATCGGCGGCGATAAAGATTTGATCTTCAATTTTGAGGCGACTTTCCCCCTCATTCCGGCACTCAAGATTAAAGGGCTAGTCTTCTTCGATGCCGGGAACGCCTGGGATGTAGCGCAGCCCTATAGCTTTGGGGACCTGCGCACCAGCGTAGGAGTGGGATTTCGATGGATTTCTCCTGTAGGACCCCTGAGACTGGAATGGGGGTACAACCTGAGTCCCAGAGAAGGAGAAAATCGCAGTGGATGGGATTTTACGATCGGAGGGTGGTTTTAGATGGGGAGAGTAGAGTGGAAGGGCATGGGAATAAAATTTAAAATGCCTTTGGGCATATTTGTGGTAAAATCTTTTGCCAAGGAGAAAGGAATGAAAAAAAGCAGAATTATTTTCCTGTCGGCGGGCGTCCTGATGGTCTTCGTTTCCCTGGCCTTTGGGGCAGAACCGGTGAAGATTGCCTATGTGGACATGCAAAGGGCTTTGAACAGTTGCGAAGCCGGGAAGGAAGCGCAGAAACAGATGACTCAGGAAGTGGAAAAAATGCAAAAAACCTTTGCCGGTAAACAAAAAGAGATGGAAAAACTCAAGGAAGACTTGGAAAAGCGCGGGTTGGTCTTGAATGAGAACCTCCGGCGCGATAAAGAGAGAGATTACCAGGCTAAGTTACGTGACCTGCAACGGCTGCAGCGGGATTACGAGGAGGACCTGCGGCGTAAGGATCGAGAGTTGACCGAGCGCCTCCTAAAAAGCTTAGAAACGATTGTCAAAAAAATGGGGGAAGAAGGGAAATACACCGTCATCCTGGAAAAAAACCAACCCACGATTATCTATATTTCTGGCGCCCTGGACTTGACCGAAGAAGTGATCAAGCTTGCTGACCAGAAGCAAAGATGAGTCTGAAAAAGGGAGAATCAGTGAAGAGAAAGGCCACGCTGGAAGAACTGGCGGCTTTAGTCGGAGGTGAGGTGGAGGGGAATCCTCTCCTTGAGGTCACGGGGATTGCCAGCTTGGAAGAAGCCAGCGATGGGGAGATCACCTTTCTGGCCGAGCTCAAGCAATTGGCCCGGCTGGAGAAAACGAAGGCCTCGGCGGCCATTGTCCCGGTCTCGTTGCCTTCTTTTGCCAAACCGCTAATCCGGACAGCCAACCCTTACCTGGCTTACGCTAAGGTTCAGACTTTCTTCACCTTCCAACCTCACTCTCCCAAAGGAATCGATCCCCGGGCCTACATCGGACAAAAAGTTAAAATGGGCCGGGATGTTTCCATCTACCCTTTCACGTACATCGGCGATGGATGCCAGATTGCTGACCGAGTCGTTATCCACCCGGGCGTTTACATTGGAGAATCGGTACAGATTGGGGAAGAGAGCATCCTCTACCCCAATGTGGTCATCATGGATCGATGCTTCATCGGAAAACGGGTCTTGATCCACCCGGGAACCGTCATCGGGAGCGATGGATTTGGGTTCGCCCGGGATGGGGCCCATTATATTAAGATCCCCCAGATGGGCATCGTGCAAGTGGACGATGATGTGGAAATTGGAGCCAACTGTGCCATCGATCGGGCGGCCATGGGTAAGACCTGGATCAAAAGAGGGGTAAAGACCGATAATCTTGTCCAAATCGGACACAACGTGACCATCGGCGAGGACACTGTTCTCGTCGCCCAAGTAGGAATTGCGGGAAGTACGAGAGTGGGTAATCGCGTTTCCCTGGGCGGTCAGGTGGGAGTCGTCGGGCACATTAAGATTGGAGATGGAGCCATGGTGGGAGCCCAGTCTGGAGTGGCCCAAGAAGTGGCCCCGGGCCAGGTCATCTCAGGAAGTCCGGCTTTCCCTCACCGGGGATGGTTAAGAGCGCAGGCTGTTTTCCCCAAACTCCCGGAAATGAAACGAGCCCTGGGGGCCCTGGAAAAAAGAATACAGGCCTTGGAAGAGACAATCGCTAAAAAGGAGAAGGTGTAAAGGCGCACCCCTGTGTGTACCCCTACGTTTGGGCAGACACAAAGGTCTGCCTCTGAAATGAAGGAGAGTGTTTTGGAAATTCACCCAACGGCCATCGTTCATCCCCAGGCAAAGATTGCTGCCGGGGTGAAGATTGGAGCCTATAGCCTGATCGGCGCAAATGTGCGTATTGGAAAAGATACGGTTATCGAATCCCAGGTGGTGATCGAAGGGTGGAGTGAAATTGGGGAGAGATGTCACCTATTCCCCTTTGTTTCCATCGGTGCACCTCCGCAGCACTTGCGTTACCGGGGAGAGCCAACCCGGGTCATCATTGGGAATGATAATTTGATCAGGGAATTCGTGACCATCAACCGGGCCACGGTTGAAGGGGGAGGAGAAACAGTCCTAGGCAATAACAATTTCATCATGGCCTATTCCCATATCGCTCACGATTGCAGGGTGGGAAACCAAGTCATCATGGCCAATGCTTCTACTTTGGCTGGGCACATCGAAGTGGAGGATTTCGCCATTGTCGGAGGGTTAGTGGCCATCCATCAATATGTCTGCGTGGGCTGCTATGCTATCATCGGGGGTGCTTCGGCTGTGCCCAAGGACGTTCCGCCATACATGTGTGCGGCCGGAAACCGAGCCAAGCTATATGGTTTGAACGCGGTTGGGTTGAAGAGGCACCATTTCCCTGAGGCCACCATGGCCGCGCTCAAACAAACCTATCGGATTACCTTCCGCTCCCATCTGACTCTTACCAAGGCGATCGAGAAAGTGCATGCAGAAGTTCCTGATTTGCCGGAAATCAGCCATTTTGTGAACTTCCTTAAGAAATCGAAGCGGGGCATATGCCGATAAAGCGAAAGATCGGATTAATCGCAGGAAATGGCAGACTTCCCCAGGTGCTGGCTAAGGGCATTCGGGCGAGTGGCCATCCGGTAATCGCCATTGGACACAACAGTGAGACAAGGAAAGATCTGAAGAATTACGTGGATTGCCTGAAGTGGGTGCACGTCGGTGAGTTGGGGAAGATCATCAGCCTGCTCGTGGAAGAGGGCGCGAAAAGCGCGATTCTTATCGGTGGGGTTTCCAAAAGGCATTTCTTTTCCAGGGCCAGACCGGACGGGCGAGCCCTTAAAGTTCTAAGTAGGCTGAGAGATAAAAAGGACGATGCCATTCTTCGGGCAATCGCCGAAGAAATCGAAAGTGAAGGAATCCAGGTCGAGAGTCCGGTCCGCTTTCTTAAAGAGAGCATGGCTCCGGGAGGTTGCTGGACAGAGAGGAAGCCAACGGAAAGAGAAAAAAAAGACCTCACTTTTGGCTGGAAGATCGCCAAAAGAGTGGGCAATCTCGACGTGGGCCAGAGTGTCGTAGTTAAGGACCAGATCATTCTGGCTGTGGAGGCCATCGAGGGGACGGATGAGACCATCCGCCGCGGAGGATTGCTGGGCCGGGGCGATGTGGTGGTCGTTAAAGTCTGCAAACCCAAACAAGACCCTCGGCTGGACCTGCCCGTGATCGGACCTGGAACCATCAGAACATTGAAAGAGGCCGGAGCTTCTGTTTTGGCGGTTGAGGCAGGGAAGACGATTGTCGTCGATAAGAAGAAGGTTATCCGCGAAGCCAACAGGGACCAAATATGTCTCATCGGTATGTAAAAAATGTTCATTCTGGGTCTTCAGAACAGAAGCTAAGGGTAGGGGTTGTTGGAATTGGCTACCTGGGGAAATTCCATGTGGAAAAGTATGCCGCGATTCCAGAGGTTCAACTCGTAGGATTAGCAGACAGGGTACCAGCTCGGGCTAAAGAATGGGCCGATAAACAGGGAACCAGTGCCTTTTCCGACTACCACAACCTTTTGGGAACGGTGGACGCGGTGAGCGTGGTTGTGCCCACAGACCAGCACTACCGCGTGGCGAAAGATTTTTTGCAGTCTGGAAGCGATGTATTGCTGGAAAAACCCATATCGTCAACCCTATGGGAAGCTGAAGACCTGATTGCCACGGCCCAAAAACATGGGCGAATTCTGCAAGTGGGTCACCTGGAGAGGTTCAACCCGGCCATCCTGGCCGTCCGGGAAAAAATCCGTACTCCTCTTTTTATTGAATCTCATCGGCTGACTCCCTTTCGGGGCCGGGGAACAGAGGTAGACGTGGTGTTAGACTTGATGATTCACGACCTGGATATCATTCTTAGCGTGGTGCGCTCAAAGGCGGAACACATCCACGCCGTGGGAGTGCCGGTACTCACAGAGAAGGTGGACATTGCCAACGCCAGAATAGAGTTTGCCGGCGGCTGTGTAGCCAACATCACCGCCAGCCGGATCTCAGCGGAGGATCAACGGCGCCTCCGCGTTTTTCAACCCGACACCTATTTGACTGTGGATTATGCCGCCAAGAAAGTAGCCATGTACCATCGGGTCCCTGTACCTGGCAGCCCAAAGGCCGAAATCATTTCGGAGCAGGTTAAAGTGGAACCCGGAGATGCTCTCGAGAAGGAAGTCCGCTCCTTCGTCTATTCTTCGATGAATCGAACCCCTCCTGTGGTTACGGGGGAAGATGGAAAGAAAGCCCTCGCCGTGGCCATGGATGTTAATGAGCAGATTCATGCGAATATGAAAAGAATTCCTTCTATTGCTTCTTTCTACGAGATGAGAGAAGACCTTCTGGACGCATCTTGGTAAGGGGCGGCCGGAGGGGGAAAAGATTGGCTTTTGGGATCTGGGAAGAGAAAGGTCATGATCGTGGTTGGAGAGGCTTCTGGAGACCTGCATGGTTCCAGAGTGGTGAAGGCCATAATGCGCCTGAATCCAGAAATTCAGGTGTTCGCCATGGGAAGCGAGCACCTGCGACAGGCTGGTGCCGAAATCATCATCGATTCTTCCCGGTTAGCAGTGGTAGGCATTACCGAGGTCTTTGAGCACATTAGAGGTCTATTCAGGGCCTATCAGAATTTAAAGGAGTTTATTAAAAATAATAAATTATCCCTGGCAATTTTAATAGATTTTCCGGATTTTAATTTATCTCTGGCCCGGGTAGCCAAAAAGGCTGGAGTACCCGTTCTTTATTATATCAGTCCTCAGGTTTGGGCCTGGCGTTCTGGCCGGGTGCAAAAAATCGTCCGGCGGGTTAACAAAATGGCCGTAATCTTCCCTTTCGAGGTACCCATCTATCAAAAAGCCGGGTTAGATGTGGAATTCGTCGGGCATCCACTTTTGGACGTTTTGGGTTTAAACCCACAGGAAGGTTTATCTTCAAATCCTTCAGAATTCAGAGGGGACCCGCTCATCGCTCTGCTTCCTGGGAGCCGGGAAAGGGAGATTCAGTCTTTGCTGCCCGAGATGGTCCGGGCCGCCGAAATATTAACTGCAAGGAAACCAGGGTCGAAATTCATTTTACCAGCGGCTCCGACGGTGAATGTTCAGGGGCTGAAAAATCTCTCACAATCCCAGGCTGCCTCCATCTCAGTCGTCGAAGGCAAAACCTACGAGGCCATCATGGCCGCAGATGTGGTCATTGTGGCCTCCGGTACGGCTACTTTGGAGACTGCCATTTTGGGAAAACCCATGGCAATCGTCTATCGGGTTTCCCCCTTGAGCTACTGGGTAGGGAAAGCGTTGGTGAAAGTAGATTGGGTTGGGTTGGTAAATATTGTCGCCGGGAAAAATGTTGCGCCTGAGCTTCTCCAGGGGGATTTCAAAGGCGAAAGGATCGCCGCCGCGGCGCTGAAGATTTTGGATGATAAGACCTACCGCCAGGAGATGGTGGAGGGATTAGCGGAGGTCAGGAAAAAGTTGGGCACTCCGGGCGCAGCCGAGAGGGTGGCCAGAATGGCGTTGCAAATGATCGAAGCAAATAAAGCTGTCAGCAGTCAGCTGGCACTGGAAAATAGTCTTTAGGAATTTCCATCTGGGCATCTTTAGACACTTTCGTTTACTTTCGCTCACTCTAGGCATTTCACTTGGACCTTTATCGCAGGCTGTTACAGTTTGTTAAACCTTATTGGACGCGCCTGACTGGAGCCATGGTCTGTATGCTTTTTGTCTCCGCGGCCACTTCAGGCTCCGCTTTTCTGGTCAAACCGGTCCTGGATGATGTTTTCTTCAAGAAGGACCTGACCATGCTGAAGCTGATTCCTTTGGCCATTGTCGCCCTTTTTATGCTCAAAGGCCTTTTCGATTACGGGCAGGCTTACCTCATGTCCTACGTGGGCCAGCGGATCATCGCTGATTTGCGGGAAAAAATTTATAACCACCTCCAATCCCTATCCCTCTCGTTTTTCACCCGGAACCCAACCGGTATGCTGATGTCCCGTATCACGAACGATGTAAGCATGGTCCAGGGTGCGGTGACGGATGCGGTCACGGGCTTATTAAAGGATTTTTTCACCATCATTGGTTTGGTGGCCGTGGTTTTCTACCGCGACTGGAGATTGGCGATTGTGGCCCTTGTGGTATTCCCGCTGGCCGTCTACCCAATCTTTAAATTTGGGAGGAAATTGAGGTCTTATAGTGCTCGAAGCCAGACCGCCATGGGAAATATCTCGACGATCCTTCTGGAGACCATTTCTGGAAATCGCATCGTCAAAGCCTTTAACATGGAAGATTACGAACGAAAGCGGTTCGCCAGGGAGAACCGCAGGCTCTTTGAAATTTCAATGAAATCTGTCCGTGTTCGGGCGATCTCCCACCCTCTGATGGAGTTTCTGGGCGGCCTGGGGATTGCTTTTATTGTATTTTACGGTGGCTACAATGTTATCAAAGGAGTAGCTACCCCGGGGACATTCTTCTCTTTTCTGGCGGCTTTGCTGATGCTCTACGAGCCGGTAAAGCGCCTGAGTGGCGTGAACAATGCCGTTCAGCAAGGCTTAGCTGCGGCCTCCAGGATTTTCGAAGTTCTCGATACAGTCCCGGAGATCCGCAACAAACCGACGGCCAAACTTCTTTCCTTCGTGTCCAAAGGGATTGATTACGAAAACGTTTCTTTCAAATATGAAGAAGATTGGGTCTTGAAAAATATCAACCTCCATATAAAAACCGGTGAGGTGGTGGCTTTTGTCGGGTCGAGCGGGGGCGGTAAGACAACTCTGGTCAACCTCTTGCCCAGGTTTTACGATGTCAGCTCTGGAAAAGTGCTCATCGACGGCTGGGATATTCGCGATGTGACCGTAGAGTCTTTAAGGGGCATGATCGGAATTGTCACTCAGCAGACGATCCTCTTCAATGATACAGTTAGGAATAATATCGCTTACGGTAAAATTAACGAACCCTTTGAGGAAATTGTCAAAGCTGCGAAAGCAGCCTATGCGCATGGGTTCATTCAGAATTTGCCCAATGGATACGATACCGTAATCGGGGAACAAGGAGTGAAGCTTTCAGGAGGGGAACGTCAGCGCATCAGCATTGCTCGGGCCTTGTTAAAGAACGCGCCGATCTTGATCTTGGATGAGGCCACTTCTTCTCTGGACTCGGAGTCCGAAATAGAGGTCCAAAAAGCATTGGAATTTTTGATGCAGAGCCGTACCACCTTGGTGATTGCTCACCGTCTTTCCACGATCCGGAAAGCAGACCGTATCGTGGTCATTTCCGACGGGGTTGTGGTCGAAGAAGGAACCCATGAGGAATTGTTAGAGAGGGAAGGGGAGTACAAAAAATTATACTTGCTTCAGTTCGTGGATAGCGATTTGGAGAGGATCAATTTGCTGGAGAATGCCCAAAAGCTCAACGCGATCTCATAAGAGGGGGTTTAAAAAAATAAACATTTATAATTAGATAGATGGTAAATTTTAAGATATTACTTAATAATTTGATTAGCAACCCAAAAGAAGGTAAGCTGAGGAAAATAGTGCTTGCTCCCCTTGGCTTGCTTTCTTTTTTTTATGGCTGGGCCGTCTTGGCTCGGGTATTCCTTTATGCCCGGGGATTATTGCAGACCCATTCCCTTCCTTGCAAGGTGGTAAGCGTGGGGAACATAACGTTGGGAGGGACTGGCAAAACTCCCTTCGTCAGCCTGCTCTCAGAAATGATCAAGGCGCGGGGGTATCGAGTGGCCATCCTCAGCCGGGGTTATAAGGGAACTTTTCAGGAACCTTTTAGCCTGGTCTCCGATGGGAGGCGAATTCTGATGGATGCGCAGCAGGCAGGAGATGAACCTTATCTCTTGGCAGGGAAGCTCGAAGGGGTTCCGGTGATTGTTGGAAAGAAGAGGTGGTTGTCGGGCAAGTACGCCGTGGACCATTTCCAAGCCCAAGTCGTCATCTTGGATGATGGATTTCAGCATCTCTCTTTGAAAAGAGACCTGAACCTTCTCCTAATCGACTCGTCTTCTCCATTCGGGAACGGGTACTTAATTCCCCGGGGAGTGCTCCGGGAGCCCCTGGGACAACTTTCCAGAGCTGACGCCATTGTTTTGACAAAGGTGGGAGAATCTGCTAACGTCAAAATTTTAAAGGAAATTTTAAAGAAGATCCCTGGTGGGTATCCCTGCTTTCAAGTAGATTATGTCCCAGATGAAATCCGGTGGTATGATAATGAAAATAAATCTTGGCCGGCTGAGTATATGAAGAGGAAAAAGATTTTGGCCTTTTCTGGCTTAGCCAAGCCAGAGTCATTCCGGCGGACCCTTTTAAGCCTGGGTGCCGAGATTGTTACGGTCGAAACCTTTCCCGACCATCATTGGTATAGCCAAAGAGACGCGGAAAAGCTGTGGGCAAAGGCGGCGAAATTTGGGGTTGATGCCTTGGTGACAACGGAAAAGGACTTGGTAAAGATGCAGGGTTTAACTCTAGGCGCCATTCCTTTGTGGGCGCTGTCCATCCGGCATTTTTTCTCTGGAAATGATCAACTGAAATTTGAAGATTTCCTTTTTTCAAGGCTGGGCCTTGGAAGTTGAGAGAAATTTTTATCCGATCCCAGCGGAGAACGCTGAGATGAAGCCAATCCAGGAAAAATTCCAGGAAAATATGCAACTATAAACAAATGTCGGCGTTAGCGTACGAAACGATTTTTATGGTCAGGGACCCGGGGATGTTTTTCGTTCGAATGCCTACCCGTTACAGGAATGGTTTCTCTCTCCGGTCCTCGCGAGCTTTGCGGTGAAAGGTTTCGGATTTTTTCGCAGGGAAGGAAGCCGATCGTTTGGCCAGGAATTCCTTGTTTCAGCCATCAATCTCATTCCGCTGAAGTTGAGAGTCCGGCTTCTGGAAGGTTTGGGGCAATTGCTTTATAAGATTGACGGGCGGCACCGGCGAATTTCCCAGAGGAACTTAGCTCTGGCTTTCCGAGAGGTGGGTCATGAGGAACGCTTCCAGATTGCCCGCTCCGCCTTCCGAAATTTGGGTAGGGTGATGGCCGAATTTTCCTTCATCCCGCGGCTGACCCAGCAGAATATCGGACAATATGTTTTTTTCGAGGGCGCGGAAAATTTTCACCGGGCGCACGAAAAGGGGAAAGGGGTTCTTTTTCTCACGGCGCACTTTGGCAATTGGGAATGGATGGCCGCGTCCTTTCCGCTTCTATTTGGTCGCCCTTGTCACGTGGTCGTCCGTCCCCTGGACCACAGATTCTTCGACGGGGTGGTGGAACGATTACGGACGTGGACGGGAAACCAAACGATTCCCAAGGAGAAATCCATGGGCCGGATCTTGCGCCTCCTGAAGGAGGGGGAAGTGGTGGGCGTTCTTTTAGATCAAAACGTGGCACCGCAGGAGGGAATCTTTGTAGATTTCTTCGGTGCCCTGGCTTGCACGAACGTAGGGATGGCTTTGCTGGCGCTGAAGACCGGGGCACCGGTGGTTCCGGCTTTCAACACCAGGCAGGCTGATGGGCGTTATCGAGTGTTCTTTGAGCCAGAATTACAGTTGATCAGGACCGGGGATAAAGATCGGGACGTAGAGAAAAATACAGAGCTCTTCACCCAGGTCATCGAACGGTACATCCGTGAAAACCCCGATCACTGGTTCTGGCTGCACCAAAGATGGAAGACCCGGCCCTGGCAGTCCAAAAAGATAAAAGGATCATAGGGATCAGGGGGAAGTCTTGAAGGTCCCACTTTCAGATGTGAAAAGGGTCCTCATCCGGTCCGCGAATTGGGTGGGAGATGCGGTGATGACCCTGCCAGCCATCGCATCTGTGCGGCTAACTTTTCCTCAGGCGAAGATCTGCATGCTGGCTAAACCTTGGGTAGCCGAAATTTTTCAAGAGAACCCTGTAGTGGATC